>ENA-OPYY01000109-OPYY01000109.1-human-gut-metagenome-genome-assembly--contig:-NODE-109-length-35266-cov-1.279092_pt1 | contig 35266 bp, 37 predicted proteins | sample MGYA00242472_ERZ504481 | MGnify/ENA primary metagenome ERZ504481 (study PRJEB26092, sample SAMD00036265) | human gut metagenome | host: Homo sapiens | study: EMG produced TPA metagenomics assembly of...
CTACGGCTTCATCGGGCTTCAGGGAATTGGTGGCTTTCCGCACTATGTCTACGGCCTCTGCTTCCTGCCGGTTAAGAAGAAGGTCATCCCTCCGGGTACCGGATTTTAAAATGTCAATGGCCGGGAAAATCCGCTTTTCTGACAGGCGGCGGTCTAAAACCAGCTCCATGTTTCCGGTTCCCTTAAATTCCTCATATACTACATCATCCATACGGCTTCCTGTATCTACCAGAGCCGTAGCCAGAATGGTAAGGCTGCCGCCCTCCCGCATATTTCTGGCGGCTCCGAAGAAACGCTTCGGCATATAAAGAGCAGCCGGGTCAAGGCCTCCTGATAAGGTACGGCCGCTGGGAGCTACGGTAAGGTTATAAGCCCTTGCAAGACGGGTAATACTGTCTAAAAGGATAATCACATCTCTCCCGTGTTCTACCAGGCGCTTTGCCCTTTCGATCACCATTTCTGATACACGCTTATGACGGTCCGGCTGCTCGTCAAAGGTGGAATAGATAACCTCTACGTTTGGCCCTACGATCGCCTCTCGGATGTCCGTTACCTCCTCTGGCCGTTCATCAATCAAAAGGATCATCAGGTGCATATCCGGATGATTTACAGTAATTGCTCTGGCGACCTGCTTTAAAAGGGTGGTTTTTCCTGCCTTGGGCGGAGAAACGATCATGCCTCTCTGGCCCTTTCCAATGGGCGATAAAAGATCCAGCACACGCATTGCTACAGAGTTACGCTCTCCCCGTGTTTCCATATGAAGACGCTCATTTGGGAAAATGGGAGTAAGATCTTCAAAATTCGGGCGGCGTTCTGTGGCGCTTAAGGGATATCCGTTCACTGTTTTGATATAAAGAAGAGCGGCGAATTTCTCCGTTACTGCTTTGATCCTTCTGTTTCCTACAATGATATCACCTGTTTTTAAATTGAACCGGCGGATCTGTGAAGGAGCCACATAAACGTCATTTTCTCCCGGAAGGAAATTTTCGCAGCGGATAAAGCCAAAGCCATCCGGCATAACTTCCAGAATACCGTTTGCCTCAATTCCGCTGTCAAGCTCTGCCATATCCTGACCGGCAATGCCGGAAGTGTCACTGCGAGGCTCTGGACGGGATTCGCGGACGTCTGCCCGTGTCTCTCTGGTGTCACGAATGTCTCCTGTTTCCCTGGATTCCCGGCTCTCCTTTGGCTCCCTGCTTTCTGCTGAATCCCTGGAGCTTCTCTGGAATTTTGCTGCCCGTATGAAGTCCGGGGCTGTCTGACAAAACGGGTTTGACGTGAGGAGTCACGCTGTGGGCGTCCATCTCGCGGCTTTCCGCTGTCCCGCGGCTCACCGTTTTCTTTGCTGCTTTGGGGTTCACGGCTGCTTTGTGCCTCACGGCCTTCACTGGAACCGGAATCCGGCTGCAAAACAGCTTCAGACTGTGCGGCCGCCTCATTTTCCCGGCACAAAAGTTCTATGATCTCAGCTTTTCTGAGGGTGCTGATGCCTTTAAGCCCCTGAGATTTCGCCAATTCCTTGAGCTCCGCTAAAGGAAGGGTCTGTAATTTTTCTCGCATATGATTCTCCTTAATTTTACGAACAGTTGTATTGATCCTGAATTATCTAAATGTAATCAAATGTAATCAAAAGTGGGAATGGTACAAAACCGGAACGGTTCTGACCGTGAATGAGTCCGGGCGCTGATATCTCAGACAGAAAGCCCCTGGAATATGCGGGGAAAGCGCCCTGATTGCTTATACAGACATTATAAACGCTCTCCCCTGTGATTGTAAAGTTTAATTTTTAAGCCATTCCATATGGGCTTTCATCTGTGTTTCATATCCATTGTCCGACGGCCTGTAAAAGATACGGCCCTCCATGCCATCAGGCAGATACTGCTGGCGTACATAATGCTTGGGATAATCATGGGCGTAGAGATATCCGTCTCCATGTCCTAAGGCTCCTGCGCCCTTATAATGCCTGTCCTGAAGATGCACGGGAACAGGCAATGGCACGCTCCGTCTTTACCGCCTCCATGGCATCCTGAATAGCGCAGCAGGCCGCATTGCTCTTGGGTGCACAGGCCACATAGGTCACAGCCTGCGAAAGGATGATCTGAGCCTCCGGCAGACCGATGCGCTCTGCGGCCTGAGCGGCGCTTACCGCTACTGTCAATGCCTGGGGGATCCGCATTTCCCCACATCTTCTGCAGCGCAGATCATAATCCGGCGGGAAATAAACTTAATATCTTCACCTGCATAAATCATCCGCGCCAGATAGTACACAGCTGCATCCGGATCAGAGCCCCTCATACTTTTTATAAAAGCGGAAATGGTATCATAATGGCTGTCTCCGTCCTTATCGTAGCGCACAGCCCGCTTTTGGATGCATTCCTGAGCCGCTGCCAGATCAATGTGGATCTTCCCGTCCGGGCTTCGGTCTGTAGTAAGTACACCCAGCTCGACTGCATTTAAGGCAGCTCTGGCATCTCCATTGGCCGCATCTGCCAGGAACCGGGCTGCATCCGGCTCGATCACTGCATCATATGTACCCATCCCCCGTTCCACATCCGTAATGGCCCTTTGGATCAGTTCCAGAATATCCTGTGTTTCCAGAGGCTTCAGCTCAAAAATGCGGGATCTGGAGATAAGAGCGCTGTTGACCTCGAAATAAGGATTTTCCGTCGTAGCGCCGATAAGGATCAAGGTGCCGTCCTCTACAAAGGGAAGAAGATAATCCTGCTGTCCCTTGTTAAAGCGGTGGATCTCGTCTACAAACAAAATGGTCCTTTTGCCGTACATTCCCCTGCTGTCCTTTGCGGCGGCCACAATCTCCTCCATATCCTTTTTTCCGGCCACTGTGGCGTTGATCTGCTTAAATTCAGCGCTGGTGGTGTTGGCAATGACCTTTGCCAGCGTGGTTTTCCGATCCCTGGCGGGCCGTAGAAAATAAGAGATCCAAGTTTGTCCGCTTTGATGGCGCGGTAAAGGAGCTTGTCCTTTCCAATGATATGCTGCTGCCCCACCACCTCATCCAACGTCCTTGGGCGGAGACGGGAAGCGAGAGGCGCTTCCTTTTCCATTGTATTTTCTCTCATATAATCAAACAGATTCATCTTTATCTCTCTTTCAGTCAATCATCAGTTCATCTGCTGTAACAAAGGTATATCCTTCTCTCTGGAGGATATCGATCAGCTCCAGAGCCGCTGACACAGATGTATCAAATATATCATGCATCAATATAATATCCCCATCCTCAGCTTCTTTCAAGACCTTCTTTACGATACGCTTCTGGTTTCTGAGCTTCCAGTCCAGGGAATCCACAGACCAGAGGACTGTCGTCATGCCGGACTGACACTCCAGCTCCTCGTTCCAGTCTCCGTAGGGCGGACGCATATATTGAGGTCGGGAGCCCGTAATGTCCTCGATCATCCCACTGGTGCGGTCTACCGCCTCACAGACAGCCGCAGAACCGGCTTTTGTAAGGCGCACATGATTATAGCTGTGATTTCCGATCAGGTGGCCTTCTTCCTGCATCCGTTTTACCAGAGCCTCGTTTCCCGGTATACAGCTTCCCATGAGAAAAAAGGTAGCAGGTACTCCCCCGTTCCTTTAAACCGTCTAAAAGAACCGGCGTATGGACGGGATGGGGGCCGTCATCAAAAGTAAGAGCGAGATATTTTTCCGGCTCAAACGTACCCTCAGGTGCTGATGCCTCCCTGACCGTAACCGGAGCAGCCAAAAGGCAGGTCAGATATGCCAGAAGGATAAAATCCGCTGACAGAATGACCGACAGCAGATAAATCCTGTGTTTCCACTTCACATTCAGGCCTCCGGGCAGATTGGTAGATTGATTTATTTATATGAGGGGGAATGTAGAAATAGACGGATCGCTTCAAATAATTTGAGGCCCTGTTTTTTCATAAAAATGGAGCTGCTGCTCCAGTAGATTATTTATCTGCTTTTGCAACAGCCCCGTTCCATATAACACCAAGCAGCTGACACTGCCCGGACAAGATTAACGCTTGCTGAACTGAGAACACTTGGCTTCTCATTACTCCTCAGAACACCTCGAAACTACATGTGTTCAATATAAAATTCATCCTGACAACTTCTCCCTTCATTTTTTAATAGTAATTTATGCTCGTCATAGGAACGCATTCCATTCACCCGAAGTATTTCTCCTATATTCTGTCTGCTACTTGGAATGATTCTACTCTGTACCCAACGCATACTCCAATCTGAATTCATGGTTCGGATACCTTTTTTAAAATAGCGTAACATCATAAACGGAGTTTCCTTAGGAGTAACATTTTCTGGAATATCTATTGTGTATTTCTTTGTTCTTTCATCATAATTTAATATTCCGACGATTTTATTTCTATTATTTCTCTTGATTGCGTACCTGTTCAAAAAAACACCACCTTTTCCAAATCATTTCCCAGATTTTATTCCTATGAACCTCTGATAAAACATGATCTATACCATTGAAAATATAATCCTTATCTTCTATTTTCAGTTTCCAAATCTGTAAATCGTATTCTTTTGGTATCAATGACAGATTATACTCTAGAGATTTTGAGCCGATATAATTATTAACTGGAAAATCTCTCATCACGTCTATTTCTTTCAGAAGTTTTTCATCACCATATGTTGAAAACAATAACGATACTCCCTGATCAAACAAAGGTGCCATTCTCACACTGTCTTCTTCATCATTTCTTAACACTTCCAGATTGCTTCCGTGCCGATCTCTATTAGCAATCAAATAATCAATACAGAACATCTGGTACATATATAATCCCCAACCGTTTCTTATTGCAAACTCTAACGGAGATTCATTACCTTCTTTTTGCAAATCATAATACAAATCATACGCCAGCTTTTCTTCATTGTCCTTACGAAAATTTTCTGAAACAGAAACCCATGTTTCTTGTTCTTTACCATCAATAACAATCCTTGCATGTATCAGTTTATACTTTACATGCGGAATTCTCAAAACATCCATCACCCGGCTTACAATCAATTCATTGACACACTCATGACCAAATACCCCACGATAACTATCATAATTCGATAATTTATAATATAATCTTTTCCCATTCACTTCTTCATACGCCTTCAAAAAGCACCCTGGAGTTCCCGGTGACATTTTTTTTGCCGCCCAGTCCAGATGTTTCATATCCTGTAATTCACAAATAATATCCTGCACTATGTCACCTCATCTCAAAGATTTTATTGTTCATCTGGCTCAAATTGATCTGGATAACTGTCACTTCCCCCATATCCGCACACCCCCATCCTGGGAGAATTACAAACAGGCAGCAAAAAATTCCGGTTTATAATATTCTCCCTCTTCATCACTTTCCGCCTTTAAACACTCATCACACCAAAAAGGCTCTCCTTCATAATATCCTTCTGGATTAACCCATTTCGCCTCATTTTGTTCGCAGTTACTGCAAAGAATTTTAGGAGGATTATTTCTTGATAAAATTACAATTTCATTATTCTTTTTTTCTCCATCGCGGCAGCTATGTATACTTAATACCAATTCTGTGGTTGAACCAAAATCATATTCATATAAAAAGTTATCGCCGACATCCACAACGTCTTTTAATCGATAATTCATATTTCTGGAAGGTTTTCCCCAAAAAGAATCCGTATCCGGATTGCTTTCATACTGTTCTCCATGAATCGTGAATGCGCTCAGATGTTCGCAGCATTCTACCCATATGTCGCGAATAAACCAATCCAACTCTTTTAGCGTAGTATTCTCACTTGCTTCTACGGTTAACCAATAATCTTTTTGATATTTTCCAGTAATAACAACCTGAAAATATTGACATATTCTTTTCCTTTTTTCTTCAGTAGCTTTGCGCTTCTCTTTTTGCACGCCTGCAAATGGCGCAGCATACCGCTTTTTGTATACTCTTTTCCACAATACTTACAAAGTCCTTTTGTTTGAACCGCCATTCTTCTATCTCCAATCCATCTGCTTTTTCGTGTATATTAGCATCTAATACACATCCACCATTTTTCCTATAAGAAAGTATAACATTATCTTATTAAAAAATACATAGAAAAAGGGGCTGTCTGTTGCAAAAGCAGATAAATAATCTACTGGAGCAGCAGCTCCATTTTTATGTCCTAAAAACAGAAAACGGACTCCGAAGAGTCCGCAATCCATAGTATAATAAGATCGGTCGAGTAAATTTTTTGCATATGCCCCTTCTACACTCCCGTTTTCTCCCCCGCCGCTACCTGCCCCTGGGAGGGAGCAGAGCTGACACCGGGGCCGCCGTTGATTCCTGTAACAGGAGCTGAGGGCTCTGGAACGTTTTGGGAGGAAGAGCTGTTTCCGCTTCCGTTTGACGGGATAATAATGGGGTTAGAGGATGTGCCGGAGCTGCCGGAAGCCGTTCCTGCACTGTCGGACGCGCTCTCCTGGTTTGTGGAACCGCTTTCCTCCTGCCCCTGAGGAATCAGATGGCCGTCTGCTGCTGCCTCATAAACAGCGCCGCCGATCTCCAGCGTCTGTCCTGCAGCCATGCGTCCTGTGGAGGGATCCATATAATAATGGAGACCGTTTACCTCGATCATGCCCGTGGTCATCGCTCCGCTTCCGTCAAAATAATACCAGGCTCCATCCATCTCACGCCAGCCGGTCGCCATCACGCCGGAGCCCTTCAGATAATACCGCTTTCCGCCTTCACTCAGCCAGCCGGTCTGCATCACGCCGTTTGTATCTGAGCAATACCAGGAGCCATTATCCTGGATCCAGCCCTTTGCCAGGGCACCTGATGCGTCCAGATAGTACCATTTGCCGTTTTGGTTTGTCCATCCAACCGCCATTTTTCCGGAAGACTCCATATAATACCGCTTTCCGTCTGCATCCAGCCAGCCGGTCTGCATGATACCGTTGGAGTCTGTATAATACCAGGCTCCATTGTCCTCTATCCAGCCTTTTTTAACAGCTCCTGAGCTTCCCAGATAGTACCATTTTCCCTGATCCTGACGCCAGCCAGTCTGCATCTTTCCCGTGGTCTCGTCCAGATAATAACGGCTGCCGGATACCGTGATCCAGCCTGTGGACGCAAGGCCTTCGCTGTCCATATAATACCAGTCTGAACTATCCTGAGCCCAGGCGTTTTTCTGTTTGGCATAGTTGCTGTAATAATACCGTTTCCCGTTAATGGTACGCCAGGTATTGGCCGGAATCTGGCCGGAGAAATCCTTAAACTGGAAATCAATATCCACATTTCCATTGATTCCCTTTACAGAACCGGTGCTGGTCGCCTGCCACATAACAGGGTTCTGGTAGCTGGGACGGGCAGAATAACGGGCTACCCATACGGGATAATCCATCAGGCTCATATCCAGCTTATTTTTCAGCCAGTTTTCATTTGCATAGATAATCGGATAATATCCGGAATCGGATATCTTTTTGCAGAACGCATTTGCGATCGCTGCCAGCTCCTCTTTTGAAAGGTTTCCCTGAGTAGAATCCTCCATATCGAAAGCTACAGGATAGGAAACAGGATAATCATGATCAGATCCAGCACAAAATCGGCCTCTGCCTCTGCCATTTCCACCGTTACCGCCAATGAGTAAATATACACGCCCACCTTCACGCCGGCGGCGCTGGCCTGCTGGATATTCCGGTGAAAATAGGGATCTACCGCTCCCTTGGAACGGGTTCCCAGCATCACGAAGGACACGTCATCTGCTGCGACCTGGCTCCAGTTGATCTCCCCCTGCCATCTGGATACGTCAATTCCTCTGGCAAGCACATTTTGAATGGCGCTTCCGTCCGGCATCTGATAGACGCCGTTTACCTTTTTCCATGCATTTGGATTGGTCTGGTCTGCTCCTTTTGCATTCTCAGAAGTGCTGGAGGCAGAAGGCACATTGCCGGTTCCTCCGGATCCTCCTGTTACTCCCGGGCCTCCTGCAGCAGACGCTCCAACAGACGCCGGCGTTTCTCCCGGCCCTGCAGCGTAGGCCGTATACGCAGACCCAAGGGTTCCTGCGCCCAGAATTCCAGCCAGGACAAGTGCCTGGCAGCGCTTTCTCATCTCCTGTCTCTTTTTCATTTTCCTCTCCTTATATCGTACTGATAGCAAAAACGGAGGATGCTGTCAGCCAGTCCCGCCGCAGCATCCCCCTTTATCAACTTGTCCTTGTCACATGTTTCCATATCAGATTTCTCTTATCAGCCTGGTCCATCTGTGCGTCCGGCTTCCAGAGAGCCGCTGCTGGAAGGACCACTGGAGCTGGTGGTTCCGGAGCTGCTGGAACCTGGACCAGATGAGCTGGAACTGCCAGAAGTTTTTGATACGCCGGGGCCGCCGTTTTCACCGGTTACGCCGCCTCCGGAAGACTGGTTTCCTGCAGCCGGCGTCTGTGCAGATACGCCGTTTGCATTCTGGCATACGCCGGATGCGTCAAAATTGTAGGAGGTACCGTTGATATTTAAGGTAGTTCCTGCTGTCATCACGCCGCCGTCTGCCGGATTTAAGTAATAATACTTGCTGTCGACCAGGATCCAGCCTGTCATCAGGTGACCGTTGCTGTTGAAGTAGTACCACTTGCCGTCGATCTGCTTCCAGCCTACAGACATCTTTCCGTTTGTCATATCCATATAATACTTGCTGCCCTCGCTGTCGCTGAGCCAGCCGATGAGCATACGTCCGTCTGTATTCAGATAGAAGTAATCCTGGTCTACCTTTGCCCAGCCGGTCATCATCTTTCCGTCTGTGCCGAACAGATACCAGTTGTCCTGAATCTGAGCCCATGCGTTCACAACACACTTGCCGTTTTCCTGGAAATAATACCAGGCTCCGTCCATCTCACGCCAGCCGGTTCCCATGCTGCCGTCGCCGCGCATAAAATAGTAATCATCGCCAATACGCAGCCAACCCGTAACCATGGTGCCGTCCTCCAGCATATAGTACCATTTGCCGTATTCCGGATTGATCCAGCCCTTTGCCATCAGGCCGCCCGGACGGAAGAAATACCATTTTCCATCAATCTGCTTAAAACCAGTGGTCATATAGCCGGTAGAAAGATCCATATAGTAATAACCCTCGCTGGTCTGAAGCCAGCCTGTGTGGGTCTTTCCCTGGTTAATATAGGTCCAGTGATCGTTTGTCTTGGTCCAGCCGTCTGCCGCATAGGATGTAACCGCCATTCCCAGGGCCATGGCGCTGATCACGCCGGCTGCGGTCAAAGCCGCCAGACATTTCTTACGTTTCATGCCTTTTCCTCCTCATTCTTCTGTATATAAGCCCCTTTGTCTGTTTTGGGTTTTCATCCTTTTAATTATAGCACAGATTATCTGTAAGGAAGGTAACAATTTTATTACAATTTCCGTAAATTTTCATACCTGCTACAGAGCCTTTAATTTTTTATAATAGCCCTTTGCATACCGGTACATGATGATGGTATATTCTCCAAATTCCTCTCCTAAAGCTGCCTTGTATACAGCCCACAAACACCAGAGGAAACCGCCCAGGGCCGCATTTGCAAATACGGAATAATATTCTTCTTCCGAAGGCTTTCTCTCTAAATAAATCTCCAGAAGCTTTTCTGTCTGTTCTGCGTCATAGTACGAATAGATCGCCGACATGGAAATGTCCATAATGGGATCGCACATTCCCGCATATTCCCAATCCAGCAGTTTTGCACTGCCGTCTTCAAACATCAGGAAGTTATCCACATTTGCGTCAATATGGCAGAGACATTGTGGACGATCCATCTGATCCAAACGATCCATCAGCTCATTCATCCAGCCTCTGACCTTCTCATAATCTTCAAAAGGGATTCCTCCATGCTGCAGGCAGAGCCTTTCATAAAAATCTATCCGTTCCCGAATATCAAAGGAATGATCGACTGTAAGACCAGACTGGTGAAGCTTTCTTACAATACCCATACAGATTTCCATATCTTTCCAGTTATCTGCCGCTGCATTCCGGGCGTTTTCATAGTACCGTGCAATCTTATAGCCGGTATCCGGGTTCATGTACAGCACTTCTTCCGTAATCCCCAGAGAGGCTACGGTATCATAAACCTCTTTTTCCTCCCTGCGGTTGATTAAAAGCTCTGTCCCCGGCCCCGGAATCCTGCAGATGCAGTGAGCGCCATCCACCCGGAACAAGAAGGATTTATTTGTCATTCCGGCTTTCAGGCAGCGGATATCTGTAATATGGGACTCAGGCACCTTAAATACCCTGGATACCAGATCCATTGCCGCATTATCCGAATGGTTCTGATAGCGTTCATCAAACAGGCGCAGCTCCTCCAGATTTTCAAATTCATACACCTGGTTTTCAGGCTGACGGTTTACATCCATCTCGATCTGATCCCACTGAGACGCCTTCCAGCCGGAGCCTCTTCTGCGCGGGCAAGAAGCGTTCCCCCTTCTGCCTCCAGACGGCGCTTTGCCTCTCCCTTGAGCATATCTACAAAGGGCTGCTCCCAGTAAAACTGTTCCGTTCCCGGAGCTTCATAGTAGGCTTCTAATACCGGAAGGAACCGGGCTGAAAATTCTCTGGACAGATAGACCGGGCCGTACATCACCCACTGATCCCTTCCGCCTACATTTACATCTGTAATCCTTCCCTTTTTAGTAAAGGTAAAGCACCACTCCTTGGTATCCCCCTTCTGGAAGGAAGCGCTGTACCAGGCTCCGCACTCATAGGCGTGGTACATATTGTCCCGCAGCCAGTTATCAGAGGATAAAATGTACATATTGCGGCCCTTTAACAGATGTCTGGCTCTGTAAACCGTAGCCAGGGTATTTTTGCAGGAATACTCCGGATTGTAGAGAAGCTTTACATCATATTTGTCGATCAAATATTCAAATTTCTCTTTCAGATACCCGACTGCAATGGTAATATCATATACTCCGGCCTCATGGAGCTGGCGGATCTGGCGTTCGATCATACGCTCTCCAAATACCTCTAAAAGCCCCTTGGGCGTTTCAAAGGTAAGAGGGACAAAACGGGAGCCAAAGCCTGCGGCAATGATCAGAGCTCCGTCTACCTTATAGGGCGCTAAAACAGCCTGTCCCGTTTCTGTAAGAGCAAGCCGTTTTCCTCTCTGATCCTCATCTTCTCTGATATAGCCTTTTTCTGCACATTCTTTTATCAGCCCGTTAATGGTCCCTAAAGATAGCTCCATTCTCTTTGCCAGCTCCCGCTGAGTAATATATGGCTCCTCCAAAATGTTTCTGCATATCAACCCCAATCTGTCCATATGATCCTCCATTCTTCATCCTGTATATGCACTGTCAGCGGACAGAGGAATCTTTGCTCCCCTGTCCACTGACATTTTTGTTCATTTCTATTATATTTTTATTTTATATGAACATTATAGCACGGACGCAGGGAAATGCAAGGGCTAATCCTCTGTATTTCCCAAAACAATGGTATTTACTGCCTCGATGAGATCCACTGCCTGAGATCTGGGAATCAGAGAAACGGTCTTTCCATCAGCCTCTGCCAGACAGCTGCTGCCGTCATAGCGATAAAGAACGATGGTTACCTGAGGAGAAACTTCATTATCCAGATGGAGAGTGAGGCGGATTTCCTCCTTTTGTCCTGGCTCCTCTTCTGTAAAGCGGTCTGCTTTTAAGCCTTCCAGAGCAAAGAGCAGTTCATCTGCCTCTATTTCCTCCTCCTGATACATCCAGGTGCGGTCACCCTTTTTGCCTTTGGAAGTAAGGCTGTAGTCGGTTCCCTCTAAGGAAATGTCAATTCCTGTGATCTCCTCTGTATCGCCCCAGAATACTTCTTTATGGCGCAGGTCATCATATTTCATGGCCATCAGGCCTTTGTAATCCTCGGCAGTCAGCTTATAGGCGATCTGGGAATTATTTACTCTTGCGTATGCGGTAATTTCTTCCTCTTCCCCGTTGTTTTCCTCAGAGTTCTCCTTCTTCTCTGCCTTTTCTTTTTCCTTCGGATCACGGCTTACGCTTACGGTAAGCGTACCGGATACGTTCTCTTTGTCCTCATTTTCAAAGGTATAATCGGCCTCTAAGGACAGCTCCGGCGCATCCAGTCCATAGGTGCTCCACTCTTCCTCTGAAACATAGTAGGAAGCGTAGTCAGACAGATCCAAATTCTGGAGGGTTCTGATATATTCATCCACCTGCACCGGATCTAAGGGAAGCAGGTTTTCCTCGTCCTTCTTAAAATAAACATCCTCGCTGCTGTAGGAAGCCCCGCTGTCCTCTATGCGGACTGCTTCATAGGTCTCCGGTCCTGTAAACCGCAGGCTGCTTACTGTCTCAAGCTCAGGGATCTCATCCTGCTTCAGCATATCCTTTAACACCGCGTCAAAATAATTCAGAGGATCGTCTTTTACCAGATAAGCTTTTCCGTCTCCGATGGACACATAGCGCTGGGAATCCATATTGCTGAAATTGCCCAGCTTTATTTCAAGCTCCTGCTCCCCATTTTCCAGATGAATCGTGCAGACAGGATCATTCAGACCGTACTGACTGTAATCCTCTACCTCTTCGATCACAAAGGCTGCTGCAAATTCCTCAAAGGGCTCTAAGAGTTCTTTTATCTTTTCTTCGCTCACAGGAAATTTTTCATCCTCGTCATAGGTCCAGACTCCGTCCTCTCCCTTATGGAACGAAAGGCTTTCCGACTCATTTTCCCACGAAAGGGCCGTGACACCCTCATAGGGAATCTGAAGGATGGTTTCACCGCTGTCTTTGATCTTTTCCTTATGCTCCTCCCTCTGGATCACCGCGATGGCCGCCACGGACAGCACCGCCAGAACTCCCAGAAGGATATATAACCGTTTAGCCCGCTTCATTCTGCATTCTCCTCCTTCTCATTACCACACAAATGCCAATTCCCAGGTATGCAAGCGGGAAAACACCGATCATTACCGCCTGAAGCATGGCAGAAGCAGATTCGCTGATGGTAAGATAATTATAGTTTAGGGATTTGCTCCGGATCGCCATGGCCTCGCTCTCTCCGATCATGGAAGAAAGACCATTCATTCCCAGATCCCCGTTTGCACCAGAGGAAAGGGCATTATACATATCCTCTAAAAAGTCTGAGGAGCCAAACCACAGGATCCGTCCTTCATTTTCACAGGAAATAAACACGGCTGCCACAAATGGGCCGTCAACGTCTCCTTCCTCCCGTTCATAGGTGGAAAGCTCATAGCCTGCCATCTTGCTGAAGGCCTGGTCTGTAGTTGACAGAAGGGTTGTCACCCGGCCTGCGGCTTTCGTTTCATCTACCTTTAATCCCTGGACAATGGGAAGAATGGGATAATAGTGCTCTTCAATGAGAGCATCTGTAATATCGCTGCTCTCCATCTGAGGAAGAAGGGCGTAAGGCGTCTGAAGAGCATAGCGCTCTCTGTCTCCCTCTACTACGATCCCGTCCTGGGCGGTAACGCCGTATTCCTCTAAAAGGCCGTGAAGGTTGTCAAGATTTCCTTCCTTTACAGGCCCTGCCGCCGCAAAAAGCTTTCCTCCCTTTTTGGTGTAATCTGCAAGCATGGTCTGTTCTTCTCTAGAAATGTCGCTGGAGGGCGCATAGATCATAATTCCGGCTGCATCCTCAGGAATGGAATCTACATTCAGAAGAGACAGCTGCTCTAACTGGATATTTTCCTTTTCAATCTGCTCCTTGAAGGAGGCGGGAAGCTCTCTTTCCCCGTGTCCCTCTAAAAGATATATCTTAGGCTGCTCTTCATTTACCACATAGTCAATGGCAGAAGTGATGGCTCCCTCTCCGTCAAAGGAGGTATTGTAGGAATAGGAGTAGATATCTGCCTCCTGAACGTAAATATCATCATAACCGATAAAACGGCTGCGTTCGCCGCATTCTACAACCAGGCTGTTGTTGGCGGCCTCTTCATCTGTGTACTGCTCTGCAAAGGTGGGATATACATCCGGATTTTTCTTTACGATCTGGATATGGTCTGAAAGGCTGTCGTATTTATTTAACAGGTTTTCAATGACCGCATCCTCTTTGTCTGCCTGCACGATCCAGTAAATGGTTACATCCTCATCCAGCCCGTTTACCACCGCCTTTGTATTGCTGGTAATGGAATAGAGCTTTGCCGCGCTGATATCGTATTTTGTCAGATTCTCCGGAAGGGCGTTTACCAGTATATTGACTACAATAAGGATTGTAAGAACCACTGCGGAAAGAATCAGGGAATAGGCTCCGCCGCAAAAGGCATTACGGTTCTGTTTCATCAGTTATACCTCCTTTTTTCCAGTGACTGCACCGATAAAAACAGGAAAAATGCGGCAAAGGTCACAAAATATACGATCGCAGTGAGATCAAACACCCCGTTTACAAACACATAAAAACGTTCAAACAGGGAAAGCGTTTTCATAACTGAGGGCAGAAGTCCGGAAAAAGCTTCCGGGTCTGCCAGATATAAAATAAGCACTGCGCCGCCGGCCAGGAAATAAAATCCATAAGCCAGATGTTCATTTTTTGTTAAATGGCGTATTACCACTCCCAGGACGATCACCAGGGCAAAGGCTGCGATCAGGGCGCCTGCCGGAGTAGAAGATACATACTCGGACAGACTGGCGCTGTAGTAGTTGAGCAGGATCACCGCAATGCCGATTCCTGCCGCAAAGCCCTGATTGTCTGTCAGGGAGGAAATGAATACTCCCAGAGCGATCAAGGCTGCGCCCAAAACAAAAAAGGCAAAGATAGAGCCGTAGGAGGTCAAAAGGTATACATCTCCATAGCGGGCAAATATCAGCGGATATACGGAAACAACCGCCAAGGGGATCAGATATACAACAAGAAGCGCCAGATATTTTCCCAGTACAACCTCTGTGGTGGTAATGGGAAGGGAGTATAACAGCTGGTCTGTTCTCTGCTTCTTCTCCTCTGCAATGACGCGCATGGTTAAAATAGGTACAATTACTACAAATACCAGGCTGCCGAAGCTTAATACAAACTCAAAATTGCTTACTGCTGCCTGAAGATTATATAAGGTGGCTCCCAGACCGATAAAGGCCAGCAAAAATGCGCCGAATACATAGGCGGTCAGGGTATGGAAATAATTGCGGAGCTCATGCTTTAATACGGCGGTCATGCCATTTCCTCCTCTCCTGCTTCGGATTCCTCGGTTTTAATATCTTCTGTTTGGGCGCTCTCTGTCAGCTCAATAAATATTTCCTCCAGATCCGCCTTTTTCACATTCATTTCAAGAAGGGGTTTGCCGGCGGCTGAAAAACACTTAAACAGGGCTTTTGACACCTCATAGATATCCTCGCAGTCCGAATGGAGGGTAGCTGCGGTCCGTCCTATCTCCTTTTCTTCTATGGTCTGTTCTGTAATGTGCTCCATACCGGAGAGAAGTTCTTCTGTTTCCCTGGCGTCCGCCTCTGCTACCAGAGTAATCTCTCCCGGTGAAAGGAGGCGTTTTTCAAGGTTTTCCGGCTCGTCAAAGGCGATGAGCTTTCCTCTGGCAATAATAAGGATTTTCTCACAGATAGTCTGAACCTCGGAAAGAATGTGGGAGCTGAAAATGACCGTATGCTCTCTTCCCAGATCTTTGATCAAATCGCGGATTTCTATGATCTGTAAGGGATCCAGTCCTACTGTCGGCTCATCCAGTATGACCACTTTCGGATCCCCCAGAAGGGCCTGAGCGATCCCGACTCTCTGTTTATATCCTTTAGACAGGGCGCTGATCCTGCGGTTTCGCACATGGTCTAGACCTGTCCTCCCGATCACACTGTCAATCTGGCTGTGCAGCTCTTTTCCCTTAAGCCCCTTTGCTTCTCCTACAAAGCGCAGATACTCTGCCGGTGTCTCGTTCATATAAAGGGGCGGCTGCTCCGGAAGATAGCCGATCCGTTTCTTTGCCTGGGCCGGTTCTTCAAAAATGTCGAAGCCGTCAATCTTTACGCTTCCCTTTGTGGCTGACAGACATCCTGTCATGATGTTCATGGTGGTGGATTTTCCTGCGCCGTTTGGACCCAAAAAGCCGTATACATGGCCGCCTTCTATCTCAAAGGACAGATCATCTACCGCTGTCACATCCCCATAGCATTTTGTTAAATGCTCTACCTGTATCATGGTTGACCTCCTGATTGGATTTTTGTTTTTCTGGCATTATAACAATTTATGCTGAAATGGGGCTGAAAATTTATGGAATACGCCGCCTCCCGTCTGCTCCCTGAGGATTTTCCATGTGGACTGGGTTTCTTTTGCCTCTTCATAAATGGTTTGTTTTTCCTTTACCGGGGTGATGTCCTTTATAAAAAGAAGGATCAAAATGGTGGACGACAGGGTCGTGAGCCCGTCAATGGCGTAAGCAAGGCCCAGATGGTTCTCAAACAGGATTCCTCCTATGGTTGGGGACAGAATGATCCCCAGATTGAGTCCCAGATACATAAGGCTGTAGGCTTTTTCCCTGTTTTCGGAGGTGCTCAGATCGGCTACCAGTGCGTCATAGGACGGATTTTCCATTGTCTGAAAGATTCCTGCTGTAAAAAACAGCAGGATCTGTGCCATGGATACAGGAAGAACCGCTGCTGTCAGGTAACAGATGACCGTTACCAAATCGCAGATAATGATGAGCTTTTTCTTATTGCAGCAGTCTGCCAGCTTTCCTCCCAGCAGGTTTGCAGGAAACTGTACCACTCCCATAGCTATGGTGATCTTGGCGATCTCCTGTGCATTCATTCCCAGCTTATTGCTTAAAATCAGCGTCAGCATGGGCCATATCATAGCTCCCATATTTGTTGCTGCCTTTCCCCAGAAAAGAATATATAATTCTCTTCTCATACCTCTGTACTGGCCGAACATTTTCTCAAATATTGTTTTCATTTCTAATTATCCTCTTAAAATATATGCTGCTATATGCTTTTCCACCTGTGTCAGACCGCACTTTCCTGTGAAATAAAAAAACAGAGACCCTCTGCTGCCAAAGGATCTCTGCATAGTATCTTCTCTTTTAGATAGGGCCGGGCCCAGCAGCCAACCGCCCATTGAAAGCTGGGCGACCGGCGTATGCGGTTAATATACAGCATAAAAAAGAGAGAACCTGGTGTACTGATCCATTTTGGCAGCATGAAATAACAGGACGCTTTCATGGTACTGCGCCTGCATTCACAAATCTTCATGCGTCAAAATAAATGGATCAAATTAACATCTGGCCTCTCCTTTAAAAATCTGAAGTATGGCTTCAGTATAGCACTGGAAATATATGGATGCAAGAGGGAATCATCCGACTTTATAGCCGGAAACCGTAGCCCTGCACACCAGGCCCCAGAACACAGGGCAGCTCCACCCAAAATCGATTGATCCCATCCCCTGCTTTCAGCGTGTATTTTTCCGTGATGAAGCTGTACGGTCTTTTCCGCAATGGAAAGGCCCAGGCCGTAGCTTCCGGAGGTATTGCGGGCGGGATCGGCGCGGTAAAAGCGTTTGAAGATCTGGCTTAAGTCTTCGGGATCAATCGAAGGACCCTGATTTTCTACAGTGAGTATGCAGTGGCTTTTTCCCTGTTTTTTAAGCTTTACCCAGGTGGTTCCGCCCTGGCTCGAATATTTGCAGGCATTGTCTAAAAGAATATCCAGAAGCTGGCTCAGCCTGTCCTTTAAGCCCCAGATCAGAATACCTTCTTCTATTTCTGCATAAAGCGTTAATCCCTGTTCAAAATAAAGGGGTTCAAAAAGAAGAAGCGAATCCTCTGCTGTCCGGCTTAAATCCACCTGTTCAAAAGCTGCTTCTGCCTGTCCGCTGTCAGCACGGGCCAGATCCAGCATCTGTTCGATCAGCCCCCTCATCTGCCGTGACATGGCAGGATGGCTTCGGAAAAACGTCTCTGCTTTTCTTCCCCACAGCCGGAGGACTGCAGAAGCTCCGCATTGGTCATAATTACAGTCAAAGGCGTTTTTAACTCGTGGGAGGCGTCGGCCACAAACTGGCGCTGCTGTTTCCAGGCCTTTTCCACCGGCCGCACCGCCCAGCCGGAAAGCCAGATGCTGATGGCTAAAAATAGGATAAAACTCAGACCCGCGATCAGGGCGCAGGTTCTCACCAGCCCCTTTAGCGCCGCCGTTTCACTGGAAATATCCGCAAATACCAGGCTATACCTGTAGGGCGTATTGGTCTTATAGTACCGAAAGCCGTATTCCTTTATCACTCCTACCTTTTGATGGGAGGAACGTGCCCTTACAATGAGATCCATGAGAAATTCCTGATCAGACAGATCAAAATAGCCGCCGCTGCTGGCGATCAGTTCTCCCCCGGTTCCCAGATGCAGGATAAAAAAAGGAAGACGGATCTGCTCGCTCTGTTCTCCGGGCATCTCAATCTGAAAGGGTCGGTTTGCAATCTTTTCCATCATGCGGATGCTCTTTTCTTCCAGATCTGCTCTTGTAAAATGGTACACCAGGCCGAATACCACACTCATCATCAGAACCACTATCGTCATGTTGATAACTACAAACTTCACTCTCAGCCTATAAATCATGTTCTGCCACCTCCAGATGATATCCCATTCGCCGGATGGACTCAATACGTACATCTGACCCAATGCTTAACAGCTTTTTCCTCAAAAAACCAATATAAACCTCTACATGGTTTTCCACTGCATCTGAATCATAGCCCCACACCTTTTCCAGGATCATTTCCTTAGAAAGATTTCCTGCCCCGGACTGAAATAAAAGGCGCATAATATCAAACTCTTTCGCAGAAAGCCGGATCTGTCTGTCCCCGCAGCTTAAAACAGCCGTCGAAAGATCCAAACAGGTCTTTCCCATCCCTACCTCATCCACCTGTCCTCCCTGGCGGCGAAGCAGGGCGCGGACGCAGGCAGTAAGCTCTCTGGTGTCAAAGGGCTTTGTCAGATAATAATCTGCCCCGGCATCCAGCCCTGCGATCCGATCCTCCAGAGCAGAACGGGCCGTAAGCATTAGAATGGGCGTTCCCAGACGGCTGGCCCGAAGCTCCCTTGCCACCTCATAGCCACTTTTTCCCGGCATCATCACATCCAGTATGATCAGATCATAAATCCCGGTGCCTGCATATGTAAAACCGGTTTTCTCCGTCATATACAGCCTCGGCCTCAAAACCCTGGAATCTCTAAAAGATCTTTTATTAGAACCGGCCAGCAGCCGCTCATCCTCTATGATCAGAATTTTCATATACATCCCCTTACTTACTGATAATATCCCTATTATACAGCAAAGCGGCCAAAGAAAACAGCCTACAGCTATCCCCTTCCGGGCAGCCGCAGGCTCTGTCTTCTAAAATGACCAGTTAAACAATTGTCGTATTACACTTCAAAAATCAGATCGCCGTAGCTTGGCATGGGCACAGTTCCTTGTCCACCAGCATCTCCAGACGGTCTACAGGAGTCCTTAAGGCCTCCATGGCAGGAACGACCTCACTGTGGTATGCCAGTGCCTGATCCTTTCCGCTTTCCATGGCTGCGCAGCGAGCCGTAGCATCTTCCAAGGCAGACAGGGCTGTTTTTGCTCAGCCAGAAGGTCTGAGGATTCCAGCAAAAGCTCTGTCTGTGTGCTCACGTCTGCCTCCGGGCAGGCATTTCTCACCGCGGAAATGGAACCTGCCAGCTGGGTGGTGTAGCGGATCACTGCAGGAATGATCTGCTTTCCTGCCATATCGATCATAGTCTTTGCCTCAATGTTAATGCTCTTTGCATAGCTTTCGTACTCTACCTCGCTCTGGACTCCAGCTCGGCTCTGGTGAATACGCCGAACTCCTCAAACAGCTTTACCGCCTTGTCTGTCACAAGAGCCGGGATCGCGTCTACCATAGAGCGAAGGTTGGGAAGCCCTCTCTGTTCGGCTTCCTTTACCCACTCCTCAGAATAGCCGTTTCCATTGAAGATAACTCTTCTATGAGCTGCCAAAAGCTCTTTAATGAGGTCATGGACTGCCATATCAAAGTCCTCGGCCTGCTCCAGCTGATCAGCCGCTTCCTTAAAGGCTTCTGCCACAATGGTATTTAACACCGTATTGGCAGATGCTACGGAATCAGAGGAACCTACCATACGGAACTCAAATTTATTGCCTGTAAAAGCAAAGGGTGAGGTGCGGTTCCGGTCGGTAGCATCCTTGTCCAGATCCGGCAGGATATTTACGCCGGTGCGCAGAGTTCCGCCCTTCTTGGAATGGGTCGCTTCTCCGGTGTCGCAAAGCTGGTCGATCACATCCTCCAGCTGCTCGCCCAGGAAAATGGAAATAATTGCCGGCGGAGCCTCGTCTGCTCCCAGTCTGTGATCATTTCCCACATCAGAGGCAGATTCACGGAGCAGATCTGCATGGCGGTCTACAGCTTTGATGATGCAGGCTAAAACCAGAAGGAACTGGATATTCTCATGGGGCGTATCGCCGGGGTTCATCAGGTTGGTGCCGTCGTCGGCAGTCAGGGACCAGTTGTTGTGCTTACCGGAGCCATTTACCCCATAGAAAGGCTTTTCGTGGAGAAGGCAGGCCATGCCGTGGCGTCCGGCTACCTTTTTTAATGTCTCCATCACCAGCTGATTGTGGTCTACGGCCTGGTTCACGCCCTCATAGATGGGAGCCAGCTCATGCTGGGCCGGGGCTGCCTCGTTGTGCTGGGTCTTGGCAGGCACTCCCAGCTTCCACAGTTCCTTATTTACATCGTTCATATAGGCGCCGATCCGCTCTCTGATGATGCCGAAATAGTGGTCGTCCATCTCCTGCCCCTTTGGCGGCATAGCGCCGAATAAGGTGCGGCCGGTATAAATTAAATCCTTTCTCTGCAGATACTTCTGGCGGTCAACCAGGAAATACTCCTGCTCCGGTCCCACGGAAGGATTGACCCGTTTTGCAGTGGTGTTTCCAAACAAGCGCAAGATCCGCAGGGACTGCTCATTGATGGCCTGCATGGAGCGCAGCAGAGGGGTCTTTTTATCCAGAGCCTCACCCTTATAGGAACAGAAGGAGGTAGGAATACAGAGGGTCACGCCGATAGCGTCCTCTTTTAAGAAAGCCGGAGAGGTACAGTCCCATACCGTATAGCCTCTGGCCTCAAAGGTTGCGCGCAGGCCGCCGGAGGGGAAGGAGGAAGCATCCGGTTCACCCTTTATGAGTTCTTTTCCAGAAAACTCCATGATCACACGGCCTTCAACGGGAGCGGAAACAAAGGAATCGTGCTTCTCAGCCGTAACGCCTGTAAGAGGCTGGAACCAGTGAGTAAAATGGGTTGCACCATGGTCAATCGCCCAGTCTTTCATAGCATGAGCTACCACATCTGCAATACTGGGATCCAGCTCTGCGCCATCCTCAATGGTCTTTTTAAGCTTCTTATATACGCTTTTAGGCAGACGGTCTCTCATCACGGCATCATTAAACACATCCTTGCCAAACATCTCTGTAACACTTATTACTTTGCTCATAGATTCTCCATCCTCTCTTTTCATGGTGTCCCCTTTCCCCAATGCACCCCAAAAGGCGGTTTTGTACAGCAAAAGGCGTTCTCTCCTTTTTCAAAAAGAGAACGCCCTCGTTCTTTTGTTATAAAATAAACCATTTCCCGTGAAAATGCAAGCGGTTTTTCCAAAAACAGAATCAGTTTATTCTAATAAGTTTTAATTCACAGAGCTTATGCATTTGCCTTTCCAACAGAACCAAACAGCTCCATCTTCTCTTTTACAGTTGCGCGGATTGCCTCTGCGCCGGGAGCTAACAGCTTTCTTGGGTCAAAGCCCTTGCCCTGCTGATCCTTTCCTGCCTCGATGTACTTTCTGGTAGCCTCTGCGAAGGAAAGCTGGCATTCTGTATTTACGTTGATCTTTGCAACGCCCAGGCTGATAGCCTTCTTGATCATATCCTCGGGAATACCTGTACCGCCGTGAAGAACTAACGGCATATCGCCGGTTGCTTCCTTAACCTTCTCCAGTACGTCGAAGTTTAAGCCCTGCCAGTTCTCCGGATACTTGCCGTGGATATTTCCGATACCTGCTGCAAGGAAGTCAACACCCAGATCAGCGATAGCCTTGCACTCTGCAGGATCTGCACACTCGCCTGCGCCTACCACGCCGTCTTCCTCGCCGCCGATAGAGCCTACCTCAGCCTCTAAGGACAGGCCCATTGTATGAGCGATCTTAACCAGCTCTTTTGTCTTCTCCACATTCTCTTCGATCGGATAATGAGAGCCGTCAAACATAATAGAGGAGAATCCGGCCTTAATGCACTTATAGCAGCCCTCGTAGGAGCCGTGGTCTAAGTGAAGTGCCACCGGTACGGTAATATTTAATTCCTCAAGCATAGCAGAAACCATAGCTGCTACGGTCTTAAATCCGGTCATGTACTTGCCTGCGCCCTCGGATACACCCAGGATAACCGGGGACTGAAGCTCTTCTGCAGTCAGAAGAACTGCTTTTGCCCACTCCAGATTATTGATATTGAAGTGACCTACTGCATATTTGCCTGCTCTTGCTTTTTCAAGCATATCTTTTGCTGATACTAACATAATATTTCCTCCTTATACTTGGGCGCTCCCCCAGCTGCATGAACCCGGAACCCGGATAACAGCCCTGGAACGCAGTTCTACTTTGTTATGTTTTTAACAGTTTCGAATTCATTATAAACCATACCATCCAAAAATGGAAGAACTTTTATGAAATCCCAAGGATATTCTTAACGGTTTCCTCCATCTCATCCACAGCGCACTCTCTGTCATGGCGGATGGGCGCAGTACGTATCTCCTCTACCGCTTTTGGAAGCACAAGGCCGCAGCTGCAGCCAGCTCATCGGCCACATCAAACTCATCCTTTCCCTCTGTGGCCGCTTTACCCTTTACAGCATCCATTACACTGCGTGAGAACTTAAAGGGACTGGCCGTGGACGCAATAACCGTCTTTGTCTGATCGCCTGTTTCATTTTTATACTGTCCGTATACGGCCGCTGCCACGCCTGTATGTGTGTCGATGAGATAGCCTGTATCCTGGAAAATGGTCCGTATCGCAGCTTCATTTTCCTCCTCTGTGGCAAAACCGCCCTTAAAATCAGCCATAAAGGCCCGCATCTCATCCGTAATGGTATAATGGCCATCCTCTGCCAGCTCCTTCATCAGAGCGGCGTTTGCTTTCGGATCCGAGCCTGTACTTAAATAGATCAGGCGCTCCAGATTGCTGGAGATCAAAATATCCATGGACGGAGAATTGGTAAGAATAAACTCCCTTCTGCGGTCATAAGTGCCTGTGGTGAAGAAATCGTACAGCACCTTATTATCATTGGAGGCACAGATCAGAGTACGGATGGGAAGCCCCATTTTCTTGGCAAAATAGGCTGCGAGAATGTTGCCGAAATTGCCTGTGGGAACCACCACATTGATCTCCTCCCCGGCAGCGATCTCCTCATTTGCCAGAAGCTTTGCATAGGCGTATACATAGTACACAACCTGAGGCACCAGACGGCCAATGTTAATGGAATTGGCGGAGGAAAACTGGAATCCCTTCTCTGCCAGCTCCTTTGCCAGCTCCTTGTTATTGAAAAGATTCTTTACTCCGGTCTGGGCGTCGTCAAAATTGCCGTGGATGGCGACAACTGCCGTGTTCTCCCCCTTCTGGGTGCGCATCTGGCGCTCCTGCACCGGACTTACGCCGCCTTTGGGATAAAATACGATGATACGGGTGCCGGGTACATCCGCAAAGCCTGCCATAGCTGCCTTTCCGGTATCGCCGGAAGTAGCCGTTAAGATCACGATTTCCTTATCTGCATGGTTCTTCTTTGCCGCAGTGGTCATCAGATGAGGCAGAATAGATAATGCCATATCCTTAAACGCAATGGTACTCCCATGGTAAAGTTCCAGATAATAAGCGCCATCGGCCTTTGCTAACGGAGCGATCTCCTCTGTGTCAAATTTGCTGTCATAGGCTTTCGCAATACAGGACTTCAATTCCTCTTCCGTATAATCTGTGAGGAAAAGCTTCATCACCTCATATGCGGTCTCCTGATAGGTCATTCCGGCCAGCTTTTCAATAGAAACATCCAGCTTCGGAATTTCAGTGGGCATAAACAGGCCGCCGTCGGCAGCCAGACCCTGAAGGACGGCCTGGGATGCTGTGACCCCGGCCTGTCCGCCTCTGGTACTCTGGTAAGATAATGCCATAATCAATTTCCTTTCTTTATGCGATGTATACTTTGAGGGACTGCCAGTCTGAACGCACAGCCCCGGACCCTTATTTGCAGAAAGTTTAGCATATTTTAATGAGAGGTGCAACTGTTAAGGGGCAGGAACGGGAATTTTTCTTGAAATTACTGTTGCAAAAGGAGGTAACGGCCGCAGGAACCACTTGCGTGAACCCAAAATTTGCCTTATTATGATAGCCGAAACGAAAACCGGCTTTTTTCGGAAAAATGAGGTTGACATGAGATATGAACATACAGTGAAGGGACGTTTTCTGGAACGTCCCAATCGCTTTATCGCCTATGTGGATGTAAACGGCCAGCGTGTTATCTGCCATGTAAAAAATACAGGACGCTGCAGAGAACTGCTTACCTCCGGCTGTACCGTGGTGCTGGAATTTCACCCCCACGCCAGGGAAATGGGAAGGAAAACAGAATTTGACCTAATCGCGGTCTATAAGGGAAACCTCTGATCAATATGGATTCCCAGGCGCCCAACCGGGCTGCCCTGGAATGGATGGAGAACCTCTCCCAAAAGGAGCCAAACGACAACGCGCTCCGGATGCTCCAGCCCTTTGATCCATCCGGGAGCATCTGGCTGCCCCGTAGATCCGGCGGGAGGTAGTTCACAAAGATTCCCGGTTCGATCTGGCATTTATGCTGGAAAACCAGCAGACCGGAGCCTTAAAACCTGCCTTCATGGAGATAAAGGGCGTAACCCTGGAAGAAAATGGAATCGTCCGCTTTCCCGATGCTCCCACAGAGCGGGGTGTAAAGCACCTTCAGGGCCTGTCCGAAGCTGTTGCCGAAGGCTTTGAGGCCTTTGTGCTCTTTGTCATACAGATGGAAGGAGTAAGGGAATTTCGTCCCAATGATGAAACACACAAAGCCTTTGGGGACGCCCTGCGGGCAGGAGCCAGAGCCGGACTGCATATTCTGGCCTATGACTGTGAGGTAGAGGAAGCTTCCATGAAAATCCGCAGAGAGGTAAAAATCAGTCTCTCTTAAGTCCTGTTATCATATACTATGGTATCAGGGTCAAAAGGATGGATAAAACATGGTATTTCCCTTATGCGATCTGAAAGCCGGAGAAACAGCCCAGGTGGTCTGGATCATATCCGAACCTGCCATGGAGCGCCGTCTGAGCCGCCTGGGCTTTCGCTTCGGAGAGCCGGTAACCTGTATTTTTAAAAGCAGAACGGCAGGCTTGTCGGCATATCGTCTTCATAAACGGGTCGTTGGGATCCGCCAGCGGACCACCCGTGAAATTCTGGTACGGAAAAACACTTAAAACACGAAAGGATTTACATATGAAGGATCTTACAAAAGGCACACCGGCCCGGATCATGATCAGCTTTGCTGTTCCCGTAGCCCTTGGAAATATGTTTCAGCTGTGCTACAGTCTGGCTGATACCCGCGTAGTAGGAAGCGCCCTGGGAGAAACTGCTCTGGCAGCTGTGGGGGCCACCGCCTCCATCAGCACTCTTTTTATCGGCTTTCTGTCCGGCCTTACAAACGGCTTTTCTCTGCTGATCGCCAGAGAATTCGGCGCAGGAAACGAAGAAGGAGTAAAACGCTTTGCCGCAGGCAGCCTGCTCCTTGGAGCTTTAACTGCCCTGGCCCTCACACTGGCCTGTCTCGCAGGCCTCCCATGGATCCTCGGACTTTTAAACGTGCCCCAGGAGCTTCTTATCCAATCAGACAGCTATATCCGCGTCATTCTGTCCGGACTGTTTGTCACCATGCTGTACAATGCCTGCGCCTCTGTCCTGCGGGCTGTAGGCGATACAACAGCCCCTCTGCTGTTTCTGATTTTTGCAGCTGTATTAAATGTGGTTTTAGATCTGGTTTTTATCATGTACTTTGGCTGGGGCATAAAAGGCGCCGCCTTTGCTACGGTTCTGTCCCAGGGGGTGGCGGCCTGCTTAAGCCTGATCTATATGTTCTGCAGATACCGGATCTTCCGCTTCTGCCCGGCTGATTTTAAAATATCCGGAGAACAGGTCAAAAAACTCTACGCCTCCGGCCTCTCTATGGCTGCCATGATGTCCCTTGTATTTTTTGGCACCCTGTCGCTCCAGTGCGCCATCAATACCTTTGGCCAGGATATCATCGTAGCCCATACAGCCGCCCGGAAAATTACAGAATTTTGTATGCTTCCCTTCAGCGTCATGGGCGTAACCATGGCAAATTACTGTGGACAGAATACGGGAGCCGGCCGCATGGACCGCATCCGGACGGGAATCCGCCAGTCCCTTCTTCTGACCTGGATCTGGGCCGTAGGAATGATCCTTTTAAGCTGGACCATTTCTCCCCGGCTGGCTTCTATGGTTACAGGCTCCCAAAACGAGACGGTTCTCAATACCGCAGCTCTGTATCTGAAGGTCAACACCCTGTTTTATTTTGCTCCGGCTGCTATTTCTATCTTGAGAAACAGCCTTCAGGGCATGGGCGATCATGTGACTCCCATATGCTCCAGCATGATCGAACTGGCTGGAAAAATCATTGCCGCCTTCCTTCTGGCGGATATTTTTAAGTACTGGGGAATCATCGTGGCAGAGCCTGTTGTATGGGTTTTAATGGTTATACCGCTGATCGTGAAAACGAGAGCGCTTCTGCGATGAACGGCCCCGCTCAAAGCAGCGCTCACAAATGGAAAATGGATGATCCCAGGAAAGCTCTCTGCCGCAGATGGAACATTTCCGGGTATAGCTGCCGCATTCTGTGCGCAGGATACGGCTGATCTCCTCCTCTGTGCTCCGCCTTTCATGGAACAGGTTTTCTTCCTGGACAGGAAGTCCTGTCTTCCGTGAAAACTGAAAATAAAGATCCAGCATTTTATAATAGCTTTCCATATCGTAAAGATCCGTTCCCGGACTGTAGGGAAATTCTAGTTCATCCACTTCTCTGTATTCCCGGCAGTAATCCTTCCACAGATCCATCACCAGACGGTTATCAATGTCTACCGAGCAGGTAATAAGCTTATAGATCTCCTGTTTGGTAAATTCTTCCAGATGATCTCCGTGGATCCGCTCAAAGCTCATGTAGAGAGATAACAGCTCATCCACCTCCATTTTTTCATAAATGGCAGGCGCCTCCATACCGGCCCAGATCTTTACCAAAGTGTCAATCTCTGCAGGCAGGTTCAAAAGCTGCTCAGGGAAACCCACATAGGCTTTCATAATGGGAAGAGGGCGGGCGGATAAGCCGTCCTCAATGGTTTCTATATCGTCAATGGCCGTCACAAAGCCCTCGTCATAGAGGCCAAAGCGGCCCGCCCGTCCTGCGATCTGACGGATTTCCTCCGGCAGAAGACTGCGTCTGGCCGTGCCGTCAAATTTTCTTGTTTCCACAAACACGATCCGGCGGATGGGAAGATTTAATCCCATCCCAATGGCGTCTGTGCTTACCACCACCTCCGTCTCACGCTCCAGAAACGGCGCACCTGCTCCCTCCGGGTAGCAGGCGGCAGGCTTCCGTAGATCACACTGCAGCGCACCCCCTGATTTCCAGATGGGCGGCCAGAGCCAGAACGGACTTCTTTGAAAATACAATCAGAGCGTCTCCCTTTTTCAGATCCCGCTTCAGGGAGTAGGGCTTCTTCTCAAGGGTAAGGCGCGTACTTCTTTTGTGGCGCACGATCTGAAAGGAATCCCCGCAGCGCTTGATCATCTGCACCATGATATCTTCTGCCTCAGGAGCCATGCACAGGTGGATCTCCTCCACACGCAGCCCCAGCACAGCACGGGTCCAGTTATGGCCCCGGTAAGGATCTGCTGCCATCTGACATTCATCTACCACGGCTACGTCAAAGTATTCGTGATCATTTAACATTTCCACCGTACAGGCCTGACAGACCGCTCCGGGAACCTCCAGCGTCTCCTCTCCGGTAATCATGGAGCAGGGTACATGTTCACTGTTTAAACGGTCGTAAACCTCCAGCGCCAAAAGGCGAAGGGGGCCGAAATAGGCTCCGTGCTCTGCCTGTTTTAACCGCTCCAGTGCGTCATGTGTTTTTCCGCTGTTAGTAGGGCCGATATGAAGGATAAAACGGCGCTTCATGGCCCGTGTCTCCGGGTATTCATCCTCCGGACGGCGCTTGACCGACTCCCTGATCCCCTTTTTAATGGTTTTGGGGATATAGAAAAGCTGATAAGCCCGTTCCAGTGAATTCGTTAGAAGATATCTGCGGATCCCCTGCATTTTTAATACGTGCTCCAGCTCCTCCTGCGTAAGTTCCGGCAGAAATTCCAGATCCTTTTTTGCCAGATGCTCACAGAATTTCTCCATACACCGGCAATTCTCCTCCCACCGGGTAAGCTGAGGACCGGGCTTTATGCGTCCCTCTTTATGCATCAGGAACGCACAGACTTTTGCCAGCATGGCGTGTATATCGCTTAATTCGTTTGGTTTTATAATTTTTCCAGACACGCATCATTTAACCGGGACAGACGATTTCGCAGCTCTGCCCCTGTCATGGCCCGGCAGCGTCTGTTGGACGGACCAAAAAACAGTTCCTTATAGCAGTCGGCCAGACAGACGGCGCATTCATTTCTTATTTCCATTAACCGCTCTCTTTCAGACATGCTTATACCATAGTAGTGTCTACGAAATTCTCAAAACCGGAGATGCCAAACTGAGCGCTGACACTGTTAATCCCTTCTGCAATTTCCTCTCTGGAAAAATTGGCGGTATAAAGAGCATCATCATCCAGCTGGTTTAAATACATATAAAATGCCAGAGCCATTTCCAAATACGCCCTGTCACTGGTATCCAGACATTCATACAGCTCATTCTCAGCCCCGTTAATGTCTCCTGCATCTGCAAGATCCTTTAAACGGCGGTAAGCCCGATCCACGGGCGTGTAAGCCGCCTCTGAGAGAGGAAGGTCATAATCAATTTCATTTTTCCCCAGTGCCAGTCCGGCAATGGCCCGAACAAGGTCGGTAATCGTACGCATTACATAATCATCCTGATATGCCATAGTTGTTCACTCCTGATTGTTTGCTGCCCATTCCAGTCCCAGAGAGCAGACCTTTGGGGACTTATTTTCTACTAAGTATAGGGGATACCGCCAGCTGAGTCAAGACGCTTCATTCCCCCTTTGCCTTTCCCTCCCCTTGACTCCCATTTTCCCAGCAATTATAATGGAAAAAATACGAAAGAGAACAAATGTGTATATGAAACTAAATGATAGGAACACAACCCCATTTTCCTTTATAAAAAAACCGGACAAAAAAATGACATCAAGTCTCATTCTGGCCGTTTTATCTGTTCTGCTCCTGGCTGTGCCAGAACATTTCCTGTATTTGCCCAGTGGTACTCCGTAACCATTTATGCCGGTCTTAAAAATACCATCGCACGGTTTTCCGGCCTTTTTCCATTTTCACTGTCTGAGGCAGGACTTTACCTTCTTCTGGCTTTCTGCCTGTATTGGATACTCCACAGCTTAAAACGCCCTCTCCTGCTTTTTAAAAAATGCCTTTTTTCTTGCCTCGCTTTTATTTTTTATCTATACAATAAACTGCGGAATCAATTATTACAGAAAACCCTTTTCCGAAGAGGCCGGATTTTCTGAAGAATTAAAAAAGGCAGTACGGCTGCGGAGCTTTATTCACTCTGCGAATATCTGGTAAAGCAGGTAAATGAAACTGTGCCATGGGAAAACTCTCCCAAACGCAATGCTTCCTTTTTCCGTTCTATGGGGGAATTGGGACAGGATGCTATGGCAAATTTAGGGGATAATTTTCCCCAGCTTGGGGGCTGGTATCCTTATCCCAAGCCATTACTGAATCCCCGGCTTCTATCTGTACAACAGCTTACAGGAATCTACTCTCCCTTTACCATTGAAGCAAATTACAACAGCGAGATGCCATTTTACAATATTCCCCATACGATCTGCCATGAACTTTCTCATCTAAAGGTATATGAGAGAAGATGAGGCAAATTTTATCGGATATCTGGCCTGTATCGGATCCGATGCAGAGGCGTTTCAATACAGCGGATATCTGACCGGATGGGTTTATGCGGGAAATGCCCTGGCAAAAGCGGATTTTGAGGGCTACTGCCGCCTGTATGAACAATTAGATCCTCAAGCAATAGAGGACTTAGGAGAAAACAACCGGTTCTGGGACCAGTTTGAAGGAACGGTGGCAGAGGTATCCACGAAAGTAAATGACACCTATTTAAAAGCCCACAGCCAGACCGACGGGGTCAAAAGCTATGGGCGGATGGTGGATCTTATGCTGGTATACTACCGTTCTTTTTGAGAAACTTCTTATAGGTAAGATCCATTCCCAATGCTCCCAGAGGAGCTGTGATAACAATCGCCAGAACTGCTACGGACAGCACCAGTGCTCCGCAGGGAAGCCCCAGGGCCAGGGGCACGGAACCGATGGCAGCCTGAACCGTGGCCTTAGGCAGATAAGCGATGGTGCAGAACAGGCGCTCCTTCAAATTCAAAGCGGTTCCGAACAGACAGAACATGGTGCCCAGAGAACGGAACACAAGGGCTGCAGCAATCATGGCCAGTGCCGGAAGTCCGGCTTCAAGCGTATAGCGGATATCTACAGCGGCTCCAACCAGAACAAAAAGAATAACCTCTGCCGCGATCCACAGTTTTCCAAATTTTTCCGAAAGACGGGATGATACATCTGGAATACTCCTTATTTTCAGCACGCAAGCTGTACTTACTACAGCCAGAAGACCGGATATGGATACGATTTCCTTCAGCCATGTTTCCACTGCCATCAGCAGAAAGGATACTCCCAGAAGAATAATAACCTTTGTGCTGTTTCTCACATAACGGCCGCAGACATAGGCTTTTTCAAAAAACAGGCTTAAGGCGTACCCGGTTCCCACACCCAAAGCAACCCCAAGGATAATCGAAACAGGCACATTCAGCAGATCCGTTCCATGAACCGCTCCGCCCTGGGCCATGGTGACAAAGGTGGAGAAAAGAACAATGACGAAAATATCATCACAGGATGCTCCTGCCATGATCATCTGAGGGATGCTTTTATCTGTACCGTACCTCTCCTCCATGAGCTGAACCATCCTTGGGATTACCACTGCAGGCGAAACAGCGCTCAGTACAACGCCCATGACAGCGGCTTCTACCCTTGTAACTCCCAAAATATGGGGTGCAAAAATAAGAAATCCCAAAATCTCAAAGCTGGCGGGAACGCAGGCCATCATAACGGCCGGACGGCCCACCCGTTTAATACTGCCAGATTAAGCGACAATCCGGCCTTTAGCAAAATAATGATCAGAGCCATCTGGCGCAGGTCTGCCGATACAGCCAATATGGAAGGATCCAGCAGATTCAGCGCATAAGGCCCCAAAAGGATGCCCGTTAAGAGCATACCGATGATGCGGGGCAGCTTAAGCCGCTGACACACAGCCGCCATAGCCAGCCCCAGCAGAAAAATAAATGACAGGGATGTAAGCATGTTGGTTTCTCCTTAATAAATATGTACCGTCCCGGACTTACCCCTGAAATACATACCTTCTCAGCCGTTCAAAGGCCTCCTTTACACGGCTTAAGGGAAGGGCCAGGTTCATGCGGATGCTCCAGGGACCGAAAAACATCTTTCCGTCCTGCCATGCCACGCCCACATCCCAGCCGGCTTTTTCCACTTCCTCTAGTGTCTTTCCATGTTTCCTGCACCATTCCTCCACATCAATAAACAGCATATAGGTGCCTTCCGGGCGTGAACCTTTACTCCTTCAAAATGAGTTTCGATATAATCTGCCGCATAATCAATATTTCCCGTAATGGTCGCGCACAGCTCGTCCACCCACTCATATCCCTCCGGCCTGTAAGCACCGATCAGGGCGTGCATGGACAGCACATTCATCTCATTGTAGTGGGACAGGGAGGACTCCTTCTCTACCCGGTCGCGGATCCAGTCATTGTAAATAATATGGTAGCTTCCGACCAGGCCTGCCAGATTAAAAGTCTTGCTGGGCGCATAGAGAGCCACGGTCCGCTGGCGGGCATCCTCGCTGACGCTCTGTGTGGGGATATGCTTATGGCCCAGAGTGATGATATCCGACCAGATTTCATCTGATACAACAAATACATTGTGCCTCTTAAAAATCTCCATAGCACGTTCGATCTCATCCCGTGTCCACACCCGTCCGACCGGATTATAGGGGGAACAGAAAACAGCTGCATGGATCTTATATTCCACAATCTTTTTCTCCATGTCCTCATAATCCATGCGCCATACATTTTCCTCATCCAGATACAGGGGAGAGTGGACAGCGCGGTATCCGTTATTGGCAAGAGATTTGGTAAAGCCGATATAGGTAGGAGAATTTAAAAGCACATAATCCCCTTTGGAGCAAAATACATTTAAGGCGCTGAGAAGACCGCCCAGAACACCATTTTCATATCCAATATGCTTCTTTTCCAGATCCCTTACCCCGTTTCTCCTTTCCTGCCACCGGATAATTGCATTAAAATAATCATCGGACGGAGAAAAGTATCCAAACGCCGGATGTCCGATGCGTTCAGCCATAGCCTCCTGGACTGTAGGTACAGTAGGAAAATTCATATCCGCTACCCACATGGGGATGATATCAAAGCCTTCTTTTGGAGGATCCGGTGCGAACCCCGGCATTGTGCCAAGTCCGTCAACTGCAATGGCATCTTTTCCATGACGTTCCATAATGCTTGTAAAATCGTACTTCATCTGTTCTCCTCCTTTTGTCCGGTATTGTCTCCCCATACAAATCTGCGGAAATTCCGCTTAATTGCTTTTGCAAGCACATTCATCTCCACTCCCCGGAGCCGGGATACTTCCCGTAAGGTCTGCTCCAGAGAACTGCGAACTGTAAGTTCAGGCAGAGCTGTATGGAACTGTGACTCCATTATACCATGCTTTTCTCCTTCCTCCCAGGCCCATTTCACAGCCCCAAGACCATCTGTTTCTATGAGAAGCCGATCCTCAGGTACCTGTCTGGCTGCCTCCTGAACCGCCGGATTCCACACCACATCCGGCCCGATAGAGACATAGCAGTCCTGATCCAGATACTCCTCCAGATGCTGTCCGCAGGAATACCAGTGAACCAGATAACGGTTAGGATATCTTCGCAGGATTCCGGCAATCTCAGCCTCCTGCTCTTTGGTGTGAAGAACTACCGGTTTGCGTTTTTTCACAGCAAAATCCAGCTGGCATTCAAACTCTTCTTTCTGTACGTTAAGAGGTACGTCACACCATAACGAGTCCAGACCGATTTCCCCCATGACCGGCCATTCTTCCATAAAGGGAAACATTTCCTCTGCCCGATACTTATCGCTGTTCCACGGATGAAGCCCTGCGGCGGGAATGATGACCGGATGCACCTCAAAACGATTGAACAGCCGTTTTAATTGCTCCGCCTCTTTTGGGCTTCCCGCACATATCACAGAAGGGATTCCATCCCGGATGCGTTCCCGGATTTCCTCCTCTGTCCCTATATGAGCGTGGGCATCGATCAGGCCATCCCCTTCTTCCCAAAACCTGCCTGCCTCTGTCACATATTGTTCTGCTGTGCTGTTTTCTCCTATTTTCACGTTCTGTCTCCCATAATCTCTCTGTAAATCCTGCGGCGCAGTTCCCCCTGACTGTAAAGCCAGTCCCGGCTCCGGTTCTTTTCTGCAATCTCTATCTCGCTTCCGATCCTGCCTCTGCCGGGATCTAAGATCAGGATCCGATCGGATAGATAGATGGCCTCGTCCATATCGTGAGTCACCAGAAGAACGGTGCGGTTTAATCTGGCTCGGACTCCCAGAAGCCAGTCCTGCATCTCTCCTCTGGTGATCACATCCAGCGCCCCAAATGGTTCGTCCAGAAGCAGGATATCCGCACGGCACAAAAGGGTTCTTAAAAATGCAGCTCTCTGGCGCATTCCCCCGGACAGGGCAGAGGGGTATTCATTTTCATAGCCTTCCAGACCAAAGGCTCCCATCTGTGACAGGGCTTCTTTTTTTACCTGCTCCTGCCCTCCATGGATCCTGCCGTAAAGACACACATTTTCCAAAATGGTTTTCCATGGAAATAAAAGGTCGTTCTGGGGCATATACGCAAAATGCTCCGTAATCCCCCGGATTTCCTGTCCATCTGTCAGGATATGGCCTTTTTCAGGAGCGATCACCCCGGTAAGAAGCTTTAAAAGGGTAGATTTGCCGCAGCCGGAGGGCCCTAAAAGGCTTACAAACTCTCCTTCCCGGATGGAAAATTCCAGACCGTCAAATATCTTTTTGTTTTCATAGCTGAATGTAAGACCGGAAATCTCTAATTTCATTGCATCTGCAGGGAAATGCTCCTGCCCCTCCTTTTTATGGTCTGTCCTGTTTTATCATCCGCCGCATTTTTATTGGGGAAGAAATTCATTGGTATAACACTGATCTGCCGGGATATCCTCTTCAATTACGCCATATTCCACCAGAAAATCCGTGTAATTATCCCATACAGAATCCTTCATTTCGCCCCAGCGTTTTGTATCCTCCATGTATTTGCCTGCCAGATATTCCTGTGACATGGTAAGCATTTCCAGAGAATAATCCGGTGCATATTTATGAAGGATCTCTGCGCTTTCCTTCGGATGTTCGATTGCATACCGATATCCCTTTGCAGTAGCCTCCAGGAATTTCTTCGTCATTTCCGGCTTATTTTTCAGCGTATCCTCACTGGCGATAATAACAGGGGTATAGTAATCCAGACGCTTGTCCAGCTGACGCAGCTCCATATAGTTGATAGGAAAATCATTCAGCCGGCATTTTATATTGTCCCATCCCTCAAAAAACCACATAACGTCAACCTTATCCTTCAGCGCCTCAAAGCCGGAGCCGTCTGAAATCACCATATCCAGCTTTGAAAAATTCCCTCCGTCCTTTGCCATCACTGCCTTTAACACGGCCTCCTCTCCCGGACCGCCCCAGCCTGCATAGGTTTTTCCCTCAAAATCCTTCGGAGATGGATATCCTTATCCCCATAGGTCACAAAGCCTGAGGTATTGTGCTGGATCAAAGCTGCAACCGCTTTAACCGGAAGAGGATCGGCCGAGGTTCGGGCTATGGTCACATCCTCCTGATAGCTGATGCCGAAATCTCCCTTTCCCACGGCAATCAGCGTAGCTGTGGCTCCCTCTGTA
>ENA-OPYY01000110-OPYY01000110.1-human-gut-metagenome-genome-assembly--contig:-NODE-110-length-35208-cov-2.670762_pt1 | contig 35208 bp, 45 predicted proteins | sample MGYA00242472_ERZ504481 | MGnify/ENA primary metagenome ERZ504481 (study PRJEB26092, sample SAMD00036265) | human gut metagenome | host: Homo sapiens | study: EMG produced TPA metagenomics assembly of...
CAATACCTATGGTCATCCGTCTCCGGAAACAACACTCCGCCTGAAAAAATCAGGGACAAAAACAGAATTTACCATGAAAAACGGGGCAATCACAGTGTGCACAGACGGAACGAGAATGTGGACAGAAAGATTTGTAAATGAATAAATGGTATGAATTTATAAAAAAACTTGATTTTTCTTTAGCTCTTTTATATGATAAAACGTGAAAGGGAAAAATCAGAAAATGTTTACCGGAATCTGACAGAATGAAACAGATAACTGTCAGAGCATATATTTTTGCAGGAAACAGCTGAAAAAGCTGAGAAATAAAGGAGGATGCAAAGTGAAAGTTTTAGTTTACAGAAAATGCAGTACTTGTCAGAAAGCTCTTAAATGGCTGGACGCACATGGCATCAGCTTTGAGGAAAGAGCAATTGTAGAAGAACATCCAACATATGAAGAATTGAAAGAATGGTATGAAAAAAGCGGAATGCCCCTTAAAAATTTTTAATACAAGCGGAAATCTTTATAAACAGATGAATCTGAAGGATAAATTAAAGGATATGTCAGAGGAAGAGCAGCTGAAGCTTCTTGCCACAGACGGAATGTTGGTGAAAAGACCTCTCGTAGTCGGAACAGATTTTGTTCTGACAGGCTTCCGTGAAAAAGAATGGGAAGAAAAAATGCTTTAAGCTTCAGACACAATAATTGAGTTTCGGGGAAAGGAAACGGAGGAATAAAAATGTCAGATCACGAAATGATCAATCTGGATGAAATGGGAAGCCTGAAGACCAGTATGGAGAGCCTGCAGGAAACACTTCTGAATAATCACCGGATCGATCCAAACCTTTATATTGAGTATGATGTAAAAAGAGGACTGAGAGATTCAGCAGGTAAAGGCGTTCTTACCGGACTTACAGAAATTTCAGATGTAAATGCCTATGACCTTGTAAATGGAAGGAAGATCCCGGCTGAGGGAAGTCTGTATTACCAGGGCTATAATATTTATGATCTGGTAAACGGACTGGAAGGACATAAATTTGGATTTGAGGAAACCATTTATCTTCTGCTTTTCGGACAGCTTCCTTCAGAAAAGGAACTGGAAATGTTTAAAGAGGTGATGGCGCAGTTTGAAACTCTGTCAGGCCGGTTTGTGCGGGATGTTGTAATGAAGGCGTCCAATGCGGACATTATGAATTCCATGCAGAGATGTATTCTTACCTTATACACCTATGATTCCAGACCGGAGGATATTTCTGCTGAAAATGTTCTGCGTCAGAGTATTGAACTGATTGCCAAGCTTCCGCTGATCGCAGTTTATTCCTATCATTCTTACCGACATTTCCGTAGGGATGAGACTTTATTTATCCGGAATCCACAGAAGGGACTTTCCCTTGCAGAAAATATTCTTCTGATGCTGAGACCGGACAGCACTTACACAGAGCTGGAAGCAAAGGTTCTGGATATTGCCCTGATGCTCCATGCAGAGCACGGAGGCGGAAACAACTCTACATTTACCACCCATGTTGTTACCTCATCAGGAACAGATACTTATTCTTCCGTGGCAGCTTCTATTGGTTCCCTGAAAGGGCCAAGACACGGTGGGGCAAATCTGAAGGTGCAGGATATGTTTGCTGATATCAAAGCTCATGTAAAAAACTGGACAGACGAGGCAGAAGTGGAGGCATACCTCTGTAAGATCCTGAATAAAGAAGCCTTTGACCACTCCGGTCTGATCTACGGAATGGGCCATGCAGTATATACTCTGTCAGATCCCCGTGAGGTGATCCTGAAAAAATTTGCCCGCAAGCTTGCCCAGGAAAAGGGAATGATGGAGGAATTTGCTCTTTATGAGCTGGTGGAGCGACTGGGAAGCCGTCTTGTTATGGAACAGAGGAAAATGTTTAAAAATGTGTGCGCCAATGTGGATTTTTACAGCGGCTTTGTGTATACTATGCTGGGCATCCCCAAGGAGCTGTTCACACCTATTTTTGCCATTGCCCGAATTCCCGGATGGAGCGCTCACCGTCTGGAAGAAATCCTTAACGCTGGCAAGATCATCCGTCCTGCATATAAATATGTGGGACATCATCAGGAGTTTGTTGCGATGCCGGACAGAGATCCCTGCATGGAGTATCCTTGTATGGATGAGGAAAATGATAAAAACGGGGATTGAAAAACAGAATTATTTCTGGTATACTGAACCGACATAAGGGAGTAGTCGGTATCATATGGAAAAATAAGATTTTTGAAAAATGGTATGATGAGGTCAACATTCTGGAGTAGATCCTGGCCCCATCTGAAATGACGAGACTTATCTGCACAGGGCGGATAGTCTCGTTTTTTGCGCCCTGTGCAAGAAAAACAGATCGTCTGTGCTTACTGCTTCTCTGATAAAATACTTACATTGGAGGAAAATAAAATGGGATTATGGGAACTTTTTGTACTTGCAGTGGGACTTTCCATGGATGCGTTTTCTGTGGCAGTCTGTAAAGGGCTTTCTGTCTGTCAGATCAGAAAAAAGCAGATTCTGACAGTGGGACTGTATTTTGGCTTTTTTCAGGGATTTATGCCCCTGGTGGGCTATCTTCTGGGAACTGGCTTCCAGGAAAAAATCCAGAGCATTGATCACTGGATCGCATTTATTCTTTTGTCCCTCATCGGTATCAATATGATCCGGGAATCCGGAGGAGAGGCAGAAAATCTGGATGCCTGCTTTACATTTAAGGCAATGCTTCCTCTGGCCATAGCTACAAGCATTGATGCGCTGGCAGTGGGAGTGACCTTTGCGTTTCTGAAGGTTCAGATCATTCCGGCAGTCAGCTTTATCGGAATCACTACTTTTGTGATCTCCTGCGCAGGAGCCTGATCGGAAACCGGTTTGGAGCCAGATATAAATCAAAAGCAGAACTTGCCGGAGGTATCGTCCTGATCCTTATGGGAGTTAAGATACTGTTGGAACATACCATTCTGCCCTGAAATAATCTGGAGAGAACATATATTTAATTTTTACAGAAAAAACGCCGCAGAACTGCTTTCGGACACCGGGTTTTACAGATAAGTACGTAACCAGGGTGACCGGCAGATCTGCGGCATTTTTAGTACCATAAAGCGATCCTCAGGAACTGAGGGGGTCTGAAGCAGAATTGTCCTATTTGTTATGCAATAAGATAGTCTGCTGCCATTCGTTCAAGCTCTTCCGGATTGGCATTTCTCCATGTATGGAAATCCTGTCCGGACAGGGCAACTGTTTTTCCAAGGGTAACAAGAAACTCAGGAATATCTTTCTGAAGAATGGTTCCGATTTCTTTTCCCATGGATTCATTTCCCTGTGTCTGACAGCCATTGATATAAAGCACAAAAGCCGGATGAACTTTGCCGTCCACAGATTTTGCGGCGCCACGGAAACCGATCTCTCCGGTCTGATGTGTTCCGCAGGAGGACGGGCACCCGGAAATATGAATCTGTGGAAGGGCTCCGTCCGGAATTTCTGCGTCACGGACTGCTTTTACGCAGGAGAGCAGAAGCTCCTGAGAGTCGCGAAGCCCGATCTGACAGATGGAAGCTCCGATACAGCTTACAGAGGTTTCAAAAAGAGATTCAGCTCCGTCTTTTGTCAGTTCCAGAACTTTTTCTGCTTCTTTTCCGGTAAGATTTACAATATATGCGCTTTCATCCGGAGAAAGACGGATTTCCGCATCTCTGATGCCCGCAAGATATTCTGCAAGACGACAGAAAGACTCAGCAGAAGCTGACCGCCAATAGGATGCCAGATAACAGTGTAGAGTCCCTCCTGTTTCTGGGCAATCACACGGGAACTTTCCGGAGTATTGCCGTCCGGCTGTTTGGATACCGAGGAAACATTTACAGTAATATCCAGATTCTCTCCGGAAGCAAAAACCTCATCCAGTTTTTCCAGATATGCTTTTTTATAGTTTTCAGCGCCGCCCAGAGAATCCTGCATGTAGCGGGTTCTTGCTTTTGCACGGTTTTCATAATTTCCGTATGCGCAGAAAGTCAGCCACATGGCTTTAATATAGTAAAGAATCTTTGATGGCGGAACAGATTCAGCAACCCTGATACCAAGGCGGGGATTGTTTCCAAGTCCTCCGGCGCTGTATACGTCAAAGGTTCCGTTTTTATTTGCTGCAAATCCCAGGTCACGGTAGGTTGCATGAGTAAGGTTGGCAGGTGAATTTGAGAATCCCACCTTTAATTTCCGGGGCATTTTCGGAGCTTTTATAAAATTCATAAGATATTCTCCGGCAGCCTCTGCATAGGGCAGCACATCAAAATATTCGCCTGATTCCACACCGGAAAGAGGAGAACACATGACATTGCGGGGGAAATCACCGCCTCCGCCCATGGTAACAATACCTGAGGAAAGCGCTTCTTCTGCCAGTGTGCAGATAGTATCCGGCTGAAGATCATGAAGCTGGACTGTCTGACAGGTAGTAAAATGGATACGGCTGATCTTGTGCTCCTGAATCGCCTTTGCTGTAAAAGCAAGCTTTTCCTTTGTGATTCTTCCGGCAGTCATCCGGAGACGGAGCATTCCCTTTTTTCCGTCTTTTTGTGCATAGCTTCCGTACAGACCGGAAAAGCCTTTGTAGTCTTTTTTTGTTATTTCGCCGTTATAAAATGCTATGGTTTTTTTTCTGAAAGCGGGCATATCCTGTTTCCAGGACTGCGGATCGATTTTGTAATTCATTCATGTACCTCCGTTTAGATGAACCTGCAGCAGTAAAAGATGATTCTGCGCAGATGTTTTTGAGTGAAAAAGTCAGGAAGTCCATATGGAGCAAAAACTTTCTGACATGTTTATATTATAAAAGTGTGGGAGAAGAAAGTCAAAATAAATTAAAGCGCCAGAAGTTCCGGACGCTAAGAAGGAAACACAGAAAAAGAGGCGGAAATAAAGCCTGAAACAAGGCTGCCTTCATTGCACAAAGCAAAGGAAACTGATATACTGAAAGAAACCGTTCTGTGTATTTTCAGAGGGGAAAATTGTGTGGTAATCATGCATGGGGACAGAATATGAAAAAGAAGGACAGAAGTGGAACAACCATTAAAGATGTAGCGAGGGAAACGAATCTTGCAATTTCCACAATCTCCAAATATATGAATGGAGGCACAGTCAGAAAAAAATCAGGAGTTTATTGAAGCGGCAGTAAAAAAACTGAACTATTTTCCGAACAATACTGCCCGGTGGCTTCGGACAAGCAAAACTTACAGAGTCGGTGTAATTGCGGGAATTGTAAACAGCCCTCATACGTCAGCGATACTGAATGAAATAGAAAAGAAGCTGAGAGATCATGGATATTCTGTTTCATTTTTCAGTTTTGACGAAAATCTGGATAAAACAAAAGAATATGTGGAGTATATGATTTCAAATGGAGTGGATGGAATGTTGATCACAATTCCGGGAAATACGGAAGGTCAGCTGATTTTTCCGGAGAATCTGAGGATTCCGGTGGTTACTATTGAGGAAAACAGTGGAGTCATACAGGGGGATTGTGTACAGACAAGTTGTACTCAGGGAGCTTATGAGATTACGGAGCATCTGATAAAAAACGGACATTCCAGTATTGCGGTTATTGAGGGACGCAGAAATTCTCTGACTGCCAGCGAGAGAATGAAAGGATATTTCAGGGCTATGGAGGATTATGGAATTCCTGTAAGACCGGAATATGTTGTTCAGGGGGATTATATCTATCAGGGGGGATATCTGGGAATTCATGAGCTGTGGAAGCTTAATGAAAAACCAACAGCTGTTTTTGTTACAAATTATGACATGAGTATGGGAGCTATGGAGGCAATTTATGATTTGGGAATCAGAATTCCCGAGCAGCTGTCAGTTGTTGTTTTTGATGATTTTGAGCTGTCTGTTATGGTAAATCCAAAACTGACATCAGTACGTCAGCCGCTTGCAGAACTGGCAGATGCAGCCTGTGAGCTTTTGCTGCGCAGGATGAATGGAGATGAAAGTGATTATCCGAAAAGAATCAGACTGAAGCCATCCTGTATTTACCGGGAGTCGGTTCAGAATCTCAACAGCAGTCAAAAAATTTGTCAAATAAAATAGTTGACTATTTTCATCCAGAATGATAAAATATTGTCAATCAAGAAAAATGGAGGGTACAATTATGAATCAGTGTTTTGGATGCTCTACCTGCAAAAGCGCAGATAAGCCGTTGGAAGGATTTATCGCGGATCTGCCTATGGAAACTTCCCATCACAGAGTAGAGGGACAGAGTGCAAAGTGTGGATTTGGTCTTCAGGGTGTCTGTTGCAGACTCTGCTCTAACGGACCGTGCCGTATCACACCAAAGGCGCCAAGAGGAATCTGCGGAGCAACTGCAGATGTTATTGTAACAAGAAACTTTTTAAGAGCAGTGGCATCAGGCTCCGGTTGCTACATCCACATTGTAGAAAATACTGCACTGAACGTACTGAAAACAGCACAGGCAAAAGGCGAACTGAAAGGCCTGAATGCGTTAAACTATCTGGCAGATGAAATGGGCATTGTATGTGATGACATTTACGAAAAGGCAGAAAAAGTTGCGCGTAAGGTTCTGGATGATCTGTATAAGCCGGAATATGAAAAAATGGAGCTGGTAGAAAAGCTTGCCTATGCACCGCGTTTCCAGAGATGGAAAGAACTGGGGATTCTTCCGGGAGGTGCAAAGGGAGAAGTATTCCACGGAGTGGTAAAATGTTCTACAAACCTGAATTCCGATCCGGTTGATATGCTTACAGACTGTCTGAAGCTTGGAATTTCCACAGGACTTTACGGACTGACACTGACAAATCTTCTGAACGATATTCTCCTGGGAGAGCCTGAGATCCGCATGGCTCCGGTAGGACTTCGCGTAATTGACCCTGAATACATAAATATTATGATCACCGGACATCAGCATACAATTTTTGTTGATCTTCAGGAAAAACTGAAAAGCCCGGAAGCAGTTGCAAAGGCACAGGCGGCAGGTGCAAAAGGCTTTAAGCTTGTAGGCTGTACCTGCGTAGGACAGGATCTTCAGCTTCGCGGCGCTCATTACACAGAGGTATTTGAAGGACACGCAGGAAACAACTACACAAGTGAAGCGGTTCTTGCCACCGGCGGAATTGACGCAGTTCTTTCTGAGTTTAACTGTACTCTTCCGGGAATTGAACCGATCTGTGATGAGCTGAAGATCAAACAGATATGTCTGGATGATGTGGCAAAAAAAGCAAATGCAAAAATGATGCCTTTTGATTTTGACAGACGTGAAGAGCAGAGCATGGAAATCATTGACGAGATCGTAGAAGCATATAAGGCCCGCAGAGGCAATGTTCCTATGAATCTGTTCCCGGAGCACGGAAACGACGATACCTTAACAGGTGTAAGTGAAGTATCTCTGAAAAAATTCCTGGGCGATACTTGGAAGCCTCTGATCGATCTGATCGTATCCGGAGATATCAAGGGAATTGCCGGCGTGGTAGGATGTTCTAATCTGACAGCAGGCGGACATGATGTGCTTTCCGTAGAGCTTACAAAAGAGCTGATCGCAAAGGATATTCTTGTCCTGACAGCAGGATGTTCTTCAGGCGGTCTGGAGAACTGTGGTCTTATGGAGCCTTCCGCAGCGAAGCTGGCAGGTCCGAAGCTTCGCGCAGTCTGTGAAAAACTGGGAATTCCGCCTGTATTAAACTTTGGTCCCTGTCTGGCAATCGGCCGTCTGGAGATTGTTGCAACAGAGCTGGCAAAAGAAATCGGCGTAGACCTTCCTCAGCTTCCGCTGGTACTTTCTGCAGCACAGTGGCTGGAAGAGCAGGCGCTTGCAGACGGATGCTTCGGTCTGGCTCTGGGCTTGCCGCTCCATCTTGGACTTCCGCCATTTGTAACCGGAAGCAAGCTGGTGACAAAGGTTCTGACAGAGGATATGAAACAGCTTACAGGCGGTCAGGTAATCATTAACGGAGATGCAAAGGAAAGTGCAGATATTCTGGAAAAGATTATTATGGAAAAACGTGCTGGCCTGAATATTTAAAAAGGAGGCTGCTTATATGAAAAGAATTATCATAGAAGCTGAAAAATGTGACGGATGCAAAAGCTGCAGCCTTGCCTGTATGCAGGCACACAGAAAGGATTCCGGAGATATTTATACCCTGGATCTGAACGATATTAATAATGAAAGCCGTAACTTTATCTATAAACAGCCAGACGGCTCCTACCGTCCGATTTTCTGCCGCCACTGTGATGAGCCGGAGTGTGTGATCTCCTGTATGAGCGGCGCTCTTACCAAGAATCCGGAGGATGGACATGTTTATTATGACAGAGAGAAATGCGGTTCCTGCTTTATGTGTGTAATGAACTGTCCGTACGGGGTTCTGAAGCCGGATGATGCAACAAAATCTATAGTGATCAAATGCGATTTCTGCAAAGATCTCGGCGGAGAGCCAAGCTGTGTAAAAGCCTGTCCGAAGCAGGCAATTCACGTAGAGGAGGTATAACATATGAAATATGTGATAATCGGAATCGGCGCAGCAGGTATGACTGCAGCCAAAACTCTTCGTGAACTGGCTCCGGAAGATGATATCGTAATGATTTCTGTAGATGAAAAGCCACATTCAAGATGTATGCTCCACAAATATCTGAGCCATGAAAGAGATGAAGACGGACTGAATTTTGTTCCTTCAGATTTCTTTGAGAAAAACAGGATCACCCAGGCTGCAGGACAGAGAGTAGAAAAGCTGGATACAGAAAAAAAACAGGTGATCTGTGACAAGGGCTTTGTATGTTCTTATGATAAGCTTCTGATTGCTACCGGAGCAGAAAGCTTTATTCCTCCTGTGGGGGCTCTTCGTACTGCGCCGAATGTATTTGGGCTGCGTCATTTAAGTGATGCAAAAGCAATTGACAAATGTGCAGAAAACGCTCAGAAAGTTGTGATCATTGGCTCCGGACTGGTAGGACTGGATGCTGCCTACGGACTTCTGGAACAGAAGAAGGACATTGTGATCGTGGAAATGGCTGACAGGATCCTTCCTATCCAGCTGGATGAGACAGGAGCTGCACAGTACCAGAAGCTTTTTGAACAGGCAGGCTGTCAGTTCCGCCTTGGCAGAAGAGGCGCAGATACTGTCTGCAATGATGCCGGTGAAGTTACTCATGTGGTTTTGGATGATGGAGAGAAGCTTTCCTGTGATCTGGTGATCGTAGCAGCCGGAGTGAGAAGCGCTGTAGCGGGATTTGAGGACAGTGGTATTCTCATTGACCGCGGAATCCAGGTAAATGATTATCTGGAAACAAGTGTCAAAGACGTTTATGCAGCAGGTGATGTGACAGGTCTTTCCGGAATCTGGCCAAATGCTCAGAAGCAGGCAAAATTGCAGCTCAGAATATGGTCCTTGGCAATAAATATCAGTATGAAGACCGCTTTGCCGCAAAGAACACCATTAATTTCTTTGGCCTGGTTTCTCTGTGTGTGGGAAAACTGAATCCGGAAGAGGGAGATGAAGTTATTGCCAGAGAGGCAGCCGATCAGTATCAGAGAGCGATCTTTACAGACAATAAACTGGTGGGATTCCTTCAGCAGGGTGATATTTCCCATGACGGAATTTATCAGTACCTGATCAAGAATCAGATTGATCTCAGTGATAAGAAAGACAGAATATTCAGCCTGAGCTTCGGAGACTTTTACGGAGTAAAAGAAAACGGAGAATATATTTGGAGATAATCCCCTTGATTTTTTACGCCCCCTTTTATATAAAAGGGGGCGGTTTTTATGAAATTGAATATACCTGTTGGGGTTTCAGACTTTGAGGAACTGAGAAAAAGAGATTATTATTATGTAGATAAAACAGGACTGATCTTTGACCTTCTTAAAAATTCAGCGGCAAAGGTTACACTTCTGACCCGCCCCAGGCGTTTTGGCAAAACCCTTGCCATGAGTATGCTGGAAAGCTTTCTGGATATCCGCAGGAACAGCAGAGAGCTGTTTGATGGACTGCAGATTATGAACAGAACAGAAATCTGCGAAAAGTGGATGAATCAATATCCGGTATTGTTTCTGTCATTAAAGGATGTGGAGGGAACCAGCTTTGAAAATGCTTTCGGCCTGCTTAAATTTGTTATTTCCCAGATCTGTATCACTCATTCTTATTTGGGCATCCTTTACAGACATACAGAGTTCGCTTCTGGTGCTTACAAAAATGATGCAGGAATATTATAAAAAACCTGTGATTCTTCTTATGGATGAATATTTTGGATTTACCGGGAATGATGTAAAAAGGCTTCTGCAATCAGCGGATCTTGAAAAATATGGAGAGAGAATCCAAAGCTGGTATGACGGATATCATTTTGGTGATGTTGACGTGTATTGTCCCTGGGATGTGATGAACTATGTAAGAGATCTTCAGTTTGATCCTGATGCCAGACCTGTCAGTTATTGGAAAAATACCAGCAGCAACAGTATTATCCGGTCGTTTATTGATTTTGCAGGAAACAGTATTACCAGAAAACTGGAGACTCTGATGGAAGGTGGCTATATCACAGAGAAAATTGAAGAAGATCTTACCTATGATTATCTGCATTCTTCGGAGGAAAATCTGTGGAGCGTACTTTATCTTACCGGTTATCTTACCAAGGTCAGGGAATCAGAGCTGAAAGCTTTTCCGGGGGAAAACCGAACAGCGCTAAGTAGTCCAGGAACCTGAACGATATGAAAAATTTCTGCGAAAAAGCTCTTTTTCAGATAAACGAAAAGATGTATGCGAAAGAATTTGAAGATGATTATGACCATATTTTCTGTTACGGGATTTCGTTTTTCAAGAAGCGCTGCATGGTTGGGATAAAGTAAGACAGCGGTTTTTTAACGGTTTTTCAAAAGAAATCAACTTGACATAAAATTTTGGCGATAGTATGATTTATAAAGAGAAATTGTGTCAGAAACTTTCTGAAAGAGAGGAACAGATAAAATGCCAAACGACCACGGAGAACAGATTAGAATCGTACAGGAAACGGTAGCCGGTAAAGAGATTACTTTTGCTCATGTCATGGGCGGTCCGGCTCCGATCATATATCAGAAGCTTGGTCTGAATCCACAGGTGGATTACAGATCTTCAGCAATTGGAATCATGAATATGACGCCGCCGGAGTCTGCGGTGATTGCTTCTGATATTGCAGTGAAAAGCGGAAACGTGTATCTGGGATTTGCAGACCGTTTTACAGGAACTCTGATCATTACAGGAGAAATTTCAGATGTTATGTCAGCGCTCACAGAGGTGGTGGATTACTTCCGGGATTCACTGGGATATGTAGTCTGTGACATTACAAAGAGATAGGAAGTGCAGTCATGGCTCGTATAAAAAGAGAGGAACTGCTGGAAAAGCTGTTCAGGGATGATTATGAACATCTGAAGGGGAAAAGGCTGCGTCTTACCCGTGTGCGTGTTCCGGGCAAGGAAGTATGTCTGGCCCATGTGATCAGTCCGTCAGAGGCATGTATTTATGAAAATCTGGGACTTCATATTGGTGTTCATGAGGGGGAGGATCACAGAGGAGAAGCTGTGGGAATGATCCGGTTTACTCCCTGGGAGGCAGTAGTTGTCGCTGCGGATGTGGCGATTAAGGCAGCAGACGTTCAGATTGGGTTTATGGACAGGTTTTGCGGTACGCTGATCCTTACCGGAGGGCTCAGCCAGGTTCAGACTGCAGTGGAGGAAGTTGTCAGGTTCTTTGATCAGGTGCTTGGATTTAAAACCTGTGAAGTCCATAAAAGCTGAAAAACAGGATAAGGCATAAAATGAAAAAAATATTTTTAATGGGAAGAAGTGAAGCGGGAAAAACCTCTCTGACACAGGCTCTGAAAGGGGAAAAGCTTCATTACGAAAAAACTCAATACACCAACACAGCGGACAATACCATTGATTCTCCTGGAGAGTATGCGGAGTCCAAGCATTTCAGTGTAGGACTGGCATGTTTTTCCTTTGAGGCGGACGTGGTTGCCATGGTTCAGGCGGCAGACGAGCCTTTCAGTCTTTTTGGCCCGGGGGGCAAAAATTTTATTCTTCGTCCTATGATCGGCGTAATCACCAAGATCCATTCGCCTCATGCCAATATTCCCATGGTTCGTCAATGGCTGGAAAATGTAGGATGTGAGCGCATATTCCTGGTGGATAACGCTACCAGAGAGGGGATAGATGAACTTCTGGAATACCTGAAGGATGATCTTGAGCCACTGACTCTGGAACAGGCAAAATTTAAGCAGAGTATAGGGCTGAATGAATGGGATCCTCTTCCTGAGGGTGTGGAATATCCGGAGAATATTCGGTGAAAAAATAAAAGCAGTGAGAATCATAAAATAAAAAAATGCCGGGGCGCATGAAATTTCATTCATGCGCCCCAACATTTATTATAGAACCATTTTTATCAGGCTCATGTATTGCAGAAGCCTTTTAGCAGAATGTTACATTCCGTCTTTTAACACATCGTAATCTCTCAGGACCTTTTCGATCACAGTACCCTTAATAAAATGGAGAACAGGTTTTTTCAGTGCATTCAGAGGACCGGGAAGCTGAATCTCCAGAGGAGATTTTCCGTCCATAAGCTTTACGGTACTGCTGAGAAGCTCACGGATATCGTACACGCTTCCCCACACTTCAGGAACACCTCTGTCAATGCCCAGAAGTCCGTACACGGCCTCCATTGCTGTTCTTACAGAATATTCTGTGGTAAATACAGTGTCTCTCGGTGTGTCTGCAAACTGTCCAAGGAAGGCGAAGTTTACGCAGCCGTCAGGAATGACATCCGGTCTGTCTCCTTTTGTTCTCGGCATAAAGAAAGCCGTAATATAGGGCATCATAGTAGGAACGCAGACAGCGCTTTTTTCTGCCAGCTCAGGAATCTGCTCTGTAGGAACACCCAGATGATAGAGCCATTCTTCAGTGATCTCTTTACCTGTACATTCTTTCATCGGTTTTTTAACATAGTCGCCGGGAACGTCCGTAAACAGTCCGTATACCCATACGCAGACCTTATCTGGATCCTGCTCTTTAAACTGTCCCTGACGGTTAATGGTCCAGCTTAACAGCCATTTGGAGTCCTTACAGCTTACGATACCGCCTGTAACAACCTTTCCGGTGCGGGGATCGCGTTTACAGATATTGGTAATATAAGGAATGATTTTTGCATCCAGTGTTGTGATGGTTGCAGATTCCCAGTTGGTTTTGTTAATGTCGGAACAGAATTTTTCCGGATGTCCAAAGCTTGGATCCTGTTTTGCAATATTTTTCCAGAGATTCCAGCAGCCGCTTGTACGGACTTCCGCATCTCCATTAGGCGCATGGTTCTGATCACCGTAGATGGTTCCCTCGGTACAGCTTCCGTTTGTGACAAAAACAAGATCGTTTTCTGTAAGGACAATTCCTTTTTCCACGCCCTTTACCCTGCATTCAATAGCGGAAGCAATTTTCTTTCCGTCTTTAAAGTCAAAAAGTACGTTTGTAACTTCTGTGTTGAACTGGAAATCAACGCCTGCAGCCTCCAGATACTTCTGCATGGGCAGGATCAGAGACTCATACTGGTTGTATTTGGTAAATTTCAGGGCGCTGAAATCAGGAAGCCCTGCAATATGATGGATAAATCGCTGGAAGTAAAGCTTCATTTCCAGCGCGCTGTGCCAGTTCTCAAAGGCAAACATGGTCCTCCAGTACAGCCAGAAGGTTGAATTGAATACCTCATCGTCAAAGACATCTTCAATTTTTTTATCATAAAGATCCTCGTCTTTTGTCATAAAAAGCTTCATGATCTCCATGCAGCCTTTCTGACTTAAATTGAATTTACCGTCGGTATGGGCGTCCTGTCCGCGATTGACTGTGGCGCGGCAAAGGGAATAATTGGGGTCATGCTTATTCAGCCAGTAATACTCATCCAGAACCGATACTCCCGGTGTTTCCAGAGAAGGAATGCTTCGGAAAAGATCCCACAGACATTCAAAATGGTTTTCCATTTCACGTCCGCCTCTCATGATATAGCCGCGGCTGGGATCAAAGATGCCGTCGCAGGCTCCTCCGGCAATATCCATTGCCTCAAGAATATGAATATGAGAGCCGGGCATCTGGCCGTCGCGTACCAGGAAGCAGGCAGCGGCAAGAGAAGCAAGACCGCTTCCTACAATGTAGGCATTTTTATGGTCAACGCCTTCCGGCTTTTCCGGACGGGCAAAGGCTTCGTAGTTTCCGTTGCTGTAATAGATTCCTTTGCTGTTTTTTCATATTTTCCGCGCTCTGTATTCCGGTAATCGCTATTTGATACCGGAGCAGGAGCTTTGTGCTCTTTTGAGGTTGTTTTTGCCAGCACCGCTGCGGCGCCAGCGCCTGCTGCCAATGCAAGTCCGATCTTCATACCTTTTTTTGCCATTAAAAAAACCACCTTTCTGAAAAACAGATGTACTTTTGTCGTGATATTATAGTATTGCCCTTTTGCATCGGGTTCAATTTACAAAAAAAAGAGAAATGATAAAAAAGTTTATCATTTCCCCTGATCTGTATAATTATGAATAGAATTTGCAATACAGCCGTGAAGAGTGGTACAGATATTGTCGGTCATTGCCTGATAATCGTCTTTCATTCCCCGGCTGATCCAGTCCAGCAGGATTCCCACAAGGCTGTATTTATAAAAATCGGCAATAAAATTTTTTTGTTCTTCTGTAATGGAAAGCTCCGCGGACTGTTCCTGTACCACACCCATGATCAGATCATGAGTGAGCTTAAAAAGATAATTCTCAATTTTTTCTCTTCCAATGGCATGACAGGCATTCTGCACAAGAGTCTTATTTTCGTAAACAGCCTCAAAAATCTGTACAAGTCCTTCCTGCCAGGTATCATAAGTTTTTTTTACCCTGAAGAGCTTTTCTGGATTCCTCCAGACAGGTCCACTCTGCCAGATCATAAATATCTCTGAAATGGTAATAAAAAGTCATGCGGCTGATCCCGCAGTCCGAGGTAAGATCATTGATGGTGATCCGGTCCAGGGATTTTTTCAGCATAAGCCTTTTCAGGGACTCTTTCAGGGCATATTTTGTCATATTCTGCAAAAGATCATCTCCATTTCCGGTTTGTAATAAAAGTCTGAAAATTCTTAAAAATATAATGTTATTATATCTGGTGAAATGCCGGAAATCAAGGGACTTTGTCCCGGCTGTCCCGGTATTTTTATGCCGAAAACTCCACGGGACAGTATTACGTGAACAGGAACCAAAAACATACGAAAATATACCGGGAAGTACTGTCCGGGAACTGATACATGGATTACTTTTAACTAACTGAAGAATATATAAAAAATCTAAAAAAATTATAAACTAATCATAAAAAAACATATTGACTTAGCGAATATTATCTGTTAGAGTAGACACGAATTAACGTGATTGTGAAAAATGTACAAATTTTATTGCGGATGTTCCGGACAACATTGGAAAAATGTCGAAAAAGAGCAGAAAAAGATAAAGTTTGTCATAGGTCACAAGCGAAAAAGAAGGAGGATTTTCATTATGAAATGGCTTCAAAAATTGGGAAAAGCTTTAATGCTTCCAGTTGCATGTCTGCCGATCTGCGGTATCCTTATGGGTATTGGATACCTTCTGTGTCCGGCCACCATGCAGGGGGGGGAGATCACAGGTATCATCCCTACAATCGGTCTGTTCCTTGTTAAGGCAGGCGGAGCACTCATTGATAACATGGCAATTCTGTTTGCGATCGGCGTCGGTGTCGGTATGTCTGACGATCACGATGGTACAGCAGGTCTTGCAGCTCTTGCTTCCTGGCTGATGATGACAACACTTCTCAGTGAAGCAGTTGTTACAATTCTCAGACCTGGCGTTGCTGAAAACGCAACACAGCTTCTGGCTTACCAGAAGATTCAGAACCCGTTTATCGGTATCATTGCCGGTGTGATCGGTTCTACATGCTACAACAGATTCAAGAACACAAAACTTCCGAACTGGCTTGCATTCTTCAGCGGAAAACGCTGCGTAGCCATGGTTGCAGGTGTTGTTTCCATTATCGTTGCAGCTGTCCTTCTGTTTATCTGCTCTGATCTTCGGCGGACTGGTAGCATTAGGTAAAGGTATTGCAAACATGGGCGCTGTAGGTGCCGGTATCTACGCATTCCTGAACAGACTTCTGATCCCGACAGGTCTGCATCATGCACTGAACAACGTATTCTGGTTTGATACTATCGGTCTTGGTGATATCACAAACTTCTGGGCTGGCAAAACATCAGCAGATGTTTCCTGGAGCCTTGGTATGTACATGTCCGGATTCTTCCCATGTATGATGTTTGGTATCCCTGGCGCAGCCCTTGCTATGATCCACACAGCAAAAGACAACAAGAAAAAAATCGCTATCGGTCTTGTAGCTTCCGCAGCAGTATGTTCTTTCATCTGCGGTGTTACAGAGCCGTTTGAATTCGCATTTATGTTCCTTGCTCCGGTACTGTATGTAATCTATGCTCTGCTTTATGGTATCTTTACATTTATTACAGTATCTCTTGGATTCCGTGCAGGATTCTCCTTCTCCGCAGGTGCCACAGACCTTCTGTTCTCCGCATCTCTGCCGGCTGCACAGAAAACATGGCTGATCATTCCTCTTGGAATCGCAGCATTTATCGTATTCTACGTAGTATTCCGTTTCGCAATCGTTAAGTTTGATCTTAAAACTCCGGGACGTGAAGACGACGATGAAGATGAGACAAAAGTAGTTCTTGCAAACAACGACTTTACAGCAGTTGCAAAGATCATCCTTGAGGGTGTTGGCGGACCGCAGAACGTGTCCACAATCGACAACTGCATCACAAGACTTCGTCTTGAGATCAAAGACTATACTCAGGTTGATGAGAAAAAGATCAAATCAGCCGGTGTAGCAGGCGTGATCCGTCCGAGCAAAACAAATGTACAGGTTATTGTAGGTACACAGGTTCAGTTCGTAGCGGATGAGTTCAAAAAATTATGTAAATAATATACATAACAAGAGGGAGGGTGCTGCGGCATCCTCCTTTCTGCTGTCAGGGGCAGAGAGAATGGTCTGCTTCTGGTCAAAGTCTGAGTATAAAATATATTTAGGCTTGCAGATTATATTGAAATAAGCTGTAAAGATATGTTAGGATAAGAAAAGTAATAACTGTTTACAGGTAATATTTCTCCGGGTGTTCAGATGTGTTTTCTGCCAAAATTCCGGCACACACGGAACAGAATGCTGTCAGCGGATATAAGCCGGAAGGTATTTGGCAGGATCACCGGAAATGAAGTAGACAGTAGCAAAAAAGAAAGAGAGGATACGATCATGTTTAAAGGATTATTTGGTAAAAAAGAAAAAAACAATAAGCTTTATGCACCGTTAAAGGGCGAGGCAGTGCTTCTGGAAAATATTGAGGATCCGATGTTTGCTCAGAAGATCCTGGGTGACGGAATTGCTATCGAGCCATCTGAAGGAAAGGTATACAGCCCGGCAGACGGAACAGTATCCATGATCGCAGATACAAAACATGCAATCGGCATCAACACACAGGACGGTCTGGAGCTTCTGATCCACATCGGAATGGACACTGTTGCCCTGAAGGGAGAGGGATATATTCCAAAGGTAGAAGCCGGAGCTTCTGTAAAAAAAGGAGATCTTCTGATGGAATTTGATATGGATTTCATTAAAGAAAAAGGCTACAGCTGTGTAACTCCTATGATCGTCACAAACATGGATGATATCAAGGGGGTAACTCCTCATGCGGGAGCTGCAGTACCGGGAGAAACCGTTGTTGTAGAGTACGAAAAATAAGCAAGAGTCTGGATGTTCATAATTTATCATGCAGGAAGAATCCCGGAGAGTCTGTTTATGCAGATTCCCCGGGATTTTTTGAATTTCTTATAGGAAACACTGCAAAAAAACAACGAAAAGATTGAAATATTTACATATTTTTTAATGGAACAGAACAAAAAAGTCGTTAATATACACAATAAAAAGTTGTATTTTTTATACAATTATGATAAAATATCCACAACACTTACCGTTGGAGATGGAGTGATGAGTGTAAGAGGAGAATGCAGTTGTGAAAAATTGGGCTGATATGCTGAAAAATATTACCATGCTCACACAGTTTGGTCTGTCCTTTGTGACTCCTGTATTTTTATGCCTTGCCCTGTGCTGGTGGCTGAACATTCATATGGGAGTTGGGGCATGGGTCTATATTCCGGGGTTCTTTTTCGGCTTGGGAGGTTCGTTCATGGTAGCCTATAAGCTTTATCTGAAGATCATGGAAGAACAGAAAAAGGAAGACAAAAAAAAGCATAAAAAAGTGTCTTTTAACAGACATGTGTAAATACAGAAATTCCGCATACAGGTACGGACGTGAGAGAAAATATGTAATTAACTGAGCTGATAATGTATTTAATAACAGAAGGGAAGATATAATATGTTTGGTGAAATTCAGCCGGCAGTAAAAAAAGAAACAAAAAAAGTGATCATTTATACACTTACAGGAATTGTCCTTATGTGGATCGTATTTGCTGTTCTTCATGGCACGATGCCGGAGAAGGTACCGTTTGATTACACAGTGATCCTCGGAGGCCTGGGAGGCGGAGCAGTGGCTGTTCTGAACTTTTTTCTTATGGGACTAACCGTACAGAAGGCTGCAGCCTGTGAAGACGAGGGATCTGCCCGCATGAGACTGAAAGCCAGCTATTCTCAGAGAATGCTTCTTCAGCTGGGCTGGGGCATAGCCGCTATTATTGCTCCCTGTTTTCAGTTTGCTGCAGGACTTTTACCGCTTCTGTTCCCTTCCATGGGGATCAAGCTGAATGCGATTTTTAAGAAAAAATAGGATGAAATACTGACTGTAAATAACTCGCAGCAGTTTTCCATAGTATTTAAAAATAAAAAGACGGGAGGTGGAAGCGTACATGGAACTGGACATATCCGGAGCAAAGGTCTATTTTACCATTCCGACGGAAATCCCCATTCTGGGAGATATTCAGATCAGCGAGACAATGATCGTAAGCTGGATCGTTATGATCCTGATCACAGGACTTTGTATCTGGCTGACCCATGATCTGAAGGTGGAGAATATTTCCAAGCGGCAGGCGCTGGCAGAAATGATCGTGGAGCAGGCGAATAAATTTGTGGTTGGAAACATGGGAGAAAAATTCCGCCATCTGATTCCTTTTGTAGCGGCTCTGTTTGCCACAAGCATTGTATCCAATCTGATCAGTCTGATCGGGCTGCGAAGCCCTACGGCAGACTTGTCCACTGAGGCAGCCTGGGCAGTTGTGGTATTTATCATGATCACTGCTCAGAAGATCAAAACAGGCGGTGTGGGCGGATATCTGAAGGGATTTACAACACCTATTGCCATTATGACGCCGTTTAATGTTCTTTCTGAGCTGCTACGCCTATCAGCATGGCATGCCGACATTTTGGAAACATTCTTTCCGGTGTGGTTATCACCGGACTGATCTACGGAGCACTGGCAGTTGCCAGCTCGGCACTTCTGGGACTTCTTCCAGGTATTGTAGGAGATGTTCTGGCAAAAATCCCCATTCTTGATGTGGGTATTCCTGCAGTTCTGTCTGTTTACTTTGACTGGTTCTCAGGCTTTATGCAGGCGTTTATATTCTGTATGCTGACGGTTATGTACATTGCCAATGCAGCAGAAGAATCATAGGAATTATAAAAAATTAAAATAACAGGAGGGTTTGTATTATGGATTTTCAGATTTTAGCAAAAGGTATTGCACTTGCAGGATGTGCGATTGGAGCAGGATGTGCGCTTATTGCAGGTATTGGACCTGGTATCGGTGAAGGTAACGCTGTGGCAAAGGCACTTGAGGCGATCGGACGTCAGCCGGAATGTAAAGGAGACGTAACTTCCACCATGCTTCTTGGCTGTGCCATTGCAGAGACAACCGGTATTTATGGTTTTGTTACAGGTCTGTTGCTGATCTTTGTAGCGCCTGGCATGTTCATGAATTTCCTGGGATAACAGTCGGGTATAAGAACAGGAGGTTAAATTTATGCAGGTACAGGAATTAGTCGGAATTGTGCCCTGGACCTTTATTGCACAGATCTGCAATCTTTTTTTACAGGTGTATCTGATCAAAAGATTTTTGTTTAAGCCGATTAATAATATGCTGGCAAAACGTAAAGAACTGGCAGATGCTCAGATTCAGGAGGCGGTAAAAGCAAAAGAAGAGGCCGAGACTATGAAGTCTGAGTATGAGCAGGGAATACGTGATGCAAGAAATAAAGCCAATGAGATCGTGGCGGCAGCTCAGAAGACAGCTGCAGTTCAGAGTGAGGAGCTTCTGAAAGAGGCGGCAAGTCAGGCGGCAGCATGAAAGCCAAGGCAGAATCAGATATTGCGCAGGAAAAGCGAAAAGCAGTCAATGAGATCAAGGATGAAATTGGCGGCATGGCAATGGAGATAGCAGGTAAGGTGATCGAGAGAGAGATTTCTGAGGAGGATCACGCGAAACTCATTGATGATTTTATTGCGAATGTGGGTGAGACATCATGACACAGACTGCCAGAATGTACGGCGGCAGCCTGTATGAGCTTGCTGTCGAAGAACAGCTTGTGGAAGCCATAGGCGGACAGATGGAGGAAATCCGGCAGATTTTTCATGAAAATGCGGATTATATGAAGCTTTTAAGCGAGCCCTCTGTTCCCTGGGAGGAGAGGGCAAAGCTTATAGATGAAGCCTTTGGCTCACAGGCACAGAAATATTTGGTGAATTTTATAAAGCTTTTATGTGAGCGGAATATTCTCAGAGAATATGGAAGCTGCTGTGAAGAATTCAGGAGGCGTTATAACGCGGATCATGGAATCGCTGAGGCAGTGGTGACAGGCGCGGTGGCTTTAAGTGACGCTCAGATGGAAGCATTGAAACAGAAACTGGAGAAGATCAGCGGCAAAAAAGTATCTTTACTTCAGAAGAAAGATCCTTCTGTAGTGGCAGGGCTTCGTGTGGAGCTGGAAGGAAAGCTTCTGGATGGCACAGTCCAGAGCCGTTTGTCCGGTCTTTCCAGAAAACTTGACGAAATAATTGTTTAAAGGATGGTATGGAAACATGCAATTAAAACCTGAAGAGATATCCAGGGTCATCCGCAGTCAGATCAAATATTACGAAAACACTATTAAACAGGATGAGACCGGTACAGTTCTGCTGGTAGGTGACGGAATTGCCAGAGCCAGCGGTCTTGTGAACTGTATGGCCGGAGAGCTTCTGGAATTTGAGGACGGAAGCTACGGCATGGCGCAGAACCTGGAAGAAAACAGTGTGTCTATTGTATTATTTGGTTCCGGTGAGAGCATTGGTGAAGGCCAGACAGTAAAGCGTACCGGAAAGGTAGTATCCGTTCCGGTGGGAGACGCCATGATCGGTCGTGTTGTCAATGCTCTGGGACAGCCTATTGACGGAGCGGGACCTGTTGTAACAGAAGAATTTCGGGCTATTGAAAGCCCGGCGCCGGGAATCTGTGAAAGACGTTCAGTACATGAACCTCTGCAGACAGGAATTAAGGCGATCGACTCCATGATTCCTATTGGAAGAGGACAGAGAGAGCTGATCATCGGCGACCGTCAGACCGGAAAAACAACGCTGGCAGTAGATACGATCATTAACCAGAAAGGCAAGGACATGATCTGTATTTATGTTGCCATTGGACAGAAAAGGTCTACAGTTGCTTCTCTGGTAGAAACGCTTACCAGAAACGGAGCAATGGAATACACCATGGTAGTGGCGGCGACTGCTTCCGAGGCAAGCCCGCTGCAGTATATTGCGCCTTATTCCGGATGCGCAATGGGCGAGTATTTTATGAACAAAGGAAAGCATGTGCTGATCATTTATGATGATCTGAGTAAACATGCGGTTGCATATCGTGCGCTTTCTCTTCTGATACGTCGTCCACCGGGACGTGAGGCTTATCCGGGAGATGTATTTTATCTTCATTCCAGACTTCTGGAGCGCGCTGCCAAGCTAGATGATGAGCATGGCGGAGGTTCTCTGACTGCGCTTCCGATTATCGAGACACAGGCCGGAGACGTATCAGCCTATATTCCAACCAATGTAATTTCTATTACAGACGGACAGATATTCCTGGAAACAGAACTTTTCCATTCTGGTGTTATGCCGGCTGTAAACCCGGGTATTTCCGTATCCCGAGTTGGCGGAAACGCGCAGATAAAAGCAATGAAAAAGGTTGCCGGAACTCTGAAGCTGATCTATTCTCAGTATCGTGAGCTGCAAAGCTTTGCTCAGTTTGGCTCTGATCTGGATGCGGATACAAAGGCTCGTCTGGAGCAGGGAGCACGTATTGTAGAAGTTTTGAAGCAGGATCAGAACGAGCCGGTTCCTGTAGAGAAGCAGGTAGCGATTCTGTATGCGGTAATCAACGGAGTCCTTACAGACATAAAAACCGAAGATGTGCGTCAGTATGAGAAAAAGCTGTACAGTTTCCTGGATTCGGATGCAGACGGAGCAGCGGCAATGCAGGAGATCCGCAGCACAGGAAAGCTGGAAAAAGAAACAGAAGAAAAATTAAAAAAAGCTCTGGAAAACTTCACAGGAGATTTTCTGGAAACGGAAGCTGCAAAACAGTAAGGAGGAGACAGTATGGCTGCAAACATGAAAGCGGTAAAGCTGCGCATCAAAAGTGTACAGAGTACCATGCAGATTACCAAGGCAATGGAACTTGTAGCATCCTCCAAGCTGCGTAAGGCCAAGGAGCGGGCTGAAGTCTGCAGACCGTATTTCCGCACTCTGCACAGTACACTGAAGGATATTGCTGTAAATAATACGGATTTCAGTTCTGTGTACGCGGCAGAGGCCAGAAGCGAAAAATTCTGTTATGTAGTGATTGCCGGTGACCGCGGTCTGGCCGGAGGCTATAATGCCAATCTGTTCAAACGTATGGAAGAAGACAGCGCCGGACGGGATTACATGGTTCTGCCTGTAGGAAAAAAGGCTGTAGAATATTTTAACCGCAGGAAGATTGAAATCGTTACGGAAGAATTTGGAGAAATCGCAGATATTTCTGTCGGGGACTGTTTTCAAATCGCAAATATTCTCTGCAGAAAATTCCGGGAGGGAGAATTTGGTCACATAGAGCTTTGCTATACCAGCTTTGTGTCCATGCTTTCACAGCAGCCGGATGTGTTTTCTGTGCTTCCTCTGACAGATCTTAAAAATGAATCAGAGGAAAAAATTCTGTAACAAGAAATCTGATACTTTATGAGCCGGGCAGTACGGAGGTGTTTGATGCCATTGTTCCGGAATATCTGGCAGGGCTGATCTACGGAGGCGTGTGCGACAGTCTGGCAAGTGAGCTGGCAGCCAGACGTACAGCCATGGATGCGGCAACAAAAAATGCAGGAGAAATGATCGATCAGCTGAACCTGTTTTATAACCGCGCCCGTCAGGCAAGTATCACTCAGGAGATCACGGAGATCGTTGCAGGCGCGGAAGGACTGTAAAGCTGACTGCAGACAGTAATGTTTCGGATGATAACAAAAAATAGAGGAGATTCATAAATGAGCGAGAAACACGTTGGCGAAGTTGTGCAGGTCATCGGTCCGGTTCTGGACATCCGCTTTGCGCACGATGAACTGCCGGCACTTCTCAATGCCATTGAAGTTGATAATAAAGGCGCAAAGCTGATCGTGGAAGTGGCTCAGCAGATAGGTGATAATACAGTCCGCTGTATTGCCATGAGTTCCACAGACGGTCTGGTGCGGGGGATGAAGGCCGTAGACACCGGAGGTCCTATAACCGTTCCGGTAGGAGAAGAATGTCTGGGCCGTGTGTTTAATCTTCTGGGCGAGCCGGTGGACAACCGTCCGGAACCGGAGATTAAGGAACGCTGGGCAATTCACCGTCCGGCTCCGTCTTACGAGGAGCAGACTCCGGCTACAGAGATACTGGAAACGGGAATCAAGGTAGTCGATCTGATCTGTCCTTATGCAAAAGGTGGAAAAATTGGCCTGTTCGGCGGCGCAGGTGTGGGAAAAACCGTTCTGATCATGGAGCTGATTCACAATGTTGCCACTGCTCACGGAGGACTTTCCGTATTTACAGGTGTTGGCGAGCGTACCCGTGAGGGAAACGACCTTTACAATGAAATGCAGGAAAGCGGAGTTATTGATAAAACAGCCCTGGTTTACGGACAGATGAACGAACCGCCGGGAGCCCGTATGCGTGTAGGTCTTTCCGGGCTTACCATGGCAGAGTATTTCCGTGATGTAAAAAATCAGGACGTACTTTTGTTCATTGATAATATTTTCCGTTTTACCCAGGCCGGATCAGAGGTTTCCGCCCTGCTTGGACGTATGCCGTCAGCAGTAGGCTATCAGCCTACACTGGCTACTGAAATGGGCGCTTTGCAGGAGCGTATTACATCTACCCGCAAAGGTTCCATTACTTCCGTACAGGCTGTTTACGTGCCTGCGGATGACTTGACAGACCCGGCTCCGGCAACCACGTTCTCTCATCTGGATGCGACTACAGTACTTTCCCGTGATATTGCCAGTCAGGGTATTTATCCGGCAGTAGATCCGCTGGAATCCAGCAGCCGTATTCTTTCACCGGAAGTGGTGGGAACAGAACATTATGAAATTGCCCGCCGTGTGCAGCAGGTTCTGCAGCGATATAAAGAACTTCAGGATATTATCGCTATCATGGGTATGGATGAGCTTTCCGAGGAAGACAAGCTCTCTGTAAACCGCGCGCGAAAAATCCAGAGATTCCTGTCTCAGAGCTTCTCTGTGGCAGAACAGTTTACCGGTATGCCCGGACAGTATGTTCCTCTGAAGGAAACCCTGAGAGGATTCAGAATGATCCTGGACGGAGACTGTGATGATGTTCCGGAAAGCTGTTTCCTGTTCTCCGGTACTATTGACGAAGTTTTTGAAAAAGCAAAGAAACAGTAAAGGAGGCCGTTTATGAGCACCTTTCCATTGCAGATCGGAACACCGGATGGTCTTCTGTTTGAGGGAGATGTGGCCCGTGTCGTGTGCAGAAGCATTACAGGCGATCTGGCAATTCTTGCCGGGTACTGTAATTTCTGTACGGCTCTTGGCATGGGAGAAGCCCATGTAGTCATGGAGGACGGCACCAGACGGGAGGCAGCCTGCATTGGCGGGATGCTTTCTGTGATAGATGGCAAATGCAGTCTTTTGGCAACTACCTGGGAGTGGAAGGAAGATATTGACAAAGCCAGAGCAGATGCGGCAAAGACTCGGGCAGAGGCAGTACTGGAGCGTACAGGCCTGACTGATCAGGAGTATAAAAACGCAAAGGCAAAACTTCAAAGGGCCCTGGTGCGGCTCAGCGTCAGGCAGTAATAAAGAGATCAGGGGGATATCAGGGAGTAATAAATACAGGTTCTGATAAAAAAGAATTATTTTAAATCATATTATGCCATAACGGAGCAAAATGAGCTGCCGCATCGATCAGAGATGCGGCAGCTGCGCGTTCCGTTTCTTTTTCTATTTCGCTTAAAAATATGGAAAAAAATGTTGACAGAACATAAAGTGTATAGTACAATTACTCAATGTGACATAGTGCGATAACTCCTGAGCCAAAGCCCCGGCAAAGGCGTTTTATCAGCGGTTTCGGACATTTCCGCGATTATTTTGCACTGATCACCAGGAATTATTTATTATCGCGGGATACCGCGGTCAGACAAATTAAATCGTTGATAATTAACAGGAGGTAAAACCATGCAGACTTATATGGCTAATCCAGATAAAATCGAGAGAAAATGGTATGTAGTTGATGCAGAAGGCTGTACACTGGGCCGTCTGGCATCTGGTGTTGCAAGTGTATTAAGAGGTAAAAACAAACCTCAGTTTACACCGCATGTAGATACAGGTGATTATGTGATCATCGTAAACGCTGACAAGATCAAAGTAACAGGAAAGAAAATGGATCAGAAGATCTACTATCACCACTCTGATTATGTGGGCGGAATGAAAGAGACCACATTAAAAGAAATGATGGCTAAGAAACCGGAAAAGGTTATTGAGCTGGCTGTTAAAGGTATGCTTCCAAAGGGACCTCTGGGAAGAACCATGTACAAGAAACTTTTCGTTTATGCCGGACCGGAGCACAAACATGAGGCTCAGAAACCGGAAGTCTTAACATTTTAATGAGGAGGTAAGAGACATTGGCTAGCGCAAAATTCTACGGAACAGGAAGAAGAAAAAAATCAATCGCAAGAGTTTACCTTACACCTGGTACAGGCAAAATCACAATCAATAAAAGAGATATCGACGAGTATTTCGGTCTTGAAACACTGAAAGTTATCGTTCGTCAGCCACTGGCTGCTACAGAGACAGAGGGCAAATTTGATGTTCTCGTTAATGTAAAAGGCGGCGGATACACAGGACAGGCTGGTGCTATCAGACACGGCGTTGCAAGAGCACTGCTTCAGGCAGACGCTGAGTACAGACCAGTTCTGAAAGCTGCTGGATTCCTTACACGTGATCCACGTATGAAAGAGCGTAAAAAATACGGTCTCAAGGCAGCTCGTAGAGCACCTCAGTTCAGCAAGAGATAATCGACTGCTCAGACTATATCAAAATGGTTCAAAAACCCCGGAAAATCAAGGTTTTCCGGGGTTTTCTTATACCTAAACGGGCTGATATAGTTTGACTTGATTTGACCAAACGAGAGCCGTTTTCACCCAATTTTTAGTGGTTAAATATAGGACAACCGGCAAAAATGGGGTCAAAAAACGGCCTTAGTGGTTAAAAAATAGGACACCCAGAGAGCAATTTCGGGTGTATTTTTTGAGGGTGATTTTGGCACTCTCAGACACCGGATTTTTCGCTGGAGGGTTTGGCATAATCTGACCAAATCTGAACAATTAAATACGATTCTAATGCAGGCACTCAGTAACAAATAACTGGGTGCTTTTTTTGTTTCAGAGATTCCGGCATTAGAAAGGGCCGTCACTTTATGATTTTGGAGTGGCGGCTTTTTCTATTTCCAGAAGTAACAGCAACAATCAGAAATGAGGTGAAGTCATGAACACATAAATCATCGCCATCGCCAACCAGAAAGGCGGCGTTGGTTATGAAAAGCTACACATTATGCAAAGCAGGCGATAGAAAACCTTATAAATAAAGGATTCTTTGGTTGATTTACTTTTCATAATCTATCACGATTTAAGTGTATTTTTATCAAAGCACTTAAGGAGGAAAACAAGGTGGAAAATTTAACTTTGCAGCAACTAATCAACCAAACCAAGGAGGCACTCATTGAAGCTGGTGCATCCAACTATTACCAAAACGTATTTAAAACTCTTACAAAGCAACTTTTGCTCTACGCAAAAGAACATAACACGGAATCTTTCAGTATGGATTTTGGATCGCAGTTTTTAGAAGACCATTATTCTATGTCATCTAAAATCGAGCAGAAGAAATGGTGTGCAACCTATTCCCGTTGTATTAATGCTTTAGCAGAATACCAACATTCAGGAAATGTGACTCTATATCTTGTTATGGATAAAAGAGCATACACTTTTCCTGACAGTTTCAAAGACAGTGCTGAGTCCTACCTCTCCCATCGAGAGAAAACAGGAATCATTAAAAAATCAAATAAGGTTTTCAGTTTATATCTGGAAAGATTTTTTGCATTTTTGAAAAAGGAAAACATATCTTCTCTGGATACACTGTCTCTTAAAGATGTTTTGGATTTCATGGCATCACTGAGCTGCTATGAAAAACCAACCGTAAATCATACAATGCGGGCAGTTCGATATTATCTGAAATACTGCTATGAGAATGGCTTTATGAATACGGAGATGTTCTCCAAGCTTCCCAATCCCCATTACAACAGGCAAAGCCGTTTACCTTCATCATATACTGCAAACGAAGTAAAAAAACTTCTTGATTCGATTGATCTTGGAAACCCTTGTGGAATCCGTGATTATGCAATCATTCTTCTGATTGCAAGACTCGGGCTGCGCAGCAGTGATGTGGCCAATCTCAGATTTTCCAATATCGATTGGGAAAAAGAGATTATCCGTTTAACTCAGGTAAAAACAGGAAATCCGTTGGAACTTCCTCTGCTTGAAGATGTGGGTGAAGCAATCATCAATTATCTGAAGAACGCAAGGCCAAAAACTGATTCAGATCATGTTTTTGTGAGGCAAGTTCCACCGTATACGAATTTTAATCCGGGTGCAGTCGGTGGCCTTGTAAGAGTTCATCTCCAGAAATCAGGGATTCATCTTGAAGGGAAAAAGAAAGATTCCCATACGCTTCGTCACAGCCTTGCAAGTCGTCTGTTAGAGCATGAGATCCCTCTTCCGGTCATTTCAGAAATCTTGGGACATATAACTACTGAATGATAATAGTATTTCTGCATACCTCGTGCAACAGGGGAACTGTTATGTCATGGGGAATAGGCTGAATGTACATCAAATGAAATGTATAAGGAAAATTCCAGTAAGTGAAGGTGGTACAGATAAGCATACTAATATCGCATTTATTTCAGAGGAAATATGGCGAGCTGTTATGACAGAGGATATTTCAGAAACTATCAGAATAATGAAGAAATTCAATATGGACGACAAGCAAAGACGGAGATTCAACCGATTGCGTGAAAATTATGGATTACTACCAATTAAGAAAAGATAACTTAACCCATTGTGCTAGTTAATATAAAAAACTTCAACAAAATATGTTATCCTATAGCTGTATACCACTACATGCTATGAAAGGAGGCACACATAATGTTGAAGTTTAAAGATGATTATACCACTCTCACAGCAACTTTTGAAGATTTTATTTTGCTTGTTTATACAGTTATTGATGATTTGTATCAACGGTCTGTCCCTGTATGCGTTTCCCAAAGGCGGAATGTGCATACTGCAAAGATGTCTGATTCTGAAATAATTACGCTAAGCATTTGTGGTGAACTCATTGGTATAGATTCTGAAAAGGCATGGTATTCTTTCGTGAAACGTAATTATCGACACCTTTTTCCGCATCTATGCTGCCGCACGCGATTTAACCGAACCAGAAGAGCTCTTTTACAAGTAACGGAACTGCTCCGGCAGAAACTGGCTCAATCCTTCCCAATACCTGACAGCCGTTATTTTGTAATTGACAGCTTCCCTCTTCCAGTCTGCAAATTTGGGCATGCGCGTTACTGCCGTTCCTTCCGCGAGGATGGCGCAAATTATGGAAAATGTCCATCCAAAAAGGAAACTTATTTCGGGTTCAAAGTACATGCCCTTATTACCATAGAAGGTTATGTAACTGCTTTTGAGATTACGCCCGCATCTGTGGATGACCGGGAAGGACTGCGCGACCTTGCAGAAAACCATCTGCGGGTTACAATATTTGGAGATAAAGGCTATACTGGGGAAAACCTTTTGCAGGATATGCGTGAAAAAGGTATCTGCCTGATGTCTCTCAAACCATCTAATCATAAGAACAACTGGCCAAAAGAAATACGGCAGCTGATCTTCCGCTTCCGTCGTAGGGTGGAAACTGTATTTTCGCAGCTTAGCGAACAGTTAAATGCGGAAAAAGTTCTCGCAAAAAGCTTTCATGGATTATGTACCCGATTACAGAATAAAATTCTGGGGCACAACCTGTGCATGGCATTCAACAGTGTATTTGGAGAACAATGTGATATTGGACAGATAAAACATCTCATCTTCTAAAAAAGTGCTTTCAATTATATAGGGGTAATCTGGGCAATTTTGAGTCGATAAGCAGTCGTATTTTAAGTAGCACAATGAGTTAAATTACGATACCATTATAGTGGAGGAATAGGAAACAATTAAGGAGCCCCCCTTTTTATGGCTCGTCAGGAGCAGAGCGAAATTTTTGTTGTTAAATTTCTTCAAAAGTATATTTCCTTATAAATTCCTTATAATTGTCTTTTATCCTGTAGGTACAATAAGAACAACGGGTAACGTCAGACCGAAAATTCCCGGGATTCTTAAACATATCTTACTTACAGGAGGGAAAAGATGAGTCAGAATATCATTGAGATCAAAAATCTTCAAAAGTCTTTCAAAAAACAGCAGGTTTTAAAAAACATTTCTCTGTCTATACCGGAAAACTGTGTATATGGGCTTCTCGGGCCGAACGGAGCAGGAAAATCCACTTTGTTAAAAATGATAACAGGGCTTTTGAGGCCGGATTCCGGGCAGATTATTTTTCAGGGGCATCCCTGGAGCAGAAAGGATCTGAAGGATATCGGAGGCCTGATTGAAACTCCGCCTGTTTACGAAAATCTTTCTGCCTGGGAAAACCTGAAGGTACGGGCTTTGATCCTGGGGGAAACAGAAGCGCGAATGAGGGAAGTGCTGGAGATTGCAGATCTGACTGACACAGGAAAAAAGCCCGCCGGGAAATTTTCTCTGGGAATGAAGCAGAGGCTGGGAATTGCCATTGCTCTTCTGGGACATCCAAAGCTTCTGGTTCTGGATGAACCGGTAAACGGTCTGGATCCTCTGGGTATCCAGGAACTGCGCCATCTGATCCGGAGCTTTCCCGATCAGGGGATCACGGTTCTGGTATCCAGCCATATTTTAAGTGAGATTCAGCAGACTGCAGATTATATAGGAATTATAGCAAATGGAAAACTGGGATATGAGGGAATTGTGGATGAAAGTCAGGATCTGGAACAGCTTTTTATGAAAATTGTGGCAGTAGAGAGAGGGGTGAGATAAATGAATACATATCTTAAAGCAGAAAAAATGAAATACCGTCATACGTTTCTTTGGTGGCTGATGATATTGATGCCTGCGGTAAGCGCTTTTCTGTCTGCCCAGCTGACTCATAATTATTTTGCCATGGACGGATATAACTGGTGGTACATGTTGATGATGCCGGGATTTCTGGCAGTGGCCTGCTCTCAGATTGGAGGAAAGGATCATAAAAAGCAAAACCGTACAATCTGGGTGCTTCCGGCAGATATGAGAAGGATCTGGGATGCAAAGGTGCTGTTATCGGTTATGGTAAGCGGACTTGCTACTTTGTTTCTGACGGTTTTTGTTCTTGCAGGTTCTGTCATTATGGAAAGAGGACTTCATATGACCTTTTTTAATGCCCCGTCCGTACCGGCTCAGATTCTTGCGGCAATACTGATCTGGCTGACTTCTTTGTGGCAGCTTCCCTTCTGTCTGTTTCTGGTGCAGAAAACAGGAGTGCTGGTTATGGTGATCATAAGTGTGGGACTAAGCCAGGTAGCCGGTCCTCTTATGGCTCTGGAAAAATTATTTTCCTTATTCCTTATGGGATCACTCCAAGAGTGATGTGTCCTGTTTTAAAGACTCTGCCTAACGGCTTGCCGGCACAGCCGGGACAGATGACATATACGCCTCAGCTTATGAGCATACCGGCTGCTGCGGTTGGAGTTGTGGTCTCTCTTTTGTGGTTTGCTGCGCTCTGGTATTTTACACGAAAATGGTTTCAAAGGCAGGTGGAAAAATAATGAGACAGCTAAAAGCAGAGTTTTATAAAATGCGCCACACCTTTTTGTTTCCCCTTCATGTGATTGTTCCTGTGGCTGCCGGCGTTCTTTTTCTGGCATGGACAAGAATCAGCGCACAGCTTCAGTTTTCCGTTTTTGTGCAGGCAGTGGGAGTTGTTTTTCCGGTACTGGCATCTGTGATCTGCGCCGGAAACATAGAGCTGGAGTTATCCGGTCATCTGCAGGGATTTCTTATGACTACGGGAAAAAGAGAAAGTATTTTTCTGGCAAAATGGATGAGCCTTGAAATTCTGGCTTTCCTGGCAGTAATGGGCTCTGTGATACTCTATGGAGTGGGAAACAGAACGATATTGGGTGATATGGAGATCCCGTTTTCTATTTTTTTGAAAGCAGGAGTGTTTCTCTGGCTTGGAAGTCTGCCTCTTTATCTGGAGCATCTGTTTCTGAATCTCTGTTTTTCAAAAACAGTGTCTATTGCTGTTTCCATAGGGCAGCTTCTGATCTCCGCTTTGTTTCTGACAGGACTTGGACAGGGAAAATGGCAGTATTTCCCCTGTTCCTGGAGTTCCCGGGGAACTTCTTTGTATCTTGCGGAAAAATTTAATAGAAGAGTGGCTCTGGGAGCTGCCAATACAGATCTGAGAGATATTCTGACCTGTATCTTGCTGGGAACGGTTCTTTGTGTCATAATCTTTATATGGTTTCATTTTTATGAGGGAAGAGAGGTTTCCGAATAGGAGGAGGAAAAATGACGCGGATTCTGGTAGTTGATGATGACAGAGGGATTTTGAACGTGATACGTAAAGCCCTGGAAAAAGAAGGATATCAGACAGATACTCTGGACGATCCGGAAAAACTGGATTTTCGGCGCCTGAATGATTATCAGTTGATTCTTCTGGATGTGATGATGCCGGGGACAGACGGTTTCAGTTTGTGCCGGAGAATCCGTGACCAGGTAGATTGTCCTATCCTTTTTGTGACAGCAAAAACAGACGAGGCCGATCTTATGACCGGTCTTGGAATCGGCGGAGATGATTATATTACAAAGCCTTTTGGCCTGGGAGAGCTGAGAGCAAGGGTTGCCGCCCACCTAAGGAGAGAAAACAGAGAAAGAAAGCATGTGATAACTCTGGGAGAGCTGTCTTTTTCCCTGAATTCCAGACAGGTGTTTTTTCAGGGAGCGGAGATTCCTTTTACAAAAAGCGAGTATGCCATCTGTGAATATCTTGCTCTGAATCGGGGACAGGTCTTTTCCAAGGAAAGGATTTACGAGCATGTATTTGGGTACGACGGAGAGGGGGACAGCTCTGCCATTACCGAGCATATAAAAAATATCCGGGCAAAGCTTCAGAAGTATGGGGTATCGCCGGTAGAGACTGTGTGGGGGATCGGATATAAATGGAAATAAGAAAAAAGAAGATTTCGCTTGCAGGACTGTTTGGCCGTTATATTTTTATGTTTGTGACAGGAACTTTTTTTGCGGCGCTGATCTCCGGCGCGGTAATGTTTTTTTTGATCCTGATTCCGTCCGGTCCTTTTCTTCCGGCAAATTACGCGGAGCAGCAGCTGATAAATACAAAGGAAACACTTCAGGAAGCGGATATTACAGAAGAGGAAATGATTCCTTCGGGCAGTCTTTACGGTGTGTTTGACCGGGAGGGCAGCTTTCTTTACGGAACCTTTGATGAAGAGGTGCAGAAGGACGCCTGGAAAAAATATAAAACAGATACTATATACCTCAGGGAAAGGGATATTATTTTTTTGTGGAAAAAAATAACGGTGAAATCTGTATTATCAAGTATTTTGTTGCCATGCGCTATGCAAAAGAAAAACTGAATGAGATTCTTCCTTCGCCGGAAACCTTTAATATGATTCTGACGCTGGGAGTTTTTATTACTCTTACTGTGTTAAACGGATGTTACCTGTCCGGGAAATTTGGCAGAAAGTTGAAAAAACAGCTTGCCTGCCTTACTGAGGCAACAGCGCGTATTTCTGAAAATGATCTGGAATTTGCTGCTGAGACCTCTGAGATCCGGGAGGTGGACGAGGTTATGGCTTCCTTGGAAAAAATGAAAGAGGCTCTGAAGGTCTCTCTGAAAACCCAGTGGGATACTGAACAGTTGAAAAAACAGCAGCTTTCTGCCCTTACCCATGATATCAAAACACCTCTGACCGTAGTTCGGGGGAATGCGGAGCTTCTTGTGGAGGCAGAACTGCAGGAGGATGACCGGGAATGTGCAGAAGAAATCCTGAAAAATACAGGATTTATCGCAGATTATCTGGATTCTATGAGGCAGGTACTGAAAGGGCAAAAGGAACAAAAGAGCTGGCAGGAAGTTTCAGTAGAAGAATTGTCAGGGGAAATTTGCGATTTTGTAAGGCAGCTTGCAGCAGTTCGAAAAATACCGCTATCCTTTGAGGTGAGGACTGAAAAACAGCTGCAGAAAAAAGAAGCAAAAAAAGATTCCGGGAAAAACGTAAATCAGGATATCTTCCCCTTAGAGGGAAGCCCTGAAGAAGCGAAAAGTATTCTGTGCTGTAAGGAGGAGATTCTCAGAGCCTGGGGGAATCTGGTAGACAATGCCATAGAGCATACAGACCCGGAGAAAGGAATCTGTGTGACCATTGAAAGAGAAATTTTACAGGCAGAGATTATGGGTGAAGAAGATTCTGCAGGGAAAACAGATTTTATCATAATATCAGACAGTGGACAGGATCACAGGGAATATCTGAGAGTTTCTGTGAGGGATTATGGATCGGGATTTAGTCAAAAGGCCCTTCTTCATGGAAAAGAAGCATTTTTTAGTGGAGATGAAAGCCGCCATGACAGAACTCATCAGGGGCTGGGGCTTTCGATTGCAGCAGATTTTATGAAACGGCAGGGGGGATTTGTAGAATACCATAATGTGGATAAGTCACAGGGAGCCGAGGCTTCACTGTGGATCTGTATGAAGAGATAATAGGATTTCCTGAGTCTGTCTTGCTTCATGGAAGATATCATGATATCCTAAAAAACAAAGTGATTCTTTCAGGATCAAAGATGCTGTTTTAGGGCAGCAGGACTCAGGAGGTCGGGACATAAATGCTTATATTTTTAATTGAGGATGATGAGGCTCTGGCAGAGGGGATTTCCTTCATGCTTGAAAAAGAAGGGTATGAGACAGAACGGTTTTCTGCCTGCAGCGACAGCCGCAGGGCTCTTGAACAAACTCAGCCGGATCTGATACTGCTGGACTGGAATCTGCCGGATGGTGACGGGCTTATGCTTTGCCGTGAAATATCAGAAAAGTGGAAGATCCCCATACTGATGATCACTGCCCGTGACATGGAGATCGATCAGGTCATGTGTCTGGAAAGCGGAGCGGACGATTATATTGCGAAACCATTTTCACTGGCAGTTTTAAAGGCAAGGATTGTGGCGCTCCTTCGCAGGCAGGGAGGACAGTCGGAAAAAGCCGGGCAGCTTATCTCAGGGCAGATCCGTGTGGATAATAAAGAAATGAGAGCATGGAAAGAGGATGAGGAACTGGACTTAAGCCTGACGGAATATCGTATTCTGAAGTATTTTCTGGAAAACAAAACCAGGTGCTTTTAAAAGAGCAGATTTTGTCCCATGTGTGGGATAATGGAGCTTCCTGTATAATAAAAAATGTGGATGTTGAAAATTGAAAATACCTCAGAGTACAATAAGACTACTGACTGGCAGGTTAGTAAAAATCTTATTGAACAGAGAGGTATCTACAATGAAGTC
>ENA-OPYY01000111-OPYY01000111.1-human-gut-metagenome-genome-assembly--contig:-NODE-111-length-35087-cov-3.658410_pt1 | contig 35087 bp, 34 predicted proteins | sample MGYA00242472_ERZ504481 | MGnify/ENA primary metagenome ERZ504481 (study PRJEB26092, sample SAMD00036265) | human gut metagenome | host: Homo sapiens | study: EMG produced TPA metagenomics assembly of...
CACCGATTGAGCCAAAGGCTCAAGAGGTTGTTCCACTCAAGATAACTACTAGCTATCTCTCGTTTTACTGTTGTTGGTTCATCGAACCGTTCTTTGAATGTAAAAAGAATTTTCGAGAATCGTATGTGTCTCACTGTTTAGTTATCAAGGTTCTTTATTTTCTGTCTCTCAGACAGCTCATTTACTTTATCACATCTTTTTTTGTTTGTCAAGAACTTTTTTCAAGTTTTTTCAAACTTTTTCGATGTTCTTTCAAGCAATTCGCTCTCTCGTTGACAGCTTGTTTACTTTACCACATCTTCAAGCGGTTGTCAACAAGTTTTTCATTTTTTATTTTTCCTTAAATCAGGAAAAATAAAAGCCCGCTTCTTTTTTGAAGCGGACTTTAGTATAGCACCCATATCCTTCTAAGTCAAGGACTTTCTTTATGTTCTATAAAAAAAGTTACTAAAATTCTCACTTTTCACAGCAGCTTGAGCAAACACATTCCAAATCACCTGCGATAATAGCATTTTATCCTGAACAGATTCACTTTTTCAGGTTACATTCCATAAAAAATACTCATGAAGACATTTACAAAAATATCATATTCATACAGCACATTGAGAAAAGCATCCTTTTCAATAAGCGCAAGAGCCTCTTTTCCTATAGATGTACTGCATAAAATCGTCATTACAAGAAAAGCGATCCACACAAACAGTACGCCTTTAACCGCTCCTACAAGTCCTCCGGCCAGTTTGTTTGCACTTTTCAGCACAGGCAGTCCGGCAAGAAGATTTAATACCCAGGTGCCAAGACGCAGGATCACCGAGGCCAGCAGATAAGAAACAAAAAAGGACAGTCCATTTACAATCATCCTTGCCAGGGCTTCTGAAATGTATTCCCCAAATGAATCTACTGCAAGATAGGTATATACCTCCGCTGTATTATTTGATTCAAGTCCTTTCTGCAAAAGTTCCGGTAATTCCAGTCCCTCAATAAAGCCTGTCTGCTCTTCAGTTCCCGGCGATGTCAGTTCCTGTTTTTTCTGAGATTCCACAAAGCTCTGACAGCTTTCCTGTATTTTTTCATACACAGGTGTGTTTTCCATAAAAAACTCATTCACATAAGGGTTAATCGCCCATGACACTGCAAGAGCCAGAAATACAAAAAAGAAGGACACAATTTCTCTGATAAAGCCTCTCCTGAAGCCTTTATAAGCTGTCAGCAGAAGAATTCCTGCCACTACGATTCCCAACCAGGTCAATGCCCTCATCCCCCTTTAACTGAATTTAATCACATTAACCCCGCTGTCAAGCACCAGCAGATAACGATTCCAGCCAATCTTAATAAAATTGTTAATACTTCCGTCTACTGTACCGCTGTACTTTTCCACGCCTCTGCTGTTCATTACACAGATCTGGGAATCATTATAAAGCAGAATGTTTCCTCCGCTTATTTTTATAGTGGTATAGGGAATATTAAAATCCTTTGTAAACCGAAGGCTTCCATTAATGGAATATACCTTCATGGTATACTGCTTGTCTTTATTTCCGTTTTTAAACACCATGCCTATGGTGTCATCATCACAGAACGTACTTACAATTTCTTTGTCCACCTTCTCTGTAGCGCTTTCCTTTGGAATCTGCCGGCCTTTATATACGGTGAATCCGTCTTCCCGAAACGCAACAGACCGTTCTGCATCAAAATATCTGATTTCCGGAATTACAACTCCCTCATATGTATAGCCGCTTACAATTCTGTCATCTTCATTTTGTCCTACATCGCCAAAATTATAAAAGGCCACATAACTGGTTGTGTCGCTTCCGTCTATAAACTGATATGTCACCATCATAATCTCGCCGTTATCCGAAACCGCCACATCCATGGGATATCCGGGATCTTCCACATGTGTCTGGTTCTCTGCTATCAGGCTTCCATCCGAATCATAATAATTGATCCATGTGGAATCTCCTCCATCCAATATGGCTGCAACAAGACCGTTGGACGATATCCTGGCCTTGACAATGCTGTATGAGGTTGTAACACTTCCCGCTTCTCCGTCTTTGTCAAAGATCTTCATGGATGTTCCGTCAACATCTGCGATCACTGCCCAGTCACCTCTGATATCAGCCACAGGATTCTGCATTTCATACAGACTGCTCCAGTATGCATCCATCTCACTGTTTACCAGCGCCGCTCCATCCGGACTGTATCTCAGGATTTTTCCTGACATCACTTCATACTTTGTGGAAACAATATCCTCCTGTTCACTTGTCTGAATGATATCATAAGTGCGGTAACTCCTCTTTTCTATAAAAAGTACCAGTCCCACTGCCACTGCCGCTACCACCGCTACAGTAAGAACTGTTTTTTTCATTGCTGCAATTTTATGCATGGAAAGCTGTCTTCTATATCCTTCTTCACTTCCCACATCCTGGGACAGCTTCCCATTCTGAGCCATCATTTTGGCTCTCTTTCGTTTTTTTCTCCATTTCTGAAATATATTGGACATACTAAACCTTGCCTTTCGGGTTCTCTCTCTGTTCTTTTCACTGACATATGAGAAGTCTCTCCGTTACTGCTCACTTTGTTCACGGCAACGCCTCTGCGCTCTTCTCATATGTCACATTATAGCAAACTTCTCAGGGCAATACAATTATTTGTCCGGGATAAATGGTGTCGCTTTCAGATATGTTGTTCATACGGCATATTTCAGCAACCGCTTCCATGCTTCCATATTTTTCCACACTGATCTGATACAAAGTATCACCGGGACGTATAATGTATGTTGTGCCCCCGGCCGATGTTTCCTCCGACTGTGTACTATTTTCAGTCTCTGTTACTTTTTCTGAATCCGAATTTCCGGCAGTATCCCGGGACTCACGGACTCTTCTTTCTGCCTTTCTCATGTCTGATTCTTCTCTGTAAATTGCCCGATCCTCCTCTGACAGCTCAGACTTGACATTTTCGTTGGAGGTTTCTTCATCTGTTTCAGCAGCTTCCGAGGCACAGTTTCCTTCTCATCTTTTTTCATTTTCGCTGTATTTCTGGAGACATTTTCTTGTATCTCATTTTTACTCTCAGAGCCCCCTTCCTGTTCCCCTTTGGTTTCCCCTGATTTTTCACCGTCCTTTACTTCTTTTTCACCCGTATCTGCTCTCTCTGTTCTGACCGATGTGACCTCCGCTTTCTCCTTTATCTCTTCCGGAAATTCCGAAGGCCCCGTCTCGATCACAGATGCAGCCATTTCCGCCTTTACATCCGCCTGCTGCAAAGACTGATAATTCTGATAAAACTTCATTCCTGCTGCCACAACAGCCAGAGCAAGACAGGCTGTAGCCGCATATGAAAAAACAGAGATCCGTTCTTCCGTTTCCTCCGTCTGTTTTTCCTCTGCGCTCTTCTTTTTTTGTATGATTCTCCGAAATGCTTTTACTGCCTCATCCGGAACCTTTTCCTGCCTGTCCGTTGTTCCTTCCGGATTTTTTTCCAGCATATACGACTGCATTTGCGGATTCTTTTCATAGTAAAGATAATATCCGTTCTGCTTTACAAGGAAACTGTTTTCGTACCGAAAAAACACCTCTTCCCGTTCCGCCGGATCCATCAGCATCAGAACCTTTTCCCCTCCGCCAAAATGTTTCAGATGCACCCGTTTCAAAAGCTCTGTGGCTTCCAGAGGTATCGATCTCTGAGAAAAGAACCATCCCACAATCTCCTGTCCCTCAAAATATTTTTCTGTTTCTTCCTGTATTTTTTTCCACATTTTTTCTGTAAACTCAATATGCTCAGCCGAAATATCCTCTGCTTCCACATCCAGAGCCCCTCTGATAAACATATAGGTGATTCCTGAAGCCCACTTTGTTTCCCCGGTCAGAACCGCCAGACATTTTTTGTCTTCTCCGTTTACATCTCCCGCCCCTGCTTCTCTTCCAAGAAAGGTGTATACATAATCTTCCATGTAAATCCGATAATCATCATTGGCCTGTCCTATCTGACGTATATTCTTTGGCACAGAAAATATACTCTCGTTGCCCTTTGCCTCCTGTTTCTCATCTTTATAGATGACTTCTATCATGATATATCACCCCTTCGGGTACAAGAATAGCATATAAAAAATGCGGATTTTAGCAGAATGTAAGATGCCTGTCTCATAATTTAACGACATATTCCGCACATGCATAATTTGTTCCACAGACGGATACAATAAATCAGGACAAACACTGCGAGGAAAATCTATGACTTTTTATATTGACGCAAATAAAACCGGAGCCGCCAGAGAAATCTCTTCTCTTCTTAAAAACTGTATCCTTCACCACAGAAAAAGCTGGAAGGAGCTTGTATTTCTGTGTATCGGCACAGACCGCCTCACCGGAGATTGCCTTGGTCCCTATGTAGGCCAGCAGCTTCTCTGCAATGCATCCGAAAAAGTTCATGTATACGGAACTCTTTCTCATCCTGTACACGCCCTGAACCTTACCAGCGCAATCCAGGACATCTGCTTCAGCCATCCGGAAGCTCTTGTGATTGCAATCGATGCTTCTCTTGGACAAAAAAAGCACCTGGGCTACGTAACCATCGGAGACGGCGCGCTTTACCCGGGTGCTGCGGTTCAGAAAGAGCTGCCCCCTGTAGGGGACATCCATGTAACCGGAATCGTAAATACAGCCGGATTACTGGAGCAGATTACTCTCCAGACAACCCGGCTGTCTACTGTCATTCATCTGGCTGACAAGATCACTCAGGGAATCCTGGCAATGATCCCGTCTGCCATGCACGAATCATATTTTATACAAAAGCTTTGATCTGTTTATAAATGCCTTCTCCATCCAGACCGTATTTCTCAAGAAGAGCAACAGCCGGGCCGGACTCGCCGAACACATCATTGACACCGATACGCTTAACCGGAACCGGCGCTTTTTCGGACAGACATTCGCAGACTGCGCCGCCAAGTCCGCCGATCACAGAATGTTCCTCAACTGTGACCACTTTTCCGGTTTCTTTTGCTGCCGCAACGATCAGATCCTCATCAAGAGGCTTGATTGTATGGATATTGATAACCTTTGCTTCGATTCCATCTGCAGCCAGCTTTTCTGCTGCTTCCAGTGATGCTGCAACACAGAGACCGTTTGCAACGATCGTCAGATCTTTTCCCTCACGGAGAACAATACCTTTACCAAGCTCAAATTTATAGTCCGGTCTGTCATTGATCACCGGAACAGCCAGACGGCCAAAACGCATATACACCGGACCCACATGCTCATAAGCAGCCTTTACCATAGCTCTTGCCTCAATGTCGTCAGACGGAGAAGCAACAACCATTCCCGGAATACTCCTCATGAGGGCAAAATCCTCGCAGCACTGATGAGTTGCGCCGTCCTCACCTACAGAAATTCCGCCATGAGTTGCGCCGATCTTTACATTCAGTTTCGGATAACCTACAGAGTTGCGCACCTGCTCAAATGCACGTCCTGCCGCAAACATGGCAAAAGTGCTGACAAAAGGAACCTTGCCTGTAGAAGCAAGTCCAGCTCCGATACCTACCATGTTGCACTCTGCGATACCGCAGTCAATATGGCGCTCCGGAAATTCTTTTTTAAACATTGCAGTCTGGGTAGCAGCAGCAAGGTCAGCATCCAGAACAACAAGATCCTCATGTTCTTTTCCAAGTTCCACCAGAGCAGAGCCATAGCTTGCTCTTGTAGCGATTTTCTTTACATCTGACATAATGCTTCACCTGCCTTTTCCAAATCTTCCATTGCCTGAGCATACTCGTCATCGTTTGGAGCTTTTCCATGCCATCCGGCCTGGTTCTCCATGAAAGAAACACCTTTGCCCTTCACTGTTTTCATAATAATTGCAACCGGCATTCCCTTTACAGTTCTTGCCTCATCAAAAGCTGCCTTCAGCTGATCCATGTCATTTCCGTCTTCCACATTGATCACATGGAAATTAAATGCTTCAAACTTTTTGTCGATAGGGTATGGAGAACATACGTCATCTACCTTACCGTCGATCTGAAGGCCATTATTGTCAACAATCACAACAAGGTTGTCCAGATTTCTGTGGCCTGCAAACATGGCAGCCTCCCAGACCTGACCTTCCTGGATCTCGCCGTCTCCCAGAAGAGTGTATACTCTGTAAGAATCATTGCTTAATTTTGCAGAAAGAGCCATGCCCACTGCCGCAGAGATTCCCTGTCCGAGAGATCCGCTTGACATATCAACGCCCGGAATATGCTTCATATCCGGATGTCCCTGAAGATAGGAACCAAGATGACGGAGAGTTTTCAGATCTTCCTTAGGAAAATATCCTCTCTCAGCCAGTACAGAATACAGTCCCGGAGCGGTATGTCCTTTGGAAAGAACAAAACGGTCGCGGTCTGCTTTTTTTGGCTCCTTAGGGTCAATGTTCATTTCTTCAAAATACAGATATGTGAATAAATCTGCTGCAGAAAGTGATCCGCCCGGATGGCCGGCCTTTGCAGCATGGACTGCTGTAACGATGTCTTTGCGGACTTCGTTTGCAATCTTCTGAAGCTCTAATTTGTTCATGTTGGTCTGTCTCCTTTAATTTAATAACACCATACACGTTACATCATACTATATCTATCGCCTGCATTCAACAGGGAAGTTCGATTCACTAAATTCATGATTCGCTTCCGCCTGCATTCATTAGGTACTCTATTTGTCTCCAAAAACAGCTCTGTAATCTTCCTGGAATTTTACGATTCCCGCATCAGTCAGAGGATGATGAAGCATCTGCTCCAGAACCTTGTACGGAACAGTGGCGATATCAGCTCCTGCAAGCGCACATTCTGTTACATGGACAGGATGGCGCACACTCGCGCAGATGATTTCTGTATCAAGACCTGCAACCTCAAACATCTGAACGATCTGACGGATCAGCTCCAGTCCGTCTGTGGAAATATCATCCAGTCTTCCAAGGAACGGAGAAACATAGGTTGCTCCGGCTCTTGCTGCCAGAAGCGCCTGATTTGCAGTAAAGATCAGAGTTACATTTGTTTTGATGCCTTCTTTTGAAAGAACCTTAACAGCCTTCAGTCCTTCCCCTGTCATCGGAATCTTAACTACCATATTCGGGTGGATCTTTGCGATCTCCCGGCCTTCAGCGATCATTCCTTCCGCATCTGTAGTAGTTGCTTTTACTTCTCCGCTGATCGGTCCGTCTACGATAGAGGTGATCTCTTTGATAACCTCATTAAAATCTCTTCCCTCTTTTGCGATCAGAGACGGGTTTGTGGTAACGCCACAGATGATTCCCATATCATTTGCCTTGCGGATATCCTCTACATTTGCTGTGTCAATAAAAAATTTCATTCTTTTTCCCTCCTGAGTTCTGCCGTCAATTTTACTGACGGATCACGTTCTTTATGGCTTCATTATAGCAAAAACTCCCAAAGGGTCAAGACAGCTTATTTTTATTAATAAATTTTTATTAATAATTTTAAATTTTATTAATAACTTCTGAGGATATTAACCTCTTCTGCAAAATAACTATTGCAAAAATCTCCTTTTTTCTGCTGTACCGCACAAAGCAGAAAAATAATTATTAATAATAATTTTTACCGGGATATTTATTTTTTTATTTCTGGCATATGCTGTGGTTTTTCGGGCGATCAGCTTGGGGGTATACTCAATATTATACAGACTGGTAGGCTGAAGCCCTGTATAAACTGATCGTTGGTAGTAATTTTCCGGATAATAATGTCACAGGCATCTCTGCCCTTCAATGCCACAAAATGGTCTATGGTAGTGAGAGACAGCCTCCTGATTCCGGAATAAAAAATATTGTCACAGCCGATCACAGATACATCTTTTGGTACATGGATCCTGGATTTTTCCAGCGCGTCAATGGCTCCAATAGCCATCATATCATTCTGCCCGGCAATGGCAGTAAAATATTTCTCTTCTTTCAGAAGCTCCATAGTCAGCTGGTATCCCATGGAATATTCCGAGTCCATCCTTGGAAGAGTACGATCCATAGACTCATCTGCAGCCTTGATCAGTACATGACCTTTCAGCCCTTCTCTTTCAAACTCTTTTACAAAACCGTCTATCCTTCTGGAACGCTGCCACTGCCGTCTGGTGAGAGGCGGCGTAATAAACGCAACGTCCCGATGCCCCAGATCCAGAAGATGCCGCGCCATCAGACGGCCAACCATAGTATTATCCTGATTAATGGCGTCCACAGTGGTTGTTTTTTCTTTATTGCTGATAATAACAAGAGGAACCTCCCTTGCCATTTCCTCAACCTTTTTCTGAAAATCCGGATGCGGATTACAGGTATAGATGATTCCCTGAGGCTGTATGGTGCGGATCATACGCAGATATTTTTCTTCCAGAACAGCATCTCTCTGCGTATTACAGATAAAAACACCATACCCCTTCTCATTTGCCACAGCCTCGATGCCCTGAAGCAGAAGCACATAATAAGGACTGGTCAAAGTGGGACAAAACACCACGATCAGCTTTTCTTTTTTGTTATCTCCTGTTTTTCTCCTTCCTGGAAGCTCATAGCCCAGCTCTCTGGCAGCCTGTTCTACCCGCTCCACTGTTTCCGCTGAAAAAGACACATTATTTCTGCGGTTCAGAATCATGGAAACCGTTGCCTGAGAAACTCCTGCTCTTTCCGCCACCTGAGAAGAAGTTATTTTCTTTTTTCCCACTGTTTTTCACTCTTTCTCTGCAGATATCCCCGGGGCTCCGGATCAGAGTTCCACTCTTCCCTCCAGAGCCCGCAGAAGCGTCACCTCATCAATATATTCCAGATCGCCGCCTACCGGAACCCCACTGGCAATCCGGCTGACTTTAATGCCCGTAGGCTTGATCAGCTTGCTGATATACATTGCCGTAGTTTCCCCTTCCAGACTTGAATTGGTGGCAATGATCACTTCCTTTACATCCTTCTGGAGTCTCTGCATCAGCTCCTTCAGACGGATATCATCCGGCCCGATGCCGAGCATGGGAGAAATCGCCCCGTGAAGCACATGGTAAACGCCGTCGTACTTTCCTGTTTTTTCGTAAGCTGCCAGATCTCTTGTATTTTCCACCACCATGATCGTTGTAGGATCTCTGCGCGGATTGCTGCAGATAGGACAAAGCTCCTGGTCAGTAAGTGTACAGCAGTTTTTGCAGTAACGGACTTTTTCCCTGGCTCCTGTAATGGAAGAGGTAAGCTGCTCCACCTGATCCTTGGGCATGTTCATAATATGAAAGGCAAGTCTCTGAGCAGACTTGGCTCCAATGCCCGGAAGATGTGAAAGCTGCTCGATCAGCTTGTTAATATGTGTGCTGTAATATTCCATCAGAAAGGAAGTCCTCCGCCCAGGCCGCCAAGACCTCCTGTAAGCTTGGACATTACAGCGCTGGATTCTTCATCCACTTTGCGCAGCGCCTCATTGGTAGCTGCCACAATAAGATCCTCCAGCATTTCAATATCATCCGGGTCCACTACTTCCTCAGAAAGCGTTACTTTTTTGATCTCGCGCTTGCCGGAAATGGTTACTTCCACGGCTCCGCCGCCTGCTGCTGCAGTAAACTCTTTTTCTTCCAGAGCCTTCTGGTTTTCTTCCATCTGGCGCTGCATTTTCTGCGCCTGCTTCATTAAATTATTCATATTTCCCGGCATTCCCATGCCTGGAAAACCTCCGCGTTTTGCCATATTTATATCCTCCTGATTTTTATTACAAAAATATCTATTACGCTTTCTACTATATTTTATTGTTCACTCTGTGTCAATATGTTTACGGCGCCCATTCCAGATCACCTCTGATGATGACATTTTGCTCTGTATGCCCCGCGCCGGCTATTCGCCGGAAAGTCCTTCCGGTTCCTCCTCAATGATCACGTCCATATGGATATTTTCCCTGATCGCCTGATCTACCGTGATTCTTGAAAGATTGGTCTGCTGATGATCCTCCGCCACCAGCATATGAAGCTCCACACTCTTTCCTGTCTGCCGCTCAATAATCTCTTTCAGCTCCCGGCAGGCATCAGAATCATCCGGATAATTTCTTCCCAGAGGAGTCTGAAACTCTACATACAGAACAGGTTCTCCTGTTTCCCCATTATACTTTGGTATGGATTTCAAAAGAGCCTGTTTAAAGGCTGCTGTGGTCTGTCCCACGATCACCTTCCAGCCTGCCACAATCTTCTGCAGATCCTCCGGAGCAGCCTTCTGGGGTTTTTTCGGTTCCGGTACAGCGCTCTGATTTACCTCTCCTGCACTGCCCGAAGCCTGCTGAACGATCACCTGCTGCACAGGAGCTTCATCCATCCTCTGCTCCAGAACACGGATGCGGTCCAGAACAGAATCCAGATTCGTTTCCATTGCAGGGCGGCAGAGCTTGATCAGCGCAATCTCCACCAGAACTCTTTTCTGCGTGGCAAAGCGTATCTGATTGGAAAGCTCTGAAAAAATACGGATATACCGCATAAGAGTGTCCACATCTGTCATTTCACTTTCTTCTTTCAGAAGCTTCAGATTCTCTGAAGACACATCAATGGCATCCTCAGGGTTCTCCGAAGTTTTTACCAGAAGAAGATTACGCATATACCAGGTAAAATCTCCCACAAACTGGCTCAGCTCCCGCCCGCCTGTGATCAACTCCTCCAGAATATGAATGGAGCCTGTTACATCACCGGAAAGCACTTTCCTGAGAAGCTGACTGAACACCTCGGTATCCACTGCTCCCAGAACTTCCAGAACCTTATCATAAGTTAAAGTCTGTCCAAGATAAAAAGCAATACACTGGTCCAAAAGACTGAGCGCGTCTCGCATGGAGCCGTCTCCCGCCTTTGCCACATAGCGCACTGCTTTTTCCTCCGCCTCTACGCCTTCCGCTTCCAGAAGCTCTGTCAGCCGGGCAGCAATGGTATCAATGGTGATCCTGTGAAAATCATACCGCTGACATCTGGAAAGTATGGTAATAGGAATCTTGTGGGCTTCTGTTGTGGCAAGAATAAAAATCACATAGGAAGGCGGTTCCTCAAGAGTTTTTAACAGGGCGTTAAAAGCGCCTGTGGAAAGCATGTGAACCTCGTCAATAATATAAACCTTATAATTTCCCTCTGTGGGGCGATAGGTTACTTCCTCGCGGATCTCACGGATATTATCCACACCATTGTTGGAAGCAGCATCGATCTCGATTACATTCATGGATGTTCCGGCCTGGATCGCCCTGCACATCTCACACTCATTACAGGGACTTCCGTTTACCGGATTCTGGCAGTTAACTGACTTTGCCAAAATCTTTGCCACTGTTGTTTTTCCGGTTCCCCTTGTTCCGCAAAACAGATAGGCATGACCGATACGGTTCGCCTTGATCTGGTTTGTCAGGGTTGTCACAATATGATCCTGCCCTTTTACATCATCAAAATTATCGGGCCTGAATTTACGGTACAGGGCAGTATAGCTCATAAGTCATTCTCCTCTCCTGATGCCCCGGGGCATGAAAAGGATGCTGCAGAATACCTCAGTGCAGTCTGCAGCACCCTTTATTGTTATCCTGTATATTTACTGTGCCGGTCTGTCAGTCACCAAAACTGATTCCAATCTGTTTGGCAGCCTTTACCGTCTGATCCTTCGGCGAAACCATTTTCAGCTTTCCTGCACATTCTGCCAGCGGTACGCGCTTGATCTTGCCGTTTACCACACCGATCATCACTCCGTACTCCTCGTCCAGAATCGCCTCTGCAGCGCCGGCGCCGATCCTCGTGGAAAGAACACGGTCGTAAGGGCAGGGCTGTCCGCCTCTCTGAATATGACCCGGAACAGTTACCCGCACTTCGCTGCCGATCTCCTTAAAAATCTCGTCAGCGATCTCATAGGAAACTGACGGATACTTCTTTGCTCTGGCTTCCAGCTTTTCTTTGTATTTCTTTTTGGGAAGCTTGGCGTCTTCCTTGGAAATCGCGCCTTCGGCAACTGCAAGAATCGTAAAACGTTTGCCTGCTTTATTTCTTTTCTGAATGGCCTCTGTTACCTTTTTAATATCATATGGGATCTCCGGGATCAGAATGATGTCCGCTCCGCCGGCCAGTCCTGCATGAAGAGTCAGACTTCCAACCTTATGTCCCATGATCTCCACAATAAACACCCGTCCATGAGAGGTTGCGGTTGTGTGGATACAGTCAATGGCATTGGTTGCGATCTCTACCGCGCTCTGGAATCCAAAGGTCATGTCTGTGCCAAAAATATCATTATCAATAGTTTTTGGAAGATGAATAACGTTCAGTCCCTCTTCTCTCAGAAGATTTGCTGTTTTCTGGGTTCCGTTGCCTCCAAGAATTACCAGACAGTCAAGGCACAGCTTATAATAAGTCTGCTTCATTGCCTCTACCTTGTCCAGCCCCTTTTCATCCGGAACTCTCATCAGTTTAAAAGGCTGGCGTGAGGTTCCCAGAATCGTTCCTCCCTGTGTCAGGATTCCTGAAAAGTCCTTTGCGGTCAGCATTCGGTATTTACCGTAGATCAGCCCTTTATATCCATCGTCAAATCCATAAACTTCCAGATTATCCACGGCATTGGACAACGCCTTTACAACACCCCTCATTGTGGCATTTAACGCCTGGCAGTCTCCGCCGCTTGTCAGCAATCCAATTCTTTTAATCATAATTGACATACCCCGCTTCGTATAGTATTCAGTACCTGCCTGCTGTTTCTCATGTCCGGCAGACAGTCATATCATCAGCTGCTGCTCACAGTCTTTCTCAGAATAATGCCGTGTGAACAGTAACTTTTCACTTCTTTACCATTATATAATATCCGGGTCCCACTTGACAAGACTCCAAAAATCGTCTATACTTAAATTCCGCGCAGCCGGGGAGTTAGCGGTGCCCTGTACCTGCAATCCGCTACAGCAGGGGTGATGCCAATCTGAGGCTTGTATTTTGCAGAGCTGCCCTTTATAAGCGGCGCTGACGTCTGGGTCTCACGCAACAGGAATCCGTGAACCGTGTCAGGGCAGGAATGCAGCAGCACTAAGCGGACGCTCCTGTGTGCCGTGAGGGCGCCTGGGCCGAGCTGGCTGTAAAGGTAACGTCTGTGAGTACATTCCGAGGTGCGGCGCGCGTAAAAAAATGAATGTTTTAAGGAGTTCATGCAGATCGCAGGAACTCCTTTTTTTGTGTTTGCCAGTTTCCCATTTACCGGCAGATGTCTGCCACCACTTTATTGATCAGCTTTCCGTCAGCCTTTCCTTTCAGATCACCCATCACAGCCTTCATGATCTGGCCTTTGTTTTTTGTTGCAAGAACTTCTGCAAATTTATCCTCCAGATACCCGCGGATTTCTTCCTCGCTCATCTGCTGAGGCGCATATTTTGCAATGACGTCATATCTTGCCTGATATTCTGATCTGAGGTCTTCTCTGTTCTCCGGACAGGTATCCAGCTGCTCTTTTACTGTTTTCAGTTCCTTAAGGATTACGCGGTCTACCAGTTCTTCCGGAATATCATCCCGGCATCCCTCGTCGATTGCCACCTTTTTTGCCGCCGCAATCAGGGAAGAAACCGCTTCTTTTGTCACCTTATCTTTTGCTTTCATAGCTGCTACCATGTCTTTTCTTAAAGTTTCTAACTGCATTGCAAATTCCTCCTTAAATCTTATTGTTATAGTTTTCCCGGATTTCTCCGTTGTCTTACGATAGAACAATACTCATTCCGTATATCTTTTTCCTCTGCCTTTATAAAAAACCGCTTCAGCTTTTTCTTCTTTTTTCATTTTCTTCTCCTGACGCAGCTCCCGGAAAAATTCAGAAAGCATGGAAGAACACTCCTCCTGAAGAATTCCTTTTGTAATTTTCACCTTATGGTTAAAGCCCTCCGCTTCCAGAAGGTTCAGAACCGACCCGGCGCACCCTGCCTCGGATTCATACTGCCGATCACAACCTCATCAATTCTTGACTGGACCAGAGCTCCCGCACACATCTGGCAGGGTTCCAGCGTTACATACATGGTGCATCCCTCAAGTCTCCAGTCCCCAAGCTTTTTGCTTGCTTTTCTGATAGCATTCAGCTCCGCATGGGAAAGAGTATTTTTATCTGTATTTCTCCGGTTGTACCCTCTGGCAATGATCTTTCCCTCTGACACGATCACGCATCCGATGGGAACCTCCTTCAAAGCCCGGGCTTTTTTTGCCTGCCGGATAGCTTCTTTCATAAACCGTTCTTCTTCTGTCACTTAAGCCGCTCCTCTCCTGATTAACGATATATCAAAATACATTACAGAACAATTCTGCGAGAACAATAGCCTCTCTCTTTTTCTGAATTTATTATAGTAAATGGTCATTGCAAAATCAATGCGAAAAATCTAAAATAAAATCACATGATATATCTCAGGATCGGAGGTTCTTTATGAAAATATACGGTTTAAACAAAACAACTCTTCTTGACTATCCCGGACGGGTGGCTGCCACAATTTTTCTGGGCGGGTGCAATTTCCGCTGTCCGTTCTGCCAGAACAGCAGCCTGGTGCTGAATCCCTCCTCACAGCCGGAGCTCTCTGTCACAGAAGTTTTATCCTTTTTAAAAAAACGTCAGGGAATCCTGGAAGGCGTGTGCGTCACCGGAGGTGAACCTGCCCTTTCCCCTGATCTGCCTGAATTTCTGGCAGAGATCCGCGCTCTTGGATATCCTGTAAAGCTGGATACCAACGGTACCCGTCCTGATCTTCTGAAAGAGCTTGCCGGGGAAGGGCTGATTCAGATGGCTGCCGTAGATATTAAGGCCTGTCCTGATAATTATCCTTCACTTTGCGGGCTCCTTCACCCTGATCTTGATGCCATTAAAGAAACTGTTGATTTTCTCATAAACGGAACCCTGGACTACGAATTTCGTACAACCGTGGTAAAAGAGCTTCATTCCGAACAGGATTTTGTCGCTATCGGAAAATGGCTTTCCGGAGCAAAAGCCTATTATCTCCAGGCATACAGAGACTCCGAAGAAGTTCTGCAGCCTGGATTCAGCAGCTTCTCTTATAAGGATCTGGAACATTTCCGCCAGATTCTGATGCAGACCATTCCTTTAGTAGAACTTCGGGGGATTGATTAAACGGTACCAGTATCCGCCCCTGCTTTTAGGAAGCTGGATCTGTCTGCTTTCTTTAAAATACGGGAAACCAAACATATTTGCCATAAATCGTTCCTGCTGGTCATAGCCTCCGGGCACTCCCAGTATGTAATGTCCGGAACTGTTTTTTCCTATCAGCAAATGACCGAAATTATAAAATCCGTACTGCAGAAAGCGATTATTCCGAAGCGCACAGTCTCTGGGATGAAAATGACAGAGATCTGCCGGCTGTATTTTGCGGCAGTGGCAGATCTCTCCATCACCAAAAGCATTGAACGGCTCTCCGAAAGAAAGCGATTTCTCTTTTGCTTTGGTCATTTCCTGATTGCAGACAGCTACTGATTGAGATGTCAGATACTCTGTATGAATGTCATCCCCATCTGCCGTTATCGTCTTCTGTTTTAAATTATTTTCTGATGGATCAGGATTTTTTTCACTCGTTTTATCCTTCTGCGCCTCCTCCTGTACTTCTTCTGCAGTTTTTATTCCCATATTCTGAGATATCTGACAGGCATCGTCTTCCTGCGGCTGACTTTCCACTGATTCCACACCGGCTCTGATGCCCGAATTTCCCATTTTCTTATAAACGTTATTCTCTTCCTCTGTTTTTACTGTATTTTTTGTTTCCAAATTCCGGTGGATCTCTGAGACATCGTTTTCTTCTGATTGATTTTTCTGTTTTCTTTCCGTAATTTTATTTTCTGAATCTTTCTTCAGCTCAGCATTTATCTCTTCCTGCCGGTTACTCTGTATTTTTTCTTCCGATGCAGTTTCCGGATCATGCATTTCCCTGCAATTATGATCATCTTTCATTAAGGGGTTCTGCATTTCTTCCTCAGATTTTGTTTCCCCAAAAACATGCTCCTCTTCTGATTTCACTTCTTCAGCGGACTCTTCTGATGATTCTCTGTTCATGGTACTGTTTTGCGGATCAATTTCTTTATCTGAGCTTTTATTCTCTGTTTTTTCTTCCTTTACTCTGCGGAAATTCTCCGGACGAATAGGTTTATCATCCCATTCTGTCCCAAAAAAACGCCCCGTTTTCCGTAAGAAGGATCATTCCCCCCATATTCTCCAGGGTCATGGCGCTTCCGCCATATGATTCCGTTCAGTCTCCAAAACGCAGTCAGCTCTGCTGTCTTCTGTCATGCAGGATCCCAGCAGCACTCCATCCAGCAGCCCTGTCTTACGGGTGAATCCGAAGATTTCGCACTTTACATCAGGAGTAAGGCCCGGACAAAGAATATGCGCCTCCATTCTGCATACCTGTTCCTTTGCCTCCACCCGGATAAACCCGCAGTTCCTTCCTTTTTTTCCTTTTTGGTATTCATATACATATGCAACAAAACGCCGATATCCACTCAAAGGATTTCCTCCTGGCCTCTCATTTCATTAATGTATATGTATTTTATACAAAAAAAGACCCTGCCCCTTAACTTCATCCAGTTCTGCGCCATCTGGAAATTTATCTGCCAATGTGCATGACATTTCCATTGTTTTTCAGCTATAATGGTCTTACTTGGTTTCATCGGCACAAAAACACGCTGAAGACATTGCCTTTTTCCGGGTCATATTCCCCTTTCATATAGCCCCGCTGGCCTCTTATGATCTCACGGGCAAGATACAGGCCAAGACCTACTCCCTCCTGATCTTCCGCGTTCTTTCCACGGTAAAATCTCTGAAATACTCTGGCAAATTCTTCCCGCTTCACCTTGGTTCCGCGGCTGCATACATTGATCCGAATATACATCTCATATTCCAGAAGCTCCACAAGAATCACGCTTCCCGGATCACTGTATTTCACAGCATTGTCCAGAAGATTAAAAAACACCTCCTCCGTCCATCTGCGATCCAGACAGGCTTTCAGCTTCTGATCTCCCTTAAGCCGGATATCATTTCCGTGCTGCTCCGCCTTTAACGCTGCCTGATCCACGGCCTCCAGGATCACCGGAAGCACCGGCTGAATCTCCGGCTTCAGGGAAATAATCCCTGTTTCCATACGGGAGATTTTGGCAAAGCCTTCTCCCAGCCAGCTCAGTTTCCGGGCCTGACGATCCAGATTATCTGCAAAATGCCGGTATTCCTCCGTTGTCAGAGAATCTTCTCTTAAAAATTCGCTGTACATTTTAATATTTGCAATGGGCGTATTGATCTGATGCACCAGGTCGCTGACCGAGCTGCTGATCTGATCCCTGAGCAGCTTTTCTCTTTCCTCCTGCGCTCTGTGGATCTCATAAAGACGCCCTGCCTGGGACTGAAATTTGCCAGGCAGGGTATCTTCATTCTCGGAAAAATATTTTACTTCCCGTCCCAGTATCAGCTGCTCCAGCATATCATCCATCTGAGCCATTGTTTTATCTGCCATCTTTTCCATTTTTTTGTATTTATATACCAGAAAAACAAGGGCTGCCGTCAGAAGACAGATGATAATAAAAAGCATCGCAGTCACTGTGTCTCTCATATCCGGTCACTCCATTTGTATCCAATGCCAAAAACTGTCCTGATGTGATCCGGTTCCTGAGGATTGTCCTCTATTTTTCCCCTTAGTCTCCGCACGTTTACATTCAGTGTTTTTTCATCCACATAATTCTCATAGGTATCCCACACCATAGCCAGCAGCTGTTCTCTTGTGAGCACCTGATTCCGGTGAGCCAGAAAGGCTTCCAGAAGACGGATTTCCGTGGCAGTCAGTTTTACCTCCTGCCCGTCCTTTCTCAGCTGTTTTCCATCAAAGTCATAGGCCAGCGCACCGGAATAATAAAATCTGCTGTCTGTATTTTCCGCTCGTTTCAGAAGCACTTCAATCCTCCGAAGCAGCACAGCCATAGAAAACGGCTTTGTCACGTAGTCGTCGCACCCTGCGTCAAATCCCTGCAGCATATCCGCCTCTGTATTCCGGGCGGTCAGAAGCAATACCGGAACCGTATTACTCTGCCGGATGTGTTTCAAAAACATTCTCCCGTCCCCATCCGGCAGGTTGATGTCCAGAATTACCAGACTTACCGGCTGATTCATATAGCCTGACGCTTCCTCAATATTTTTTGCGCTGTATACCAGATATTCCTTTTTTCGGAGAGCATAGGCAATGCCCTCATTCAGCATGGTATCGTCCTCTACCAGCAAAATTTTTGTATCCATTGTTTTCTCCTGTCCAAAGAGCACAGCCAGCTCCCCGTTTTCCGCACATTCTACACAATACTGTGTTTATCTTACTCAATTTCCCTCAATCTTTCAACAATAGATTTTTTGTTCAGTACCTTTACCAAAAGCCAGGTCATAAAAATGCAGATAATAATAACCAGAAGCATAAGAACAGCAGCCGATGTCAGGAACAATCCCGGATTAAATCCCGTAAACAGGGCATGCTGCGTTACAAGATAGGACATAATGCTGCCGGACAGGAGCATAAGAACCACAGATACACTCATAAATTTCAGTGTATCTTTCAGAAGCATTGCCCACAGCTGCCTCTTTGTCATGCCAATGGACTGCATTGCAGCCAGCTCTATCTTTCTGGAAAACACATCCGAAGTGATCGTATTGACCAGATTGGAAACTCCTATGATCCCCAGAAGTCCTGCCAGCAGAAAACCGATCAGCTGGAACGTCTGTTTCTGAGTTTCCATCTGCACTCTGGTCATATATCGGGACTCCATCTTCAGCTGAGAATTGTATTCCGCAGCCATAAGACTGTTGATCTGCTGATTCTGTTCCTCTGTAATTTCTTCCTCTGTATCAATCTGAATATCGCTGATCCACTGGTCATAATCCGGGTACAGCTTTTTAAACAAAGTGTCGGACAAAATAATATTTCCAAGACTAATATCACTGGTTCCGAACATACTACGCTTTTCGCACACTGCCAGAACTGTCATTTCTTTTTCAGAATAATTTCCCTGATTATCATAAAATCCAATGATTGCTGCATCTCCTGGGTGTACGCTGTCCTTAAAATCTCTTCCCATGACTTCCTGACTGTCCGGAGCTAACCATATAATGCCTTCTCCTGCAGCAAATTTATCTACATCCACAGTTCCCTCAAAAGCACCCGCACATGCAAGTTCCTGCTGGATCAGCTCTGCAGGAATCCCTTGTACACTCAGCCCCCAGCGATTATTCTTTGCCTGTTCCTGAAGCCCCGTATCTCCATAGGTACTCATAAATTTATCACTGTTTGCAAAAAATTCCATTTCATTTTTTAACGGACCGTCCAGAGATACCTCTGCCTGAGACGGCAGATAAAGTCTGCCCACTGTTGTTTCCACATAATCCGGCATCATTCTTGCCTGATACACTACATTCACATCCGTCACAAAAGGAAGGTCTGCAATTTTATCCGGCAATTCTGCAGAAACAGGCTTATAGGGCTCCTCCAGGCTCCAGCCTGATCCCTCATGAATAATCCGCGCATCATTCATATTATAGCGCTCCACCATATGATCTACGGAAAATCCCAGAGCCGCATTACAGGAAACCAGAAAGATCATTCCGCTTAACGCAAAGGAAAGAATGGTAAACAGATTTTTCTTCTTTTTGGGGGCAAATCTGGCCGCCTCTACCGGAGAGATGCGGCAGGCCAGCTTCAGAGACTTCAATGCGCTGATATATACGGTAAACCAGGAAAATCCAGCTCCCAGAATAAAGATCACCAGAACATTAGGCGCTTTATAAAACATGGCATACATGGTCTGCGCCATTACTCCCGGGCCGATCAGATTTCCCACAATATAGCCAAGAACGATTCCGATCAGAATGCCAATTACTGCCAGACGGCGGATCTGCTGCATCAGCACAGTCTTCAGCTGCCTTGCTGTAGTTCCAATGGTTTTCATCATGCCAAACCAGCGGATATCAGAGGATACAGAAATATAAAATACATTGTAGATCAGGAAATAACCGCTTAAAATAATAAATAACACAAACAGCACTGCCGGTCCTACACTTAACAGCATATTGCTCATACTGTTAGTATTCTTTGTTCCGATTCCGGTTCCCCCTGCCAGATCGCAGGCTTCCTGCAGCTTATCCATAACATCTGTTTTCAGAAGAAGAGGATTCAGGTTGTTCAGCTTCACATAAATCTTCTGAGGGATTTTTTCCATTGCAGGATTATACTGACCGATAAATTCAGGTGCTGTATAAATCTCATCATAAATCTCACTGATATTGATCAGAGGATTTTTATAGTATCCGGTAACAGTAAATGTTATTGGCGTTTCCGCCATTTCCTCATCTGTGCCGAGCATCACCAGAAGCTCCAGCTGACTGCCCACAATCCTTTCAAGCCCCAGATGTTCTGCCATAGTATCAGAAATCACGATTTCATCTGCATTCTGTGCAAATCTGCCTTCAGTCAGCTCTACAAAATTATGTTCAAAATATGACTCATCCGGCGCCAGAAGCCGCACGTCCATTCCCGAAAACTCCTGATTGTGAAGTCCGGCTCTGCTGCATTCCCTTGCCATGTCCGCCCACTGGATCTGCGGCAGCTCCTTAAGCTTATCCCGGGTTTCCTCCGTGCCGTTGATATTGCCTTCACAGCCCGGACCGGGAGCAGATTCCCCATAATTACTGATGGTAGAAATCATACTGATCCCCACTGTCCACACTGCTGTGATCAGAAGAGTAGTCAGAGCAATAGCCAGAATGGCAATACGGTTTCTGCTTTTATGAGAGGTGTAATTATCCTTTGCCAGCTCCTTTAATACTTCCTTATTAGTATTCTGAAACATGGATGTCACCTCCCACTACCCTTCCATCCTCCAGATGGATGATACGGTCTGCCTGCTGGGCAATTTCCTCATTATGGGTGATCATAATAATTGTCTGGTTAAACTCCCTGTTGGTCATCTGCAGAAGTCCTATCACCTCCGCGCTGGTTCTGGAATCAAGATTTCCTGTAGGCTCATCTGTAAACTGTACCCCTATCCCCTTATGCCTTGAAAATAGGGGCTTTAACGGTATGTACATTTGTGTACTGTGTACATTTTCTTTATACGTTAAAAGCAAGCAGATCTTTTCTTTCCAGAAGTCCCCACTTGCTTTTATATATTAATAATACTTATGTCCATTGCTTGCTGCAATACATTTTTGTTTTAATTCTCGGCTTATTTCAAACCTTTCATAATATTCATCTGATTCTGTTTCAAATGCATATTTATATACTTTCACAACTTCTTCGCAATTACTTTGAAATTGACTTTCTTCAACTGTACTATTTCCATCTCCAATCAATCTATTTACAAATCTCTGGTAAGCTTTTAACTCTGGTAATACGCTTGCAACAAAAGTACTTTTCCCCTCTAAAAATTTTTTCTTTTCTGGAATATCAATAATATCAAGTAATATAATACATGCTACAAATAGTGATATAAAATATGACTCTGAACTTATGTATGTTCCTGTAAAACTTGGTACTGATTCAATTCGACTCTTGTAAATCAGTTTATCTCGCAAAGATAAGTGATAATAGTCACTCAACTCTTCCGCTAGTTGATGCAACCAATATTTTCTCTCTGTTCGTTGTTCAGAAAATTCTATTGACTGTTTTTGATACCGATCCATTACTGGAAGATTTATATTCACATCAAAAAACTTATTCAAATATCTGGTTGCATCAAATCCACTTCCATAATAACTTGTTATGGTATGTATTAACTGCTCCTTATTAAGAGACACCACGAAAATCACACGCTCATCATCAAAATAGTGTTTGATTCTCTCCAACATTTCTATGGCAAATGATGGTCTGCAGCGATCCAATTCATCAATAAATATAATCAGTTTCTGCGCTCTTTCTACAATAATGTCATTGAAGAGTCCTTTTACTCGTTCCCGGATTTCTTCCTCTGTTTGTACAAGGGATAAAATATCCATACTTTTCCCTTGCAACTTTTCAATTGCGGTGAATGGATTTGCTTTAAACTCACCTAGTGATATAGGTAATGTTGCTACTACCTCTATTAGTTTTTTACTTATCTTTTCGGAATCTATTTTCGTATCATAAACACCCTTGCAAGTTTTTGTCATTACTAGTAGCAGTGACATAAGTGGATCACTATGATTGTCATACATCCATGCATTATAATATATTGGCAAATAAGAATGTTTCAACTCCATTTTAGCTATCATCTCATTGTCCTTCAAATATTTATAAGATGGAAGTTTCTCTATCGAATTTTCTTCATCTGCCCATTGATTTACCAACACATATTTTAGCACTTCTTCAATCTGTCGGACAAAAAATGTCTTTCCATCTCCCCATTTCGCATCCAAGCTAATGCAAGCACTTTCATCTATGAGTTCTAACCCATCTATAAACTCTTTTATATCTTTATTTCTCCCAAAAGTATTGTTCTTTATGGATGTCCAGATATTTATATCCGTTGCTTCCTGAACATATTTCTTCATATATTGTATTCTCCTTTATCATGAACTCCAATTATGGCTGAATATAATTAACATCTCTATTGTCTCACACAATCTAAACATCAACAATACCTTTTTATTTCAACAACTACCAGCAGGCACGTTCTTCACGCCCCTGCCAGCCGCTGATTATTTTCTTCATTAAAAATTCTTGATCAAATTCAAATCTCTTTTATTCAATGCTTTTCGCATTGCTTCATTTTCTTTCCGTAATGTCTCATTTTCTCTTTTTAGTTTTGCCACCTGCTGTTCTAATTGCAGGATACGGTTGTCCATTGCCATATCTAAAATCTTTCTTCTCTTATCTACCATGCCAGCCTGCAGCTGCAAGGCACGATCTACTGCCTTTCGCACTTCCGGGTTCTTATAAAAAAATCCTCTGGACAGTCCGGTCTTTTGCATCAGTTTGGGAACGGTCACTTTATCCTCTTCTTCAATCATCTCCTGAATTGCCAATTTTGCCCGCTGGATTTTTTCCACACTCTGCTTATGATTGACCTCCAGCATCTTATCATATTTGCTCATACTCTTTCCCCCATCCTGCCAGGTTCGCCCGGATCATCCGGCTCATCTCTGCTCTGATTTCTCTTGTTTCATCTGCGATGATCTGAAGACTCATCTTTCGATAAAATTTCACATTCTTTACCGATGTATGCCCCAGTAGTTTTGCGATAGTCCAATCATCCAGATGCATCTCTGTCAAGCGGATTCCATACACATGGCGGAACATATGCGTTCCAAAGCCGAATAATTCGCCGTTATCATCCCGCAGGTCTTTTTTCTGAATAATGTCCATCACTCTATTTTGAACGGTATTGTACTGCAAAGGTTTCCGGGTATTTTTCTCATCTACAAAAATGTAAATCGTATCCCCATACATTTTCTCAGTGTACTCAATTGCTTTTTCGATCAGCAGTTCCAATTCTGCACTGATGGGTTTCACAAATGTGTTTGTTTTCATCTGTCTGATCTGAATCATGGGATGCCCATTCTGGCGATACAAGCAGTCCCTCTGAAGAGTTAACGTATCGGAGATTCTTGTCCCTAACATTTGGTGAATGACCATGAGTCGCTCAATCTGTTCATCCAGTTCTGCAAGCACTGCATTAAAACGAATAAGCTCACTGTCTGAATAAGATTTCAATTTAGGCTGTACCTGTTTTGGAAAATCACTGGTCAGGAATAAACTTTCCAGATGTGGATATCCATATAACTTCCCGATGGTTTCCAATATCCCTCGGAGTCTTGTCAGATCCATGCGGTAATTGTTCACGCCCTCTGCTTCTGTTGCAAGGTATGTCAGATATTCCTCCAACAGTTCCCGATCCAATTCTTCTGCGGAATGAATGTCGGGATATTTTTCTTTCAAATATTTGGATAACCTCCGGATGGCTGTCATTTCTTTGCTGATCGTTGCAATCGCTTCATGATGTAAATGCTCATAAACTGCTTTTTTCGTTTCTTCTCGCAAATCCGTTTGAATAATCGTTGTGAAATTCAAAGTCTGATAATTTTTAATTAGGTTCTTTTTATAAGGAATGTCCAGATTCTCTAATTTCCAGATATCTTTCTCAATTTCATCCTGTTCCTCTTCCTCTTTTGTAAATTGATATGCCTTCCGCGCATAAGTGATGAGGCTTGATGGAATTATCTTTTCTTTCCCATATACGCTGACTTTCTGCATTGTCAATTTCTGTCCATGTTCCAGGAGCCAGCTTCGGATTTTTAACAGCCATTGTTCCCACTCCAGTTCATGCAGGCTGTCTGCCTGGATGCGCTGATCCTTTACCATTCTGCAAAATCTCTGATAGATTACTCGTTCCTGTATCATCGTTCCCAATGCACATTGTCTACTTCGATTCTCAATAAATGAACGAAATTCTTTTTGAAGTCCTTTTGTTGGAAGCAGACCAAAATCAAAACAATGGGATTCTTTTACATTCTTTTTCTGTTTTTCATCTGCTCTGGCATAGCAGTTCAAATCTGTTAGATATAATTTTTCATCCATGGAACTCTCCTTTCATCAGTTCCGCCGCAAAGCTGTGGGTTTCTTCCTGGAAGTATGCTTCACTGGCTTTTTCCAGTTTCTTTGGCATATAGTCCACATACTGTCTGGTCATTTCTTCATATTCATGCCCCAGATAATCCCGCACTGCCTGGAGGGAAATTCCGCTATCATAATACAGCGTAGCCAGATTATGGCGGTAATCATGGGATTTGAAAATATATTCCCCGTTTGCAATCTGATATTTCTCACAGTATTTCAGCATCTGATACCGGAAGGTTCCATAACGGAAAGCGCCTCCTGTCTGATTCTGAAACAGATATTCTTCCGGTCCAATCTGATATTTCTTTTTATACACCTGTACCAGTTTGTACAATGCTTCCGGAATGGGAATCCGCTTATAAGTTTTCATTTTTACCTGATAGACCTTCAGCCAGTAATCTCCATCCTTTTCTTCATAACCATCACCTGTCAGGGTACACACTTCGCTTCCCCGGATTCCGGTACACCATAGATGAAGGAACATCAGTCGAAGATGTTCTGGGAATTCTGCCAGCTTAGACAAAATTTCCGTATATACTCCTTCTGGTACGCTGCGGTCATTGTGGACATGCACTTCTTTCTGAAGATAATATTCATACCGGAAGGGAATCTTTTTCAGATATCTTTTTACTACGAGGAAGTTGTAAAACTGCAGGATCATAAAAATTCTTCCATTTGCTGTTTTTTCACGAGTATCCTGTCTTTGAATAGATTCCAGATATCTCTGAATTTTCTCTGCCTCCACTTCATAGATTGGCTTTTCTTCTCCATTAAAATATACCAGAAATGTACGAAGTTCCAGTAGCTTGATTCGGATGGTGCTGATACATAAATCTGTGATTCCAAACAGATACCGCAAATATTTTTGCAAAATCTTTTGATTCTCCAAATTTGTCACTTCTTTAAAAGACACCAGCTCTACAGGTTTGCTGGGGTTTATCCGTTCTTTAGAAAAATGGAAGCGTTCTAAAAACCACACATTTGCATTCCAATTGATTTCCGGAGCCTGTAAAAACAGAATTTTTCTGCTCATCCGCAAAATACCAAACACAGCATTTTTCTTTTTTTCACCCAAATCTTCCGAGAGTTTCAAAGCAAACTTCTGTTCTTCCTCCAGCGTCATGGTTTCAATGTCAGACACTTGATTCACTACACAAAATTGATATAATCTTTGCAGTACCAGCAATTTTTCTTTTCGTGTCCAGCCTTCATAGGTATGGATCACCTCTTTCAATACCGTAAAAATCTGCATTTTCAACTTTCTCGGACACTCCAGAGTAAAATTCCATACCAGTTCCTTCCCATCTTTACTCGTCAGAAAGGATTCTGCAACTTCCACATCCGGATAATGGGTTAAGCACAACCACTGATCACGATACTCTGTAGTATATTTTCTCTGTCCTGCCAGCGTTTTTAGTTCTTCCTTCATCCGATGGAGGAAAATTCTGTCGAATCCCCGAAGGCAGGTAATCGGTACATGAACGGTTTCGTTTCTTTCCAGATACCCTTCATACCGGACTCTTAGAGCTGCATTCATCTCCGAAATATCAGTAATTCCCTCTTCTATCAGGAACTTCTTTACCCGGTTTCGTATTTTCCCATTTACCTCTGTACAGGCATCCACCTGCTCACAGATTTTTTGTTCCAGTGCTTCCCGCTTTTTCTGATCTTCATATACATATAATTGATAAGCGGGCATGTCCTTCACCTCCTACAGGAGTTTCTCCACATCATAAAGTACGGAATGTTTTGCATAATATTGGTCGCTGGCTTCCATAAGCTGGTCATCTACAATGTTCAGATATTTGATGGTCGTGTCGGTGTGTTTATGTCCATACGCCTCACTGATCATTTCCAGCGGCCATCCGGCATCCCGTCTCATATTCCCGAAATATCTCCGCAACATATGGGGTGTCGTATGGATACCCGTTTTTTTCTCCATCCGTTCCAACATTCGGTAGACCGCATCCACCTGCAATGCTTTCCCTTTCGTCTCCCCTTCGATGTTTACAAACAACATCTGCTGATGCTGCAGAAGTTCCCGGTATTTTGACAGATAAAACAGTAAAAACTGAAAGGTGGCATCACTAACCTTAGCTTTTCTGTAGGCGGCATTCTTTGCCCTTGCCCTGTTCTCATTGTCATCCCGGAAAAATACCCGGATAGTATGTCGCTCATAATCAATATCCCTAGTATAATCCACACCTAGAATCTCACCGATCCGGTATCCTGTCTCTGCCAGCAGCATGATAAGAAGCTGATCCCTGCAATTGGTACACTGCTTCAAAAGTTCTAAAATCTCATTATGCTCTGCCGGACGGACATTTCGTTCTTCCTCTTTCAGATATCCATTAAATGACCGGAACCGCAGTTTCCTTTTCACGCCGATAGAATCATGGGTGGTAAAGCTGTCATAATATAACACCTTCAGTCTTTCCATATCTGCTTCCAGTTCTAAAAAGCAGAAAAACCTGAACACGTCTTTTAAATACGCATTACAGGTTTTATTGCTTGGCAGTTTCTCTTTCTTGTCATTCAAATGATTTCCAACTTTCAGCCAGTGGAGAAATCCCACATAATGTTCATATTGTTCCTGGAATTCCTGTTCCGCCACTTGGGACAGTTCCAATTCTGTTTCATTCAGATATTCCAAGTAAAACCGAATGGATTTTGCCCTGCGACCAACAGTATTCGGGGAACGGTTTGCTCTGATCAAATGCGTCAGATATTTTGACGGGAGCAACACCATCTGCCAGCTCTGGTGATCCCGGATCAAGAAATATTCCTTTTTTCCTTCCCAGATATGTTCCACTGCATATCGTGCCATTTTGCTCACCGTCCTTTCCTCTAACGCTATACACAGTATATCCACTTCATGTCAAAATATCTATTCATCAATACCAACAATCCCTCGCAAAAGGGTTCTAAAACTGTACTAAACTTTTCCTGTGAAAGTGTCCGAAAACGAAGCACAAGCAACAAGGCTGGAAAGAGGATTTTTCCTGTTATAGATAATATTCCACGCCTTTCCGGCTGCGGATAAAATCCTGCACCTCTCTCAATTCTTCAGCCATCTGACAGGGTGGAAGGGCACACATCACATCTTCATGATACTTTCCGCCTTTTACAGCCCGAAAATCTAAAATAGAAACCACACAGGTATCTGTTTCTGTCCGGATGGCACGTCCAAACCCTTGTCGCAGTTTCTTCTGCATATCCGGCACAATGATCGCCTGGATATAATCTTCCAATGATTCATAGGTTTCTTTCTCCGCCTCGCTGATAGGATCTGGCACTGCAAAAGGCAGCTTCACGATAATCAGCGAAGATACCATATCCCCCGGAAAGTCCACCCCTTCCCAACAGGAGCCGGCTGCAAACAGCACCGCATTCTCCATCGTCTTAAACCGCAGGATCTCTTCCTGGGAATGTCTCCATACTTCTACCATCGGAAAGGGAATCCCATCTCTTAATATCTGGTACACGCTTCCCATCAATGTATAGGAAGTGAACAAGACCAGCGTATGCCCGTAAGTAGAACAGATCAGGGAATGGATCTGTCCTGCCACCATCTCAACTTCTTCCCTGCTTCCTCTTTTACACTTCTGCAAAGTTTTTGGAAGATATAACAGACAGTTTTCTTCATACGCAAACGGGGATTCTGCCACATAAGACTGTACATCTGTACGTCCTTCCAGTCCGGTCATCTGTAAAGTGCGTGCAAATCCTTTTCCTGCTTTCAAAGTTCCACTAGTCAAAATAACAGACAGTGCCTGTTCTCGATCCCATAGCATTTCCCGCAAGAGCTGTGGAATCTCCCGGCTGGCTGCGCATAAGACCGGAATCTTTTCTTTATCCATACGCAGATGAAGTACATACTTAGAATTTTTCTGTAAAAAACACTCTAGTACTTCTTTTGCCTCCTGAAGTCTGTTTAACACCCACTTTGGTACTACTCCCTTTAGCTGTTCCATCATTCTTTCAATCATCTGGATTCCCTCCCATAAACAAAATTCGCATTCTCCGGTCAACTGAAAATTTTCCTTTATACCATGGGAAAACATGTGACTTTCCCTGATAATCGTAAAAATACTATACATCCCGGCTTTTAAAGTTCGGGCTTCCACATTTTGATGTTCCCGTTCCAGATAATAAGCGATCTCCCGGATATCATCCATACATAAATTCTTCCCAAACATCTGCCTGGCCGCCTCCGGAAGTTTATGTGCTTCATCCACTACCAAAGCCCGGTAATCCGCCAGCAATGGTTTATACTCTTCCCTCCGGTGGAATGCATCTGCCAGTAAATAATTGTGATTACAAATCTGAAGGAACACATCCTGCTTTTTGGATTCTTCCAAGTATCTCTGATAGCGGCACATCTGCCTGCCCGGACATTCTCTTGGGCAGAACTTCGGCACACACACCAGCCTTCTGTCAAACCCACTCAAATCCTTTACGGTATCCATATCATAATGTTTCCGCAGAGACAGCAGTGCTTCTCTTTGGACTGCGTTCTTCTGCTTGTGACGGATAGCCTCGATTCTTCGTTCCAGCCTGTTATCACAAACAAAATGTTCTTTTCCTTTCCGTACCACTGCCCGAAGTGGTGTCTGAATAATGCCCTGTTCTACCAAAACTCTTGATAAAAACGGAACATATTCGGACAAGATCGCTTTTTGCAAGGCAATGCTGGAAGTGGATACTACCACCGGATGCTGTTTTGGCAGGCTGTTTCGTTCCATTAGTATGGAATATTTCTGCATCAACACGCAAGCTACCAGATAGGCATACGTCTTGCCAATTCCTACCCCTGCGTCACACAGCGCAATTCTTTCTCCCAGCAAGGTATCTAACATTTCATGGCACAAGCGGATCTGTTCTTCCCTGACCGCCAGTCCCTGTTCCGGAAGCAGCACCCGGAAAATCTTCTCTACTTCCTGATGCGCCCTCTTTTGATATTCAACTTTGTAAAACATATTGCTTCTTCTTTCCGCATGACGTTAATACCACAAGGATACGGCTGTAGGATCTCCCACAGCCGCATATATCTGATATCAACGACACACTCTTTTTTGATTTCTTATCGTTTTTTCTTTAGCACCGTATTTGTCCTCGACTCCCCGGCTGCCGCACCACATCTATGGCAGGGAACATTACAGGCGGATGCTTCGCTTCGCATCGCTCGCAGATTTTCTGAAAGTCTTGCTGATTACAACTTGGAGTCCATCCTCTTCCTTGTGGGAAGAAATTCGTATCATTATCCCCCGCAGATGATCCTGGCGAAAGACCTGCGAAAGTCCATTCACAGCTATAAGGACTCGCTCAGAATGAGAACAGGCACTGACAGTTTTCTTACGAAATGATCCGCCCTAGTCTTGGTACAGACCTTGTCATAACAATCCTGCAGTGCTTGTCCCCATCCGTCCTGGCGCTTATGCTGTCACGCTTCTATCTTTGGGAACGTACCTGTAATGCTGGTATGCGGTTGTCAAGGAACGAGGGCCTATTACCCCTTTCATATATAGAGCCGATGAAAACCGCCTTTTTTCTTCACCCTTTCAAAAACTTTTTAATTTTTTTCTTCAGACGATCCATTCGTGTGTAAATCGTCTTTTCCGGGAGACCTGTCTGCTCTGCAATCTCCCGGATAGAAAATCCCCACATCTTCAGCAGTAAAATCTGCAAGGTTTTCTTATCCGATTCCAGAAGAATCTGCAGCAGTTGTTCATTTTCCACGCTGTCAAGTAACTGTTGGATTGTGAGTGCCACTGGAGATTGCTCTTCCAGCTCTTTAGTATATAGCTCTTCCTGATTTGGTGAAAAATGTTCCCAATATCTTCGTTCTGTATTAAAATCCTGCCAATCCAGTTCCCGAAGTCTTTGAATCACACTCTCACGTACACCGGATTCCCGTAAAATCCGTTCTTCTTGTTCCTTCCATTGTTTCCATTTCCGTTCTTCACTTGCTTTATGAAATATCACCTTTCTTTACCTCCGATCTGAATTTTTTGAAATCAAATCGGAGTGGCGGTGATCTTGCCCTCTCACATAGAAAAAGGATTAAAAACCAGAATTCTGTCCACAAAAAGAAAAGTGTCGCAATTCTGCTTCGAATTGCGACACCACCAAACGCTATATATAGAACTAAAACTCCTTCTTTTGTTGTAAACTTTCGTAACACCTACATGTCTTTCTTCCCTTAAAGATTTATATTCTGCTGTGACCTTTACTCTCATTTTTAATCTCGTTAAAGTTTAATTTTATTACAGAACTGGTTGGAAGAAAATATTATTTATTATTTTCAGTCTTTCTTACATAACTTTTTATAAATGACGTTCCTTATCCAACATTTAACTATACATCACGGTCTAAAACATTCTAGAATCCCAACTCCTTTATGGCACTATTCTTGTTTATTCAGACAGAAAAGAAATTGCACCGTTTTTAATTTCTAAGATTTCGTCGGCTTCTTCTGCCAAATGCTTACTATGTGTAACGACAACAACACATTTTCCTAATTCATGTGCAGTCTTTTTCAGCAAAGCTATAATTTCATCAGCCGTAGTTTCATCAAGATTTCCCGTCGGTTCATCTGCCAAAAGTACATGAGCATCGCTGGCTAAAGCTCTTGCAATCGCCACACGCTGTTGCTGTCCGCCAGATAGTTGCAATACATTTCTCTGCCAGTATTCTTTTCCAATACCGACTTCTTCCAATAATTTTTCAGCATTTCCACTACCACCTAATTTGACATTTTCAACCGTTGTCAAATAATCAATCAGATTATAATTTTGAAATACCAATGAGATATTATGCTTTCTGTGGTAATTCAGCCCTTTTTTTGTAATATCCTCGCCATTGCAAAGGACAGTCCCTTTTACTGCTGTATCTAAGCCTGCTAACAACGATAAGAGTGTTGTTTTTCCTGCACCACTCGGACCGATAATGGTATAAAAGATACCCTCCTCGAAAGTAGCAGATACATTATTCAAAATGGTTTTATCTTTTTTTGTTTTGTAAGCATAGCTTACATTCTTTACTTCTAACATTTTCGTCGTCCTCCTAACTCATTTCCGATAAAATATCTTTCGGGTTTCTCTTTAGTATTACAATTCCAGATACCAGAACAGAAGCCGTTATCAACACAAGAACACTTACACCGTCCAACAGATACATTTCTGGTGTAACCTCTACGCTGATACTCTGCACGTCCTGCTTTGGTGCAACGTATTCTGTGGATACTTTTCCCTCATTATTCTTTTCTTCCTCTTGCATTTGCTGAACCTGCTGTGATACCAGATAATTTGCAGTTACTTTGGAAACGGCAGGAGCGACAGCAAAGGATAACATAAGGGAAAGAACAGCAATCATAATCGCTTCGCTCCAAATCTGTCCGATAATTCTAAATTTCGGAACACCGAGAGATAAGAAAATACCGACTTCCTGCACTCGATTTTTCAGCCAGAACAGAAATACGAAAACAAGGATAACAAAACTTGCAACAGAGATTACCAATATCATCATTTCGCTTACTTTTGCTAAATCATTGAAGTTTGAGGACATGGTTTCGGAATTTCCGTTATTGTCAATCAAATCATATTGCTCCCAGTTGATGTCTACTTTTTGCAGATTTTCTTTTACTTCGTCGTAAGCTTCCACATCTTCCACTTTGAAATAGGCTCTTTCATATAATGGACTTGTTTCGCCCTCTGCCTTTTCTGGAAATCTCAAATCAGTAAATATCACATTTTCCGAACGGTAAGTATCTCCCTGCATAAGTGGGGACATCTTTTGATCCACTTGATAAATTCCAACAATCTCGGCTTCTGATACCTTTGAATTTTCAGTATCGTGGTAATCATTAAAAGAAATCTTATCGCCGATTTTCAGATTATTTTGCTTTGCCAGTTCCTCTGAAATAACACACATATCTTTATCCTCTGGGGTTATCCTTCGTCCCTCTTTGATATGCAGGTTTCCAGATAAAACATTTCTGTCAAGTTTCATATCTTTGTTTCCAATTAAGCTTACCCCTCCCACATCTACGCTTTGGTCTACATCTTTATCTTCAATTCTTTGGAAATTTACAGGGTTTACAGGAGTTGTTGCTGTTGTAATATTGTAATCAGCAATTCCTTTTGTTTTTGCCAGTTTCTCAATGTCTTTTATATCTAAGCTTTCAAATTCATTTGTTGTCCAGCCTGACCAAGTCTCCACACCATTGATAATCTCTTTTTCCTGATGGTAGCCACCAAAACTACCTTCCTTATCATTACCAATCTTTTCTGAGCATTCACGAAGTCGTTTTGTTCGGTACTCTGCATTTCTTTCTAAAAGAAAGCCTGCACCTATGGCTTGTCTGGTTTTGTCCTGCACCTCAATACTGGCATTTTTGCTCGCCACACCTGCAAGAAGCAGGCTACTGATTGCAAAAACAATCAACAATAAGAGAATACTTTTTACGGGCTTTCTGAACACAGAACGCCTTGCCAATCCAAAAAAATTCATGTACTATCCCTCCATTTTCGCTAATATATCTTTTGGGTTTGCTCGTAATATCGGAAGAATGGAACAGCACAATGCCACCAGAATAACTGCACCACCTAAAAGGAACAACATTCCAATATCTTGTATCTGCAACACCACTTTCAGATTTTCTGTTACGCTTTCTGAACTGGTAATGATGTTTTGCAAAAAGCCCGAGAACAATTTACCAATGGCTGTTGCTCCTAAAACTGAAAGTGTAAATACACTGCCTGCTTCTAATAAAGTTTGCAGGAAAATTTCACTTTTTGTCTTGCCGAGACTCATAAAGATTGCCACCTCTTTTTGCCTTGTCCGCATCCACATACATAACAGCAGGGAAACAACAACAGTACCAGTTACCAATGTAAGTACCAGCATAAGATTTGCCACCTTACTGATTTGCTCTAATGGGGCAGACATCTGTTGATAAAGGGTATCAGACGTGCTAAGTGCTACATCATTTCCGAATATTTTTTGCAGGCTGGTTTCCAGCACATCTAATTTTTCTGGTCTTTTTGAGTAAATGCAGATTTTTTCAAATTCAGCTTCTTTGAACAATTCTTTATAAGTACTGTTGTCAATAAAGATTTGATTTTCTATTCGATTGACTGCGGTAGTTTCTGACGGCTGGTCTTTTTCCGCATTTCCTGCGGACATGAAAATTCCAATAATCTGAACAGATACTTTTGTTCCGTTTTCTGTACTTAGTTCAATCGTATCTTCAACCTTTAGCCCATTCTGATTTGCAAGGTTCGTATTGATAACAGCACCTTTTTTTTCATGTTTGATATAATCGCCAGAGGCTAAGCGGTACTGCATTTCTGAAAAGGGACTGTCCTTTTCCAAATCATCATAGGAAAGCAGTGCTATTTTCAAATTTTCCTCATTCGTAGAAGTATTGAGCGTAACGGGAGCAAAATTATTCGGAAATACCTCTTGTCTACCAATGCGGTTGATAGACGAAACATCTTCCAGCGTTTCAATCTTGTTTACTTCATTCTCTGTTATCTTGCTGTCCTTACTTGTAATTTCAGCTACAATCTTAGAATTTGTCTTTTCCTGCATGGCTTGTTTGGACTCATTTGTAGTCCTTAAAATCATGCTTGTACCTAAAATCATACTGTTTACAAGTATCAAAACAATCAACAGAAGAATGGTTTTTCCTTTTTTTCGCTGTAAATAGCGAAAACCAAGTTGATAAAACTTCATACTTCACACCTCTATTCCCAACGGGCTATGACAACCTTTGTTGCATTGAAATGATTTGTGTCTGCAAACTCTCCATAGAGATATACTTCAGATTGCTTTTTCACATCGGATATAGAACCCGTTGTTACATTTGTAACACCAGACTGTTTATTTAGTGTCGCAACAACAAATTCACAATCTGGGTTATAGGTTACAGAAACAGCATTGTCTTTATTTTCCAATCCCGCTGCTTCCGATTTTATTCCAGCTCCCCCCTCAATTTCTTTTGCTTGACTTACGGAACAACCATTGTCTGTAAATTCCAAAACACTTCCTATCAAATTAGCAGAATCTAATATGTCGTTTCCTTTATTTTCTGAAGAACCATTTGCATTTTCTTCATTCGTATTAGAATTGACAATAGGATTAGACGTATCTGGTTTCTCATCTGGACTTGCACCACACCCCGTCAATGCACAGATACACAATCCAACTGCTATGAATTTACTGATGTTTGTTTTTTTCATTTTTGTATTCCACCTTTCTTGTTCGATATGCCCCTATTGTAAAGGCAAACCATTCTAAAAATCCTGTAAAAAGTAAGAAAATCATCATCATTTTTTAGAGGATTTTTACAGACTTTTCTGTTATACTGTCTATAATTCAAACTTCTTGGACTACTAATGTCCAAGATGATATATAGAAAAGGATTGATACATTATGAAGATACTTCTTCTGGAAGATGATTTAGAATTATGTAAAATATAAAAATTTCGCTGGAAAAAGAAAACTATATGGTTGATTGTTGCAATGACGGGGAAAC
>ENA-OPYY01000113-OPYY01000113.1-human-gut-metagenome-genome-assembly--contig:-NODE-113-length-34889-cov-2.843881_pt1 | contig 34889 bp, 30 predicted proteins | sample MGYA00242472_ERZ504481 | MGnify/ENA primary metagenome ERZ504481 (study PRJEB26092, sample SAMD00036265) | human gut metagenome | host: Homo sapiens | study: EMG produced TPA metagenomics assembly of...
CCCCCTTGTGTGCCTTGGCAGTCTCAGGCATTTTTTCTGTAAAAGAGGTGATCTGAAACTGTTTTCCATAAATATGATGATTGATAAAATTTCCGGAAGCCTCAATGGTGGCTCCCTGACTGATTACAGGAAAAGTTCCCACACAGGTCAGTTCCTCATCGTCGCCTTCTGTTCCTTTCAGAACAAGAACCGTATATCCGTTGTCTTCATTTCTGAATATAATATGGTCAATATATCCTGTTACGCTTTCACTCATCTTACTCTTCCATTTTTGCTCTTACTTCAGCATATTTTCCGGTTCCTACAGCAACTACGCTCATTGCATTCTGCACGGTCAGTGTGCTGACTCCTGTTTTCCTCTCGATCAGCGTATCCATTCCCCGAAGAAGCGCGCCGCCTCCTGTCAGAACAATCCCGCGGTCAACAATATCCGCTGCCAGCTCCGGCGGAGTTTTTTCAAGAACCCCATGCACGGTTTCCACAATCTGTCCGGTAGCGTCCTTTAAGGCAGCCCGCACTTCTTCAGAGGTCAGCTTAACAGTCTTTGGAAGTCCTGTCATTATGTTTCTGCCTTTTATCTCCATGACATGAGGGCTGGACTCTTCAATCGCTGTTCCTATTTTAATTTTTATTTCCTCTGCCATATCTTCTCCGATAAAAAGGCTGTGACTTTTCCGCACATAATTCATGATCGCCTGGTCAAAGGCATCTCCTGCCATCTTAACAGATGCAGAAACCACCACGCCTCCCAGAGAGATCACTGCCACATCCGTGGTTCCTCCGCCTATGTCTACGATCAGATTTCCAAAAGGCTTGGTTACATCCACACCGGAGCCTATGGCTCCGGCTATCGGCTCGTCTACCAGAAAAACTTCTCTGGCCCCGGCCTGATAAGTAACTTCCTCAACAGCTTTTCTCTCAATCTCCGTAATCCCGCTTGGAACGCAGATACTGATCCGGGGCTTACGGAAAACCCTGTTTCCCATTGCCTTTGTTATAAAATATTTCAACATTTTTTCTGTAACATTAAAGTCAGCGATCACTCCCTGACGTATAGGGCGGATCACTTCCATATTAGAGGTCACATGGCCTGCCATCTGACGGGCCTCTTCCCCTATGGCTCTGATCTTTTCTGTATTTTTATCATAAACAACTACAGAAGGTTCCTGAAGAACAAGTCCCTTTGCCGTAGAATACACCAGACAGTTTCTGGTGCCCAGATCGATTCCGATATCACTTGCAGGCATAATGCCCTCCTTTCTGACCAAACTCTGTCACTGACGTAATTTTGTACCGGAGAATTCTTTACCTCTCCGGCAGTTCTCTGTTTACTGCTTCAGATATCTGGCCACGTACTGTCCCGTATAGGATTCCGGTATTTTTACAATTTCTTCGGGCGTTCCCTTTGCGATCACTGTGCCGCCCCGATCGCCGCCCTCAGGTCCCATGTCAATAATATAATCTGCTGTTTTGATCACATCAAGATTATGCTCGATCACTACTACTGTATTTCCACCGTCTGCCAGACGTTTCAAAATATCTACCAGTTTATGCACATCCGCGAAATGAAGACCGGTTGTAGGCTCGTCCAGAATATAGATGGTTTTTCCTGTGCTTCTTCTGCTGAGTTCCGTTGCCAGCTTGATTCTCTGCGCCTCTCCTCCGGAAAGCTCTGTGGAGGGCTGACCAAGACGGATATAGGAAAGTCCCACATCATATAAGGTCTGGATCTTCCTGCGGATAGACGGGATATTTTCAAAAAATCCCAGTGCTTCTTCTACTGTCATATTCAGCACATCATAAATATTTTTGTCCTTATACTTAACTTCCAGGGTTTCACGATTGTATCGTTTGCCTTTGCAGACCTCACAGGGCACATAAACGTCTGATAAAAAGTGCATCTCAATCTTGATGATTCCGTCTCCGCTGCAGGCTTCACATCTTCCGCCCTTTACATTAAAGCTGAAGCGTCCCTTTTTATACCCTCTTGCCTTGGCGTCTGCCGTAGACGCAAAAAGGTCCCGGATCTGATCAAAAACGCCTGTATAAGTTGCGGGATTGGATCTGGGAGTTCTTCCTATCGGCGACTGGTCAATACTGATCACCTTGTCAAGCTCTTCCAGTCCCAGTATTTCCTTATGTTTTCCCGGAATGATACGGGCTCTGTTCAGGTCTCTCGCCAGAGTTTTATAAAGCACCTCGTTGATCAGAGAGCTTTTTCCCGATCCGCTGACACCGGTGACACAGGTCAGAATCCCAAGAGGAATATCCACATTTACCTGTTTCAGATTGTTCTCCGAAGCTCCTCTGATCTTCAGCCATCCCGTTGGCTTCTTCCGCTCTTCCGGTATCGGGATTCTGCATTTTCCGCTTAAATAAGCACCTGTTATGGAATTTTCATTTTTCATCAGATCTTCTGCAGTTCCCATTGCCACAAGTTTTCCACCATGTTCCCCGGCTCCGGGACCAATATCCACAACACAGTCTGCAGCCCGCATGGTATCCTCATCGTGCTCTACCACAATCAGACTGTTTCCCAGATCTCTCAGACGCATCAGCGCTTTCAGAAGCTTGTCGTTATCTCTCTGATGAAGTCCGATACTTGGCTCATCCAGAATATAGGCCACGCCTACAAGACCGGAACCGATCTGCGTTGCCAGACGGATTCTCTGCGCTTCCCCTCCGGAAAGAGTTGCTGTAGCCCGTCCCAGAGAAAGGTAGTCAAGTCCTACCTCTGCCAGGAATCCCACTCTTGCCCGGACCTCCTTCAGAATCTGCCTTCCGATCAGTTCCTGCTGTTCTGTCAGCTTCAGTTCAGCCAGAAACTTCTTCAGATTCTCTATGGAAAGAGCTGTCAGCTCATAAATATTCTTATTGCCAACAGTAACAGCCAGAGCTTCTTTTTTCAAACGCTGTCCCTTACAGGTTTTGCATGGGGTGATGCGCATAAAAGTTTCATATTCCTGCTTCATGGCATCGGAACCGGTCTCCCGGTATCTCTGCTCCACATTTTTGATCAGTCCCGGAAACGCCACATCATAAACGCCTTCTCCTCTCTGACCCTTATAATAAACCTTGACAGACCTGCCTTCTGTTCCATGGATCAGCACATCTTTTATTTTCTGGGGATAATCCTGAAAAGGTGTATCCAGACTGAAATTATATTCCTTTGCAAGAGCATCCAGAATGGCTCTTGTAAAGCTTCCCTTATCCGTACAGGACTGCCATCCCATTACAGCGATAGCTCCCTGTGAAATGCTCAGTGATTTATCCGGAATCATCAGATCCTCATCAAATTCCATTTTGTATCCAAGGCCGTAACAATCCGGACAGGCTCCAAAAGGATTGTTAAAAGAGAAACTTCTTGGCTCGATCTCATCAATGCTGATCTGACAGTCAGGGCAGGAAAAGCTCTGGCTGAAGGTCAGAACATTTCCGTCCATGGTATCTACCATGAGAAGTCCCTCTGCAAGATCCAGAACAGTTTCAATGGAATCTGCCAGTCTTTTTTCGATTCCCGGTTTTACCACAAGACGGTCTACGATAATTTCAATATTATGTTTGATATTTTTGTCCAGCTTAATCTCTTCTGACAGTTCATACAGGCTTCCGTCAATCTGAACACGGACAAATCCGCTTCTTTTTGCCTGTTCCAGAAGCTTGACATGGGTTCCCTTCCGCCCTCTGACCACAGGAGCCAGAAGCTGAAGCTTTGTCCGCTCAGGCAGAGACATGATATGATCCACCATCTGATCCACGGTCTGTTTTTTTATCTCTTTTCCGCACTTGGGACAATGAGGAATTCCTATTCTTGCATACAGAAGACGAAGATAGTCATAAATTTCCGTCACGGTTCCCACTGTGGAACGGGGATTTCGGTTGGTGGATTTCTGGTCAATGGAAATTGCCGGAGGAAGCCCTTCAATCATTTCCACATCCGGTTTTTCCATCTGTCCCAGAAACTGTCTTGCATAGGAAGAAAGAGATTCCATGTAACGTCTCTGTCCTTCTGCATAAATGGTATCAAAAGCCAGAGAAGATTTTCCGGATCCACTGACGCCTGTCAGAACCACAAATTCATCTCTCGGAATATCCACGCTGAGGTTTTTCAGATTATTTACATTTGCCCCGCGGATTCTGATAAACTTTTTGCCTGTTGTATGTTCAGCCATTTGTTCCTCCAATTTCTATCCTGTATATACCTGGATTCTGTATCCTGCTTTTGGTTTCAGCCCTTCAGTCCTGAAGAAAATCTGACAGAATGTGATTGCTTACATGTATTCCCTTTCGCGTAAAACGCCAGAATCCACCGCTTTCTTCCAGAAATCCCATGGCTTCATATTTTTTCAGAACTTTTCCGTAAATTTCTTCAATTTCTTTTCCGAAACGTCCCCTAAACTCCTGAACAGAAATGCCTTTTGTCATCCGAAGTCCAAGAAACATAAACTCTTCCTGCTGTTCCTTTTCTGACAAAGCAGCAACATCCCGGCGGATTATCCGGGGATTCCTGCTGCTCTCCAGATATTCCTGCAGATTCCGGGTATTACAGAACCGGTATTCCCTCTGTTCCGGGCTGCAGTATTCTGTTCCGTCCATACCTTCTCTTTCAGAGCTTCCGCTGGTTTCCTCTCCACAAAGGCATTTCCATAGTTCTTCATCTACAAGAGAGCTGATCCCAGTCCAAGTCCAAGATACTCTGTTCTTTTCCAGTAACCTATATTATGTCTGCACTCATATCCATTCTTTGCATAATTAGATATTTCATACTGTTCAAATCCATATCTCTTCAAAATATCTGCCGTATCTTCATACATCTGATATTCCTCATCCTCACCGGGAAGCTTCAGTTCTCTCCGGGCAAAAGGCGTCCCATCTTCCACGATCAGGCTGTAGGCGGATATATGCTCCGGCTTCAGTTCTGCTGCAGTTTTCAGATTATGTATCCATTTTTCACAGGTCTGTTCCGGAATTGCTGACATCAGATCAATATTAATATTGTCAAATCCGGCAGCTCTTGCCAGCTCATAGCTTTCCAGAAATTCTTCATACGTATGAATCCTTCCAAGAATCTGAAGCTCCCTGTTATCCGCTGACTGAAGTCCCAGACTGAGACGGTTGATACCGGCCGCCCGATATATTTCCAACTTATCAGAAGAAAGAGTACCGGGATTGGCCTCTATGGTGATCTCTGCATTCTCAGAAAATTCAAATCTGTCTCGGAGAGCCGCCATGATCCGTTCCATGTCCGAAGCATCCAGAAGAGACGGCGTTCCTCCTCCTGTAAACACAGAAACAACTTCTCTGTCCAGGTGTTCCGGAAGCGCCTGAATTTCTCTAATAAGAGCCTCTGTATATGCTTTCCTGGTCTCTGTGCCGGACGGACCGGAAAGGAAATCACAGTAATCACATTTCTTCACACAAAAAGGAATGTGAAGATAAAGTTCCAGAGGTTTTTTCCCTTTATTCTTCAATAATGTCCTCCTGATCTCCTGTGTCGCTGCCGTTATCGGTTTCCGGTTCCGGACTTTCTGCATTTTCGGAGTTCTCACCTGTTCTGCTGTCGGTTTCTTTATCGTCTGTCTTGTTCCCGTTGACCAGATATTCATTTACCATGGTAATATTTCCGTTTTTGACTACTGCCTTCTGATCCATTTTATCCGGTTCAGGCGCAGGCGACGGCTCAGGTGTGATGCTGATCTTCAGAACCTGCTGGGTGGCCGGATCCTTTTTCTTTTTGCCGCAGCCGCATCCTGCCATAAACACACAGAGCAGAAGCACAGAAACAACAACCAGCTTTCTTGCTGCATTTTTTTTTCATTTCCTATCTCCAATTCTGACAGGCTCAGGCCTGTTCAGGCTATTTTCCTTACTGTTCCTGACCTTTACAGCCTTCTGCGTACAGTCACCTATTAGTACTGTTTCTGACCTTCACAGAATTCCTTATTTCTCATCCAGCTTCAGGACACTCATAAAGGCTTTCTGAGGAATTTCCACATTTCCTACCTGACGCATGCGCTTCTTTCCCTCTTTCTGTTTTTCCAGAAGCTTTTTCTTACGGCTGATATCGCCGCCATAACATTTGGCAAGCACGTCTTTACGCATGGCCTTAACTGTCTCTCTGGCAATGATCTTGCTTCCGATTGCTGCCTGGATTGGAATTTCAAAAAGCTGTCTGGGAATTTCCTCTTTCAGCTTCTCGCACATTTTACGTCCTCTTTCATAGGCAGTTTCCGCATGAACAATAAAGGAAAGGGCGTCTACCTCTTCCTTATTTACAAGAATATCCAGCTTCACAAGCTCGCTGCGCTCATAACCGCAGAGATCATAATCAAGAGATGCATATCCTCTGGATCTGGATTTCAGAGCGTCAAAGAAGTCATAAATGATCTCATTCAGAGGCAGCTTATATTTCAGAAGCGCACGGGTTTCCTCCATATAATCCATGCCAATATACTGTCCCCGGCGTTCCTGACAAAGATCCATGATCGCGCCGATAAATTCCGTCGTTACCATGATCTCAGCATTTACCATAGGCTCTTCCATATACTCAATTTCTGAGGGATCCGGAAGATTGGACGGATTGGTAAGTTCGATTACCTCTCCGTTTGTTTTATAGACCTTATAAATAACGCCTGGAGCGGTAGTGACAAGATCAAGGTTATATTCTCTCTCCAGTCTCTCCTGAATGATCTCCAGATGAAGCAGCCCCAGAAATCCACAGCGAAAACCGAAGCCCAGCGCCACAGAAGTCTCCGGCTCGTAGAAAAGAGACGCATCGTTTAACTGAAGCTTTTCCAGAGCGTCTCTCAGATCCCCGTACTTGGCTCCGTCTGCCGGATAAAGGCCGCAGTAAACCATAGGCTGAACCTTCTTATATCCGGGAAGCGCCTCCGCACACGGTCTGGTCACTTCTGTAACCGTATCGCCTACGCGGGTATCACTGACGTTTTTGATGCTTGCTGTAAAGTAACCTACCATTCCAGCAGACAGCTCATCACATGGAATAAAACGGCCGGCTCCAAAATATCCAACCTCCACAACCTCTGTTGAAAAACCTGTTGCCATCATTTTTACTTCTGTGCCTTTTCTGATACATCCGTCCATCAGCCTGCAGAATACAATAACACCTTTATAGGAGTCATAAATAGAATCAAAGATCAGGGCTTTTAACGGAGCATCCGGATTCCCTTCCGGCGCCGGGATTTTCTCCACGATCTGTTCCAGTACATCCTCAATATTCAGTCCTGTTTTTGCAGAGATCCTTGGCGCGTCCTCTGCCTCCAGTCCGATCACATCCTCGATCTCACTGATCACGCGGTCCGGTTCCGCGCTTGGAAGATCGATCTTATTGATCACCGGAAGCACATCCAGATTATGTTCAAGAGCCAGATAGACATTTGCCAGTGTCTGAGCTCAATTCCCTGAGCAGCATCTACCACAAGGATGGCTCCGTCACAGGCCGCAAGGCTTCTGGAAACCTCATAGTTAAAATCCACATGTCCCGGCGTATCGATCAGGTTAAAAATATATTCTTCTCCGTCCTTTGCTTTATAAACAATCCGGACTGCCTGAGACTTAATAGTAATCCCTCTTTCTCTTTCCAGATCCATATTGTCCAGGATCTGCGCCTGCATTTCTCTCTGTGTCAGAAGTCCGGTCTTCTCAATAATACGGTCGGCAAGTGTGGACTTGCCATGGTCTATATGTGCAATAATGCAGAAATTACGAATCTTGCTCTGATCTGTCATTCCGCAGCGTTCCTCCTCTTATCTCAGTGTATTTTCGTTATATCGTGCCCCATTATAGCATATCCGCCCTCATCAAGTCCAGTTATCAGTCCTGCTTTCCAAGGCCTTTCGCAGTCATACATGCTATTTATTTTCCTGCTTTCATTATACAACATACGTTCATATTTTCAAGACCTATTTTCTTTTTTCCTTCGACAAAACTTAAATGCATTTTTAAATCCCAGCCGGCAAAAGTAAATACCATCTCTGTAAATGAACAGATTAAAAAAGCACACAAAATCTTCTCTGTTTTGCCTTTACAGGATATACAAATAAAGTTTAAAATTTGTTTATGTCCGCATACTGTGGATTTTATTGTGCAAAATTCTGTATTGTCTCATTTACAGTTCCATATAACGCATAAATCCTTATAATATAAATAAACAGAAGCTGCTCCTGCATATATCCTCTATTGCCTTTAAGAGTTTTCATTCTGTATAATGTGAGCAAATTTTTTTCATTACCCTGTCAGAACCCTGTTGAGAATATCCGCAAAGGGTTCCATAGCATTTTTTACCTCCTGCACCGTGTTTGTCTGAGCGCCGGCTTCCAGAAGAACTGCTCTCCTGCAAAGATGCAGATTATACCTTAATCCGGACAGATAAATCCCCCTGTAAAAATCCGGATAATACTGCGCGGCCTGGTATTCCATCTGAAAAGAAAAAGCAAGATTATCCTGTATGTATGGATTGGGCAGGTAATCTACCGGTCCGCCTGAGACTGTATAACTGAGCCCGTTAAAAAACATGATCTGGGCCGTAGGTTTGCCGTTGATCTCTGTTACCAGCCGACGATCCTCCGCCACACCGTCCCTGTGAAGATCTATTACTACTTCTATAGAAGGATTTTCTTTCAGAATCTGTTCTATATAAGGCCGGGCGTAATCATAGGCTTTATTCCTGTCCAGCACGCCTCCTGCCAGATCAAATTCTTCTGTTACGTGAAGTACCTGATAGCCATAGGTTTCTGTAAGAATTTTCGCCAGATAGTTTCCCACTCCCACAATAGAATCCTCCACCACGCCTTCTCTGGAATCTGCAAAAGTTTCCTGTGTATGGCTGTGATAAATAAGAATCTGAGGCGTCCGCGGATCCTTCTTTACCGTAAGATCATTTGCCAGAAATTCTGCTGCATCCAGCTGCTCTGCGCTGGTGGCAGTATCCTCGTCTACAATAAAAAAATTATTCAGCAGATAATCATAATCTGCCAGGATCTCCGGAGCCAGATCAATAACCGGTGCAGGCTGACTCTGCGCCAGTGCAGGCTGTGCAGAGGCTGCTGAACTGACTGCCGGACTGGCAGTGGGACCTGATACCGGGCTGACTTCCGGTTTTGATGTGGGAATCGCCTCTGTCTCAGAGCTTTTCTTTTCTCCGGTCACCTGCTGTTCCTGCAAGTGCCTGTCCGATTCTTCTGTTTTTTCTTCCAGTTTTTCATTTTCTGACAGGTGTGCTTCCGGTCTGTTTTTTTCTTTTTCAACAGCCGTTTCCTGATTTTCCCGCATATCATCACTGCCCGACTGAAAATTTTCCGCCTTCATCATATCAGCCAGATATTTTGCATTACTTTCCACAAGTTTTTCATAGGTTTCCGGATCTTCTCTCTGAGGAACACTTGTTGCTTCTTCCTCCAGAAAGCAGTAAAGCGGCAGCTGCCTGTACACATTTCCCCGCAAAAAAAACGGTCCCGGAACCAAAAGCAGAACCGCAAAAAAGAAAACGCTCAAAATAATGCAGGTTACTTTCTGGAGCTTTGTCATAGAATCACCTCTTTCAAAGAATCCTATGACAAAAATGATATGATTATACCCCTGTATTTCCGGAAATATGCTGCTGTCAAAGTATTTCCCGGTCATATATTCTGATTCTCTGCGACAGCAGCAATAAGCTTTATCTATGCAGAAATCTATTTTTTGATTTTCCCATCAGACGCCTGAAAAAGCCATATTCAGCCCCTCTGATATGGTAAAGCTTAAATATTTTACAGTTTCATCCACATCCTTCGGTGTCACAAACATACTGTAAAGATTTGGCGCAATCATTTCCTCCAGGAACTCTTTCTGCTCCTGTTCCTCCAGTGCATCCAGAAGATGTTCCATAGAATCATGGACAATCGTTGCCGCATCTACTACTGTGGGAACCCCGATTCCAATTACTTTTACCTGAAGATTTTCTTCAGTAAGTCCGATCCTGTGATTTCCCACCCCGGAACCTGGATGAATCCCCGTATCCGTGATCTGGACTGTCCGGTTCAGCCTTCGGATACTGCGGGCTGCCAGGGCATCTACCGCAATAACAAGATCCGGCTTTGTTTCTGCCACTACACCCATTACAATTTCTGAAGTTTCCATTCCTGTCTGAGCCATAACGCCCGGCGCAAGACCACTGACCCGGTGCAGAATTTCCTTTTCTGTACTTTTCAGTCCATATTCTCTGATAATATGACGGGTCATCCTGAGATTATCCACAACGTGGGGACCCAGGGCATCCGCTGTAATTGCCTGATTTCCCAGACCTACCACAAGAACTGATGTCTCCCGCTTCAGATTGACAAGCTTTCTCAGATGACGGGCGATCTCTTCTGAGATTTCTCTGTGATAATCCTCGTCCGAGGCCGAAAGATTTGGCGCTTCTATGGTAATATAATTTCCCTGAGGCCGCCCCATAGCCTTTGCTCCGTTTTCTGTTGTTATTTTTACAACAGTAGTGCGGATATCTCTTTCTTCATCATATTGTTCCTTTACTTCTACTCCCCGAAGCTCTGTATTGCTTTGGGCAAAGCTCTCCGTTGCTTCAAGAGCCAGGTCGGTTCTGATTCTGCTGCTTCCTGACATTTTTCCCTCCATGCCTGTAAATGATATTGCCAGTGTCTTTTCCCTGCTATACATGCAATCCTGTCCGATTTCATACAATTAATGCGCTCATTTTCCCGGGACATCTGAAATAAATTCCAGTGTTATACTGCGCATAAAGCAGTTGATAGCTCCTTTTCTATAAGATTTACATTTTTATGAGAATTATGTATTGACATTCCAGAATATGTATACTAAAATAAATAAGCATGTTTACAGGAGCGCCCGTGTCTGTTCCTGTAGCAATCAATCAAAAAAACTCGAAATGGAGGTGTCCACATTGGCTAACATTAAATCTGCAAAGAAAAGAATCTTAGTAAACAGAACTAAAGCTGCGAGAAATAAGTCTATCCGTTCTGCTGTTAAAACTTCCATCAAAAAGGTAGAAGCTGCAGTTCAGAATAACGACAAGGCTGCTGCACAGGTTGCACTTAACGAGGCAATTGCCACAATCAGCAAAGCTACATCCAAGGGTGTTTACCACAAAAACAACTGTGCAAGAAAAGTTTCCCGTTTAACAAAAGCCGTAAACAACATCGGCTAATAAAAACGCCTTTATTTTAATTATAAGCTTATAATTAAAAAAGACAGTCACAACCGTCATGTGACTGTCTTTTTTTATGTATTTGACACCCGCCCTCTCCCGGGCTATAATAATCTTACATACGTAAGATTCCATTCTATCCATCCCGAAAGGAGACTGTCATGAAACTTCCCCAGATTTCTGAAGCAGAATACGAGGTAATGAAAATCATCTGGAAACATGCCCCCATCAGTACCAACCAGGTAACTGACATACTTTGCCGGACTACTGACTGGAGTCCCAAAACTGTCCAGACCATGCTGAAACGACTTGTGACAAAAGGTGTTCTTTCCTATGAAAAACGCAGCCGGATGTTTGTCTACTCTCCTGTTTTTTCTGAAGAGGATTACCTCCGCCAGAAAAATTCCAGTTTTCTGGACCGGTATTATAATGGAAAGCTTTCTGCCATGTTCTCCTCTTTTCTGGACACAGAAACGGTTTCCGGGGAAGAACTGGAATCTCTTCGTCAACTTTTGAACGATCATTTTCCGGAAGGAGGAAATTAATTTGCAGAATTTTGGTAGTCGCTTTCTGATCTGCAATCTTATTCTTATAGCTCTTACAGGAATACTGGTCTGTGCAAAAAGACTTTTGAAAAACCAGCTTTCTCCGGGGCTCCAGTATTATCTCTGCATACCGTATTTTATCCTTCTGTCCGTGCCTTTTCTCCCACTGTCCTTTTTCGGATTTTCGTTTCCCGTATCCCGAAGCTCATTGTTCCAATGGCTTTCTGCTTTTATAAACAGCCTGCAGCCGGCTTCCGCGCAAAACCTCCCTGGCATTTCCTCTATGACAGCCTCGGATTCCAGCTCCGTAATCCGGGATTTTGCAGTCTCTGTAAATTCTGCAGCTCCCGGACACTGGAATCTTATACTTCTTTCGTTCTGGATTACCGGTGCTGCCATAACCCTGCTTTTATTTTTCCATATTACATGGAAGTTCCATAAAATAAAATGCGGCGCCAGTCTCCTTGAGAAACCGGAAATCCAAAAATTTTTTCAGACTGCTGTACAGAGCTCCATATTCGTCGTAAGATTTTGGTTTTTGTCAGCCCCAAAATCCCCTCTCCCGTAACAACCGGTTTTCTGAAACCCCGGATTTTTATTCCTGATGATCTTGATTCTGTACTTCAGACCCACGAATTACGGTATATGTTTCTTCATGAGCTTCAGCACTGCCGCTGTCTGGACGGACTTGTCAATGACCTTTGTATACTGTTCCGCATTCTTTACTGGTTTAATCCGGCAGTTCTCCTGACACTAAAAAGAATCCCCCTGGAACGGGAGCTTGCCTGCGATGCCTCTGTGCTGGCTCATCTATCAGCAGAGGATTACCCTCTTTACGGAGCTTCGCTTTTAAATCTGGCGGAAAAGCTCTCTTCTTATCCGTCTGCTTCCGGAATGGTAAGCAAAGGCAGCCAGCTCCGCCGGCGAATCCTGGGAATCACCTCTTTCCGGCACAGAAACAGGAAACAAAAATGGAAAAGCGTAATTTCCTATCTTCTCATTTCTGTTCTTATTGCAGGAATGATACCTGTATTGTCTGCATACGCCGGCTCCGAAGAAACTGTTTCTTTACATGGAAAAACCACAGAGAATCTTGAGATTTCCACAGATTTCCATGGTTTTGACGGAAGCTTTGTTCTGTATGACAGTCAGACCGGGCTTTGGAAAATTTACCGGCCGGAGCTTGCAGTCCAACGTTTTTCTCCGGCCTCTACCTTCAAAATTTATTCTGCTCTTCACGGGCTGGAAAAGGGCATTATCTCACCGGAATCCTCCTCCATGAAATGGGACGGCACTCCCTGCGCATTTCCCCGGTGGGAACAGGACCAGACCCTTGATTCTGCCATGAAGGACTCTGTAAACTGGTATTTTCAGAACATAGATCAGCTGCTTGGAAGAACAGAAATCTCCTCCTTTCTGAAAAAAATCAATTATGGAAACAAGCAGATAAGTAAAGATCTGAAGCTTTACTGGGCTGACGACTCACTGAAGATTTCCGCAGTAGAACAGGTGGAGCTTCTTCAGAATTTTTATACGAATACCTTTGACTGCTCCGAACAAAACATTCAGGCAGTAAAGGATGCGCTTCGGGTAGGAGAGTTCTCAGGCAGAACGCTGTACGGCAAAACCGGAACTATTCGGAGAAACGGCAGGGATATCAGTGGATGGTTTGTAGGTTTTGTGGAAACAGATGATAATGTTCTGTATTTTGCTGCAAATATCCAGGGTGTAGACCATGCAGACGGCTCGCAGGCCGCTGCAATCACCCGTTCTGTATTATCCTCCAAAATATTCCTCTAAAACTTCCGCATCCTTTTGGACTACATATCCGCTTCCTCCCAGTTCCTTTACGTTTTCCACCATGGATATCAAAAGAACTGGTCTGGAAGCATCCTTTTCCACAGGAAAAACAGCAAACCATCCGATTTCTGTACCTGTAGAATCTTCCTGGGTTGCCTTAAGCTCTGCGGTTCCTGTTTTTCCCGCAAGAAGAACGTCCTGTCTGCAGGCTCCATATCCGGTCCCCGAAGGATCGTTCACAACCCCAGTCATTCCTTCCATAAGCTTATCCACGATCTCCGGAGAAAAGGTCTGTGTAATCCATGTTTCTGCAGAAGGATTTTCCCGGTATCTCAAATAGGGACGAAGCATATTTCCCTGATTGAGAAACGCCGTATAAATGCTTGCAAGATGAAGAGGATTCACAAGAATCTGCCCCTGCCCGTACCCGCTGTCCGCAAGCTGGATCTCTGTTTCAATTTTATCAGTATTCGAATAATGGGATTCCGCCACAGAAATCTCAAAAGGAAGCTTCTGACCAAAGCCAAGCTGTTCCAGCGAATCTGCCAATGTCTCTGCCCCGATTCTCAGCGCTGCCTTTGCAAAATAAATATTATCAGAATAGATCAGGGCATTTTTTTAGTGTAACTGGCTCATATTCATGAAGAGTCGTTACATGGTAATCTCCCCAGGAGGAATCCTTCTGCCAGGAAAGTCCTTCATTTCCAAAATCCTCCTCCGGGTCCAGACTGCCTGTTTTCATTCCGATTCCCGCGATCACAGGCTTCAACACAGAGCCCGGACACCAGATCTGACGAAAACGGTTATACATTGGCTTTTTTATATCCTCATTCAAATCCTTCCACTGAGTATCCGAAAGTCCCAGAATAAAATCATTATTATCATAGGAAGGAGTGCTTACAAGAGCCAGAACTTCTCCCGTATAAGGATTTACTGCCACAGAACAGCCGGGATCCTCCTGAAATTTTTCATAAAGGGACTGCTGCAGGCCGCTGTCAATGGTAAGCTGAATGTTCTGTCCGTCTTCTCTTAGAACACTGGCTGCCACTTTCCTGGTGTTTCCAGCCTGATCTACAATTCTGATCTCACATCCATTTTTCCCCTTCAGTTCTTTTTCATAGAGAAGCTCTGCCCCGCTTTTTCCAATCACACTGGCAGCATCATAGCCCTCGCCCTTATGCTCTTCCAGATCCTCTGCGGTTACAGGCTGCACATACCCGATCAAATGAGAGGCGGCTTCACCCAGAGGATACGTCCGGATCTCCTGATCTGTCAGCATAACTCCCGGGACGGCAAGAAGCTGTTCCTGACGCTGCTGCTCCTGAAGAAGCTCCTGACCGGGATTTTCTGCCATAAGCTCCAGTTCACTGACTTTTGGAATAGTTGCCAGCGGCACAAAGGAATCTTCCTTTACCCAGGATGCGCTTAACTTCTGAAGAATGGTTTCCTCCCTCATATCAAGAAGCAGAGCCAGTTCCTTTACAGCTTCCTCCTTATTCTGAAGCTTTCCCGGGACAATGCCCACAGAAGAAGCAATTCCGGGACCGGCAAGTGTCTTTCCGTTCCGGTCAAGAATCCTTCCCCGCTGTGCCTTATCTGTAACAACACTTACCTTGTCTGATGGAGTCAGATCAGGAAGAATCATCCCGTCATTCCATAAAAGTAAATATCTGTTTTTTGTCCTGACAAAGCCTGTCTCATCAGAAAAAGCAATGGTTCCGGCCGCAGTATCCATAGAAATATCATAGGACAGCACAGTAGTCTTTCCCCTGCTGCTGATTTCCTGAATGTTTTCAATACGGATATTATGGGCTTCCATTCCCTCATAAATTCTGGAATTTCTCTGGATAAAACCCTCTTTATCAAGATTGATCAACGTATCCGGATCCACCATCTGATACATGGATTCATAATCCTTTTCTTCCACTGCGGAAAAATACGCCCTCAAAATTTCTTCCGGCTTTTCTGTCTTCATCCGGAATGCCAGACCTGCTGCAAAAACAATCAGAAGTATACCTACTGCAAGCAGCAAAACTGTAAACAAAATCTTTTTTGACTTTTTTATCATAATCACCTCTTTTTAAATCCTACATATGTAATCTTTATATCTAAATATTACATATGTAAGATATAAAAGTCAAGGTTTTATGTGTTTAAAAAATTTTAAAATCCCTCCTCCCCCGTTGCCTGCGCCTTAGATAACACTGTAATAATGTAAGCTATGATATCAGTTTCTGATCAAAATTATCTGTTTTCCACCTAACCACAAAAGGAAGCGCTTTCGCGCCTCCCCTCGTTCCATATATTTATTCAACCATTTTTCTGATACATCTTCCTGCGCCTTCCATTACTTCCGGAGACAGCTCGATCTCTTCTCCTGCAGTTCCTCTCAGGCAATTATAAACATCCATTAATGTAGTAACCTTCATGTCCATGCATGTAAGAGAAACAGACAAAGGATAAAACTTTTTATCCGGGCAGGAAAACTGCAAATGCTCTACAATACTGTTTTCTGTTCCGATAATAAATTCTTCTGCATCCGATTTTTCCGCATACGCCATAATTCCTGTTGTAGACCCCACATAATCAGCCTGCCGGGTCACCTCAGGGCAACACTCCGGATGTACAAGAAGAAGGGCGTTGGGATGAGCAGCTTTTGCTTTTTCCGCCTCCTGACCTGTAACCATCTTATGACGTGGACATCCTCCGTCATAAAAGGCAAAGGTCTTTTCCGGAAGCTGCTCTGCCACAAAATGTCCAAGATTCGGATCTGGAATAAACAGGATCTTATCATTGTCAAGCTTTCTGCAGATTTCCAGTGCAGAAGCGGAAGTGACACATACATCGCACTCTGTTTTCAGCTCTGAAGTGGTATTTATGTAGGCAACAACTGCATAACCGGGATATTTCTTTTTCAGCTGACGAAGTCCCTGAACATCAAGCTGTTCAGCCATAGGACAGCCTGCTGCCGGATTTGCCAGCCAGACTCTTTTATCAGGATTCAGAATCTTGCAGGTCTCAGCCATAAACCGGACACCGCACATGATCATACCGCTGCAGTGGCTTTTTGTGGCCTCTACACTTAATCCGTAGGAATCTCCTGTATAATCCGCTACCTCCAGGATCTCATGTCCCTGATAGGCATGTGCCAGAATACAGATGTTTTTTTCTTTTTTCAGGCGAATGATTTCTGCCTGTAACTCCGCTACTGTCATCTTATGTTCTCCTTTTTCTCTTTCTTTTCCCAGGGCTGCAGAGGCGCCAGCAATCCTGCGTTCTCCAGCTGCTGCCCGATCAGATCAAGCCGCTGCTGACTTTCCGCTTCTACCAGATGATAATGGTAACCGGAAGTGGCATTGCTCAGAACTGTGGAATGGCTGCTGTTCAGAGCTTCTACGAATTCCGTCACATCATGCCTGGAACGGATGTCCATTTCTGCGGAAACACGGCCATATACCCGATGGCTGATGCTGATATTCTTCACACGGCCGCCGCAGTCCACAATCAGATTCAGTTCCTCGGCTGCCTGCTCCTGACTGTGGCGGACCTTAAATTCTCTTGTACAGCTGTTTTCCTGCTGTATGGTATAGCCCTTTGTAGTGGAAAGGATTCCTGGCGTTGACGCCCGTATCACCGCCATATCCTGAACGATCACCTGACGGCTTACGCCAAATTTTGCCGCAAGCTCTCTGGCCGCCACCGGAAAATCCGAGCTCCGAAGAGTCTTCAGAATCTCCTTTCTCCTCTCAGAGGTATTCATGCTTTCCCTCCTCTCAGATTGCATGAAGATTTTTCATGGAAATATCAAGAATCGGTGCAGAATGAGTGAGAGCACCGCTGGAAACATAATCAACACCCACCTCACGGATTCTGGCAATGTTTTCTTTTGTAACATTTCCCGAACATTCTGTTTCCGCTCTTCCGTCAATGAACTCTACTGCCTCTTTCATCTGTTCCGGAGTCATATTATCCAGCATAATAATATTGGCTCCTGCCTCAACAGCTTCTTTTACCTGCTCCAGAGACTCTACCTCAATTTCAATTTTACGGACAAAAGGCGCGTATGCTTTTGCCATAGCGACAGCTTTTGCAACGCTTCCTGCCGCACCGATATGATTGTCCTTCAGAAGAACTCCGTCAGAAAGATTATATCTGTGATTATTTCCCCCGCCTACACGCACTGCATATTTTTCAAACACACGACAGTTGGGAGTTGTCTTTCTTGTATCAAGCAGAGTCAGACTGCTTCCCTCAAGAAGTTTTGTCACTTCTCTTGTATAGGTGGCAATTCCGCTCATTCTCTGAAGATAGTTGAGAGCCACACGTTCTCCGGAAAGAAGCACACGGATATCTCCTGTTACTCTGGCAAGCAGCTGTCCGTTCTTTACTTCTTCTCCATCCTGGCAGAAAAATTCAATTTCTGTTTTGTCATCAAGAAGTGTAAATACTCTTGCATAAACCTGAAGTCCTGCAATCACGCCGTCCTCCTTGGCGATCAGGTCAACCGTTCCCTTCTGTGCCTTTGGCATAACGGCATTTGTGGAAACGTCCTCGCTTGTAATATCCTCTCTCAGAGCCATCATAATCAGCTCATCTGCCTGCATTTTCATTGTAATTTCATTCATGATTTTTTTTCATCCTTTCAATTTCATTTAAAATCACTGTACGGTAGCCTGCCATAAGACTTTCCCGGTCCTCATACACCTTCCGGTCTACCGCGCCTGCCCGGCATGGCTCCGGCTTCTTCCCAAATAATATATCATCAGCTGCCCTTCTTGCAAATACAAGAGATTCCAGAAGGGAATTGCTGGCAAGACGGTTCTTACCGTGAACACCATTGCAGCTGGTCTCTCCACAGGCGTAAAGCCCCTGCATGGAGGTTCTGCTTCCCAGATTTACTTTGATCCCGCCCATAAAATAATGCTGGGCAGGAACTACAGGAATCGGTTCTTTTCTTACATCAAAGCCTTCCTCCAGACATCTGCTGAAAATATTCGGAAAATGCTTCATAATAGTACTCTCTCCCAGAGGTCTCATATCCTCCCAGACAAATTCTGTATCCTGCTTTTCCATCTGAGAAAAAATTGCCTGACTCAGCAGATCTCTGGGCTGAAGCTCATTTGTAAAACGCTGTCCGTTTTTGTCATAAAGGTAAGCTCCCTCGCCTCTCACTGATTCTGAAATCAGGAAACGTCTTCCGGGCTTCTTTGAATACAGAGTTGTGGGATGGATCTGTATGTAATCAATATTTTCCAGCAGAATCCCATGCTTCATGGCAATTCCCAGAGCATCTCCTGTAATATGCGGAAAATTGGTAGAATTTTTATACAGGCCCCCAAGTCCTCCGCAGGCAAGCACCACGTAAGGAGCACTTATCTCGTAAATTTCGTCCTGTTCGTCCATGGCAACAACTCCGCCGCAGATATTATCTGCTGAAATCAGATCTACCATTGTCATGTATTCAACAATTTCAATATTTTCTCTGGCCTGTGCCTGAGCCAAAAGCTTTGAAGTGATCTCCTTGCCTGTAATGTCCTCATGAAAAAGGATCCTCGGCTGAGAGTGAGCTCCTTCTCTGGTAAATTCCAGCTCTCCTTTTTCATTTCTCTCAAAATCAACCTCTCTCGTCAGAAGATCCCGGATAATACTGTTGGAACTTCTAAGCATCAGATCTACTGCCTTTTTATTATTTTCATAATGTCCGGCCCGCATGGTATCCTCAAAATAATCCTCATAGTCATCCTCACCACGAAGCATACAGATGCCGCCCTGAGCCAGAAAAGAATCAGACTGATCCGCTTCCTTTTTTGTGATCATCAGGATATTCTTTCTTTCCGGAAGGTTCAGGGCACAGTAAAGACCTGCTGCGCCAGTTCCCACAATGATCACGTCATAATATTCTTTCATTTTCTCCCTCGCACCGCATAGCTGTCATTTTCCGACACCTGAGCGGTTTTCTTTACATAATCTTTGGCTGTTCTTAATATTTTTTGCAAGTATACCACCAAACTTGATAGGTGTCAAGACACCTGTAAAGCACATAAAACAACAGTCTGCACCATATAAATTCATCTCAGATATCTTTCGAAAATATGCAGTTTCTTGATTTCCTTTCATAACCATGTCCATAAACCAGCAGGATTCCTGAATAAAAAACCAGAAACAGATTTATTTTTTATATTTTAAAAGGCTGTTACACTAAGTAGCGTAACAGCCTTTCATATCAAAATATTTACAAAAGAATATCCATAATTCCATCAGCCATAGATTGCAAAATAATGCAACATGATGTTGCTCCGGCATCCAAAACTCCTCTTGAACGTTCTCCCAGCCGACTGGAACGTCCAAATTTTGCAACCATATCCTTTGTAGAATCACGTCCTGTTTCGGCGGCATGCTTCATTTCTGACAAAGCCTCTGCAAAATTTTTTCCAGCTTCAGCCGCCTCTTCCATCACATCTACCGCCGGGGAAAGTGTATCCACAAGTGTTTTATCGCCTACCCGCGCATCAACAATCTCACATAGTCCTTTAAGCCCTGCTCTTAACATTTTTGCAAAATCAGAAACACCTATTTCTTCCAAATCTTCGCCGGCTTCTGCCATGTCCATCAGAATAGTACCGTATATAGGCCCCATGGAACCGCCTATTTCATTTAACAATATCGTTCCAAGTTCATCAAGTCCTTCTGTAAAACTAAACTCTTTATCTGAAAAGCGATTTTCAAATACTGTAAATCCCTTATTCATATTCATGCCATGGTCTCCATCTCCAATAAGCCCATCTACTTCACCAAGATATGCTTTATTTTCCTGGATACCCTTTACCATTTTCATCAGTATCGTTTTACCAGAAGCATTTTTGAATGTACTCATGCTGTCGCTCCCTCTCTTTCCCTTTTATTCCTGCTTAAATCCCATACTGTATGCAGGCATATCCATAAGCGTCTTTAGCTCATCGTCCAATTTCATTACCGTCAAAGTAGCACCGCTCATTTCCAGAGAAGTAAAATAATTTCCTACATAAGATCTATGAACTCTAATTCCCTTCTTCTCTAAAATTTTCTCAATTTCGTTATACAAAACATATAATTCCATGACAGGTGTTGCCCCAAGACCAGAGACTAATACAATCACTTCATCACCAGACTCAAATGGATAATCAGGAAGAACAATATCTGTCATTCTTTTTGCCATTTTATCTGCTGTCTCAATTGGAACTACTTCAATTCCCGGTTCGCCATGATGTCCGATTCCCACTTCCATAGTTCCATCTTTAATTTCAAAGTTCGGGTGTCCTACTGCCGGAAGTGTGCATGGGGTTAAACCAATACCAACCGAACGGGTATTATCAATTGCCTTCTGTGCAGCTGCGATCACTTCATCAAGATTACCTCCCTGCGCAGCCTTTGCACCACCGGCTTTCCACATCAGTATTTCACCAGCAACACCTCTTCTTTTTTCTCTCTGACTTTTAGGTGCTGATGCAACATCATCATTGGCAATTACTGTTTTTACAGTAATTCCCTCTTTTTTTGCCATTTTTACTGCCATTTTTACATTCATGTTATCTCCGGAATAATTACCGTACAGGCAGGCCACTCCTTTTCCCTGATCTGCTGCTTTCGCCGCATCCAGAAATGCTACCGCAGTGGGAGAAGAACAAATCTCTCCTACTGCTGCTGCATCGCAGAGATTTTTTCCAACATATCCAATAAAAGCAGGCTTATGACCGGATCCACCGCCTGTAATAACACCGACTTTACCTTCCGGTATATTTTTCGCCTTTACCACACGAGAATTTTCTGTTGTCTCTACTATATCAGAATGTGCCTTTAAAAATCCTTCCAGCATTTCATCTACAATATTGTCTGGATTATTTAATATTCTTTGCATAATATCCTCCCAACTCTATATGTCGTATTATCAATATTATTGAATAGTAAATCCACCATCTACAAGAAGATTATGACCAGTAATCATACCTGCTCCCTTACTGCAAAGAAATGCAATAACAGAAGCGATTTCTTCAGGTTCTGCAAACCGTTTTGCAGGAATTGTCTCTTTAAAAGCATCTCCCACCGGACCATCCCACGCTTTATGCCCTAATGCTGTAAGAACTACAGTAGGAGATACAGAATTTACACGAATCCCATAAATTCCCCATTCCTTTGCCATTACTTTTGTCATTGCAATGATTCCACCTTTCGCAGCACAATACGCAACATGCTTATCCAAAGCAATAACTCCTGCCTGTGAAGCCATATTAACAATACATCCCGGTATCTTATTTTCGATCATATATCTGCCAACAGCCTGTGCCATAAAAAAACATGCAGATAAATTAATATTAATCGTACGATTCCAGAAATCTGCACTGATTGTCTCAGCATTATCAAGTGCAACAATACCCGCACAATTTACCAGGATATCAATTTTTCCAAATGAATTTACTGCTTTTTCAACTACCTTAGCAGGATAGTCTGTGTCACAGACATTTCCAACAACTCCAATAGTATGTTCTCCGATTTCTTCAGCTACTTCATCAAGTTTGGGGTTAAGGTCAGCAAGTACAATATTTACACCTTTTTCATGGAAGAACTTCGCTGTTGCATAACCAATGCCAGCTGCGCCTCCAGTAATAACAGCAGTTTTTCCTTCCAATGAAAACTCAAGATCAACACCCTCATAAGGCAACATAATAAATCCCTCCTATTATTTTATTATCCCAATGTCATTTAATATTTTCCCTGGTAATCTTTAAAATTATCCGGAGTAATCATTTCAAACGGAATCCAAAGTTCCTTTTCATATTCCTCATCATTAACACATTTCACAGCAGTTTCCAGTGCACCGGTAATCTGACCTTCCGCATTCTGGAAGTCACTAGCAATCATTTTTCCATTTTCAATTGCGGATACGGCGTCTGTAATACCATCAATTCCAATACATGGAATATCCATTCCTGCCGCTTCAATTGCCTCTCTTGCCCCCAATGCCATTTCATCATTTTCAGATACTACTGCATCAATTTCATCCCCATATGTAGTGATCCATGTTTCCATTAGAGCCATTGCTTCAGAACGTGACCAGTTTGCTGTATTTTGGGCAAGAATCTTAATATCTGGATAATCCTTTAATACATTTGTAATTCCCTCCATACGCTGTAACTGTGCCGATTGTCCCATAGGACCTTCAATAACTACAATATTAAATTCTTCACTGCCCATATACTCAATCATATATTCCATAATTGCTTCACCGGCAGTTACATCCTGAGACCCTACATAAGCAGTCAGTTTGTCATTATTTACCATAGTGTTTACACCTATAATTGGAATACCTGCTTCTACAGCCGCATCTACGCACGCAGAACATGCGTCTGCATCCTGAGGATTTAAAATAATAGCATCTACACCATCCGCAATCATAGTTTCAACCTGCTCCAGCTGTTTTGCTGCATCATTATTACCATCATAAGATTTATAAGTTACACCATTGTCTTTCGCCCATTTCTGTGCTGCATTATCCATACGCATACAAAATTCTGTCTGAAGGGTATAAAAAGTTGCTCCAATATTAAGTCCCTCTGCACCGGCTACTTTTTCGCTTTCCGTACCTTCAGAAGCAAATACTGCCACACCTCCTAAAGTAGTAGCTGCCACTGTGAGCGCCATTGTTGCTGCCAGCATTTTCTTTGTTGTCTTTGCCATAATCATTTCCTCCTTTGATTGTTGATTATATATTTAATATGATTTTCTGGTTCAAAACTTATTCGGTCAATCAGAGCTAAGCCCATCTAACATTACCGCTCCAATTACAACAAATCCTTTAACCAACATCTGATAATATGCATTAACCCCCAGCATATCAAGTCCCGTAGAAAGGAACTGCATAATCAAAATACCTACGATAGTTCCCCAAAGCCTGCCTTTTCCTCCTGCCAGACTGGTTCCTCCGATCACAACTGCTGCAATTGCATCTGTTTCATATCCATCCCCGGTTGACGTAACTCCTGATGTCACTCTGGCAGTCATAATGACTCCTGCCAAAGCGGAAAGTATACCTGTAAGTACATAAACAGAACAGATAATTCTTTTGGTATTAATACCTGACACATGAGCTGCATTTCTGTTTCCGCCTACTGCATAAATATAGCGTCCATATCTTGTTTTATACAAAAGTGTAAAACATATAATTAAAACAAAAATCATTATTACACACGGAATTGGAAGAAAACCCAAACTGCCGCCTCCAATGTATTTAAATGTATCCGACAGATTAGGAATCGGTTTTGCATCTGTTAATAAAAACTTCAAACTGTCTGCAATACTCATAGCACCTAAAGTTCCTACAAATGCTGGAACCTTCAGATAGGCAATACATACTCCATTAAAAACACCAAATACAAGTCCTACTGTTAAACCTATTAAAACAGCAACAATAGCAGGATATCCCTTTACAGCCTGTGCAAAATATGCAGAATACATACCTGCACATCCCATAATCGCACCAACAGATAAATCAATACCGCCAGTTAAAACAACAAATGTCATACCTATTGCCAGCAATCCATTAATGGATGCATTCCGAAATACATTTCTTAAATTGGCAGGACTGACAAATCGTGGTCTCAATATGGTAATAACAATTACCAAAAGTATCAGTCCTATTAAAGAACCGTAAGTTGAAATAAATTGTTTTCTTGATAATTTTTCGTTCTTTGCATAAGCCTTCTTCTTTACCATTTCTCCATTCATACTTCTCCCCCCTATTCTTGTTTTGTCTGCATAAATCTAAACTGCATCTGCGCAATTGTCTCCTGACTAAATTCATAACGCTTTAGCTCACCACTGCATTTATGATTACTTAATACAATCATCCTGTCAGACATTCCCATAGCCTCCGGCATTTCAGAAGAAACCATAAGAATGGCATTTCCTTGACTTACATAGTCGCACATAATTTTATAAATTTCTGCTTTTGCACCTACATCAATTCCACGGGTAGGTTCATCAAAAATCAAAATATTCGGTCTGGCGATCATCCATTTTGCCAAGACTACTTTCTGTTGATTTCCACCCGAAAGTGACTTAACATCCATAGAGGTTCTTGAAACTTTGATTCCCAAAGAGGCGATTTCCTGTTTTACTATCTCCACTTCTTTTTTATTCTGTAAAAACCCCTTTTTTACAAATGATTTTAAAGAAGCAATCGTAATGTTCTTTTCAACACTCATTGGTAAAACCAGGCCTTCTCCTTTACGATCTTCAGTCACATAGGCAATTCCATGCTCTATGGCATCTTTCGGATTTTTAAAATTCACTTCCTGACCATTTAACAAAATTTTTCCGGAATCTGGTTTCGTGATGCCGAAAATAGAATGCATCAGTTCTGTACGCCCTGCTCCTACCAGACCGACAAAACTTAATATTTCACCTTTATGGAGTTTAAAACTTATGTCTTCATATTGGCCTTTGCGAGTAAGATGCTGAACCTCCAGTACAGGGTCTCCAATTTGTACATTTACTTTTGGAAACTGCACTCCCAAATCACGTCCTACCATGCTGCGAATTAAAATATCCTCATCTATTTCAGAAGCTTTAAAAGTGTCTATGTATGTGCCATCACGAAGTATTGTCATTTCATCACAAATTTGAAATATTTCGTCCATCTTGTGTGAAATATAAATAATACCAACCCCTGAAGCCTTAAGTCCTCTAATCATTTCAAATAAGCTGTCTACCTCTTTATCAGTGATCGAAGAGGTTGGTTCATCCATGATAACCACTCTCGCATTTTGGGAAATAGCTTTTGCAATTTCAACCATCTGTTGATCTGCTACTCTCAATTGTTTCATTTTTGTTTTAGGGTTTAAATTTATTCCAAGCTTTTCAAGTATTCTCCTGTTTGCCGATATAACTGTTGATAATCAACCAATCCAAATCGCCCTGGTTCCCTGCCCAGATAAATATTCTCTGCAACAGACATTTCAAGTTCTGAAGAAAGTTCCTGATGAATCATGGCTATCCCCAATTCACGCGCCATAGCCGGAGATGAAATGTTTACTTCTTTACCATCAAGAAGAATTCTTCCAGAATCAGCAGAATGAACTCCTGCAATCACTTTCATCAACGTTGATTTTCCTGCACCATTTTCACCCATCAGTGCATGAACAGTTCCGGCCTGCAAAACAAAATTTACGCCATGGAGGACTTCAACTCCATAAAAACTTTTATGAATATCCTTCAACTCAATTAAACTCATTGTTTTGCCACCTCTCTTCTAAATTGTCATTATCGATTCATATCATATTCCACAAACGCATCTACCTTTGGCTGAGAGGAACATCCCTGAACAAACTCATTTGTTAAAAATGCATCTACCAGCTCTTCCCTTAATTTACTGCCAATCGTAAACGCACCAAAACAGGCAATATTTGCGTTATTACTAAGTCGTGCACGCTTAGCAGAATAAATATCTGTTAATAACGCAGGATATGCACCCTTTACTTTGCTTGCTGCAAGACAAACACCAATTCCTGTTCCACAAATCAATATTCCACGATCGTATTCTCCAATAGCTACTGCCTCCGCAACCTTAGTCGCAACATGAGCATAAATTGTATCTTCACTTCCAAAATCTGTAACAGATCCATATCCTTTAGTATTCATAAATTTAATAAGCTCTTCCTTTGCACTCTGAGCATTTGGATCACAACCAATAGCAATTTTCATGTCTGTTCCCTCCTTTATTGGCTTTAGTATATAGTAAATATACAAAAAAACCAACCCGACCAGATTTAGAATTGGTGGAAAATATCAAGTTTTTATATATTTCCTCATTAATATTTTTATCTTTTTTATATTTATCTGGCATTTTTTTTCGTTTTATAAGCGATATATACAAAAAAAGCATTATCTGCAAATACGTTCTGTTTGCAAATAACACTTTTTTCCAAATGAAAAACAGATCACTCAATAATAAATACACGATCCGAAATTCCATGCATATATTCTATATTTGATTTGATAACGATAACAGCGGTTCCTCTGTCTGCCATTTTTTTAATATAAGACAGTATAATAGAAACTCCATAGGCATCACAACTGGTAAACGGTTCATAAAGTATAATTGCTTTAGGATTAAATACATACCACCGATTAAATGAAATATTAATATGATTATTTTTGTCCAAATGATAAACGATATCATTATTAATCAATGATTCATGTTCCATTTCCTCGCTTAAAATTTCACTCATCTTGTCGCCTGATACCATATATACCAGTCGCGGTATCTTTCGAAGGGAAGGAAGAATCAGATTGTCTCCCACAGACATCTTTTCAAATATCTCATAATCATTCCCACTTTTCATTACAGACACAACCTTATTTTTTATAAATGACAGATACGCAGGCCGAGATACAAACTTGCCGTTTAATAAGTATTGCATACTATCAGGAGTAATTCTTCCACTCAGATTCATGAAAAGCTTCATTCTTTCTGTATGATTCACAAGAACAAAAGTAGAAATTTCTCCTTTCCTGAAATCATAATCTTCTATAGTTTTGCCAATTGCAAGGTTTCGTACACTATATACAATATCTTTTCCCGGACGTATTTTACGGGCATAACTGTCCAATGAGTTTTTTTTCTGAATCATAGTTCCACCCAGTAAATAATCACTAATCTCTCCATTGTTATATGCTGAATTTTTTTTCCATTTTTTAACAATGCGTCCTCTTCTGAAAATAATATAATTATCTGCCAAAACAGAAGTAGCCATATCTGAATGACAGATAAGAATAGCTGCCATATGATTCTTGATCACTTTCTTCAAGAATTGCTCATAAGAGCAGAGCATCTCCCTGTCCATCCCTTCACATTCATCTTCAAGAATCAAAATACGTGCACCTTTTTGCGTGCACGCATACCTCTACCATTCTACGTTCCAGTACATTAAGGCTGTTCATTTTTTTTTGAATATCAATATGTATGCCTACCTCTTCCAGTTGCTGCTCTGTTTCTTTCAATAAGCGCTTTTTAACCTTTTTAGATAGAAACCAATTTACCTCCGTCAGAGAAATATATTCTGCAACTGTCCAATTTTCAATCCCAGGACTGTCTGCACACAAATGATAAACCAGCGGGTGCAAATCCGATGCCCTTTGTATTTTTTGTCCATCAATATAAACCTTATTTTTATTCCAGTCCAAATCAATTTCACCAAGAAGAATTTGAACTGCCAATTCCTTCCCGGAGTAATTCAGCCCAAGAAAAGAAGTAATATCGCCTTCCATTACATGCAATGATGCATACTCCAGCTTTCCATATCTTTCATTCCGAAGATTTAGCTCGCTCATTTTTAATACTATTTTTTTCAACTGGCATTTCCTCCGTTCGACAATCAACTGGCAAAATTACTTCGACATCTGTACCACATCCACTCGAGCTATAAACATTAAGTCCATATTTATCTCCAAAAAGTAAACGGATCCTTTTGTTGATATTGGGAAGTGCAATTCCTGTACTATGATTCTGGCTACTTTCCTCTTCAACATGCATCTGACTGGAATGAATCCTGCTGTTTAACAGATCAAGCTCCTCAATGGACATTCCTGTCCCATTATCAGAAACTGTAATAATCAGATCATCAGCAACTGTAACCTCAATAATTACTCTTGCATTTTCTGTTTTTTCTTCAAGGCCATGAACAATAGCATTCTCTACAATAGGCTGCAAAATCAGCCGTGGTACGTAAAAGTCATAGGCCTGCATATCTTCTTCATCTACTACAATTTCTAAAGAAAAACGATTATTAAAACGATACTGCTGAATCCGCATATAATTATTAATATTGTTAAGCTCATCCCGAAGTGTTACCAGATTGCCTTTACGACTGATACTATATCTGAAAAATGAGGCTAATGTTTCAATCATATTCGCCACCTCTATATTATCATCACACATTGCCTGACCTCTTATAGTATCCAATGTATTGTAGAGAAAATGAGGATTAATCTGACTTTGCAAAGCAGTCAGCTCAGTTTGTTTATTAAAAATCTCAGCATTATTATGACATATTTTTAAGGCAACATAATGTTTTAATATTGTTTCAAATTCTTTCAAAAGTGATGATTCCGACAGTTCTTTTTCAAATTCATTCAGAGAATTTTCACCTCTATCAATCTTTTCCAGGTCTTCTTCCATCCATTTTACGGGATGATAAATTAAATAATAAAATTTAATAATCAGCCATACCTGAATAAGAAACATGATACCTAAAATAATAAAAAGAATTGGTTCTGACCATGTAATAGCAAAAAAAATCGCAGCAAACAGATTTAATGATAACAGTATAAATCCTGCATTCTTTATCCCTTTCATCTGTTCTTGCCCCTTCCTATGAGTGTAATCTCCTATATATAGCCGGCTTTACTCCTACTATTTTTTTAAACAGCTGACTAAAATATTTCTGATCCGCATATCCTACAGCATCTCCAATAGCAGCTATTGTATCGTTCGTATCTATCAATAATTTTTTTGCATGTTCCATTCTGACTGTACTTAAATAGGTACTAAAATTCATGTCTGTCTCTTTTTTAAACAAAGCACTGAAATATACCGGATTCAGATCCACAATAATAGCAATATCTTCCAGTAATATTTTTTCTGCATAATGTTCTTCAACATATTCCTTAGCCTGACGAATTGGCCTGATTGATTTATTTTCTTCTGTCTCCCGGAGCATTTCCAAGCAGTTTCCCAGACTTTTAACCAGCAGATTAAGCAACTGTTCCAACTTATAACAATGTTGGCATCTGGCTAAAATCAACTTTTTGTGATCTTCCAGCTCCTCTTTATCCAAATAATTAAAAAACAAATCTATCACTTTCTCTGCAGCCATATAATACGCTGACATATCTATATTTTCCATAGTTTCCGGTAACCTGAACAACTCACAAATACCTGATTCAATACCTTTGGCAGAATACGCATCAATACTGGTATATAAAGAATCCCTCATCTTTTCAAAACGTTTCTTTAATTGTATATCCATATCTTCTGAAAAAGTTTCTGCATAAATTAATCTTCCTGTACCATGGCACATTCTATTACATACTGCTTTATATGATTCCAGTATTGAAAAACGTATTTCCTCAAAATCACATGTCTTCGTTCCGATTCCTATTGTTACTTCATATTGATCAAATCCCATTAAGTATTCTTTGATTTGTATCAGTATTTTACTTACTAATTCTTTTATATCTTTTTCTTTATCGCGATCATAATTAAACAAACAATATATGTGTAGATAATCTTTTTGACAAATCAAAAATTCTTTTAATTCTTTTCTGATAGCAGTTTCCACTAAAGAATAGACCTTATTTACAGTCTGAGTATCATGTCTTATATCCATGTTCTCACAATCAATATAATCCAATTTTATGTCAATTCCCTGATACAGTTCTCCCTCCATATTAATTGGAATATCTGACAGATTTATATTTTCTCTTTGGTCAATTATATTCCTCAAAAGATTCTGGCGGATAATCTTATTGCTTTTATCAATAGTCCTTTTCAACTCTGTCTGATGTTTGGTAAATATCTCTTTATCACTTAATTTTTTTCCAATTTTATGCAAAGCATCATTTAAGTCTTTCTCATTAACAGGCTTTAAGATGTAATCTTCCACTCCATATGCCAACGCTTTATGAGCATATTCAAATTCCTTATAACCACTGATTACAATAAAATGTACATTAATATCACTTTCACGAATTGTTTTAATCAGATCCAACCCATTAACCTTAGGCATACGAATATCTGTTATTACAATATCAGGTTTCTTCTCCTGGATAATCTTAACAGCTGTTTCCCCACTGTCTAAAACATCCAGGCATTCCATATTTAATTCAGTCCAATGAATCAGCTTCTTAATCAGTAACCCGATCCTAAATTCATCATCTACAATCAGAACACTGTTTTTTTCTCCCATATTATTACCTCATTTTCACTGTATTATTTCCAGTATAGAACATTCATTACTTTCACGCAAGAAATACCCAAACTCAGAAATAACTCCTTATATATTCTCTGTTGATAAATATTGTACCAAAAATAGCTCATATATTAAATTAATTTCTTACAAAATCATTTCCTATATTTTTACTAAGAATTATTACATTTTTATATGGGAAACCTTTAAAAATACATACACTATTATAATTATAATAAGGTACACATTATAAAATAAAAAAGCCGGAAAATCCCGGCTTGTTTATTTCATAATTCCGCTCATGCAAAAAAACAGATATTCTTGATATCCCGAACATCTCCCTGTAACAGTTCCTCTGCATTTTACTGAAACTATAGTCTCCTTCACTATATTTTCTTCCTCTGTATTGTACCAAGGCAGCAAAATTGACGGTTACGGCTGACTCTTAAAAATCTCCGACTTACCGTGCAGAACTGTATTTTACGATCAGAAGCTCCACACTCAGCACATCCTGAAGCCGTCCTGTTTTCACTGCTTCCTCTGCCTCCACAAAGTCTTCCTCTGCTTTCTGAAGCTCCGCAGCCGAGTAGGAACGGGCACAGGCAGAAATATTTCGTGCCACAAAAGACGGTACTCCTAACCGGGAAGCAATTTCCGGCTGCGCCACGCCTTCCTCTGACATCTTCTTTGCCAAAAAAAGCTGGTGAAACTGTTTTGCCAAAAGAAACAGAATTCTCATTGGCGGCTCCTTCAAGGTCAGAAGATCATAATACAATTCCAATGCCCGTTTCTGATTTCTTTCCGTTACCGCACGCACCATGTCAAAAATCTTGTTTGCAGTCTGGGTGGTGCACACTGCCTCAATATCCTCAGCAGTAACAATATCTCTCCCCTGGGTGTAAGTGATCAGCTTTTCCAGCTCCATACGGATATTTCCCATATCAGTTCCTGTTTTTGTAAGAAAAAGCTCCATATCTGAAGTTCTGATCTTCCTGCCTTCCCGTCCCAGGATTCCTGCAGCCCAGCGCATCAGGGATTTTTCATCCTGTCTGGCAAACTCCGTAATACGGCCACAGGCTTTCACTGCTTTATACATCCGGCTTCGTTTGTCCACTTCCTCTTCCACAAAAACCATCCGGATATAATCCGGCAATGATTTCATATAATCCGCAAGTTCTTCACACTTATTCTTAAAAAATCCGGAGTTTTCCACAAGGATCACCCTGATCTCTGCAAAAAAGGGCATCGTTTCACAAAGATCGATCATTTCACGAACTTCTATTCCCTTTCCTTCATATCTGGTAAAATTCATGGTATCTCCATCCGGATTCAATGCCTGTATCAGCTTATCCTTATACTGTTGTCTGAGATAGGCCTCCTCCCCAAACAAAAGATACGCCTGTTTAAAATTTCCTGTTTTTAAATCTTCCTGTAAGCTTTTCAAGTCTGAACTCCTTTATGTTGTGCCAAAGTCAGAACCCCAGATATCAGGCTCCTTTTCTCAGTCTTTGATTTTCCTTTAAGTGTTGTTATTTTCAGAACATAATATACAATCATACTTATCAGGTTTCAGGCATACTTTCTCTACTCTGCTGCTTGCTTTTATTCCATAATCCACGCACATACATTACTGCTGCAAATACTACTATATCCACAATGATTCTGCATATTATATTTATGTATATATTTTCTGATATAAGCCAGATTCTTTTCATCCATGTACTGTCAATCCCATGTATCACAAGCATATAAAGAGAATTTTTCCCCAAATACAGCAAAGGACTGATTATCTTTTTTTGCTTACAAAGTATTACACTAAGCTCTGCAATCATTAATGTTCCTAAAATGGCGGACAAAAAGCAAAACGGATATGATGGGTATTGTCTGCTGGCATAAACCATATATGGATATCCATTACATCCCTCGTTTATTTTATAACATAAATAAAATGTTACAAACCAACCAGTTCCAAATATCAATAGTTTCAATACCGGCTTATGTTCTACACAAAACTTCCTCAAAATATATCCAATATAAAACATTGGCATAATTGTTAGTACAATATCAAAAGACAATGGTAACCATTGTAATCGACTGATTACCACTCCTGTTACTGAAAGGAGTAAACAACCTACAATCAGTTTTCTTCCTGATAATTTTAAATGCATATAGTCAAACAATGTTTTTCCCAAAAACATAACTACTAAAAACCATGGAATACCCAAACCTTTAATTTCCGCTGATAATACATGTAAGTTAACTCCGGATGAAAAAACCATTGTCAATAAACTTTCTTTTAGAAATTTTCTCACAAATTCCCAGGAACGAAATTCTGAAATGCACTTAGAACTAACATAAATTAAAACTGTAATATATATAAACAATGCCGGAAGAATTAAATGTTTAAAACCTTTTTCTGTTTTTTTCACAAATTCATCGTTACTATTTGAAAGTTTTCCTGTAACGCAGCTTACTACAAAAAACAGCGTCATGTGAAAAGAAAATATTCCTGCTCTTACCATATTTGAAGCATCGGTACTTACTGTATGTCCTATAATAACAAGCAACAAAGTAATTCCTTTTGCACAATCCACCCAATCTATTCTATTCTTTTTCATACATATCCTTCCCCTTGATTCTACCATATCATATCTTTAAGTACCGTTGCCCTTCTCCAATTTTATAATTTTTCACAGTAGATATTATTTTTATAATTTTATCATACTGCCTTCAAAAAGAAAACAAAAACTTATTTTACTCAGGGATTTCGCTTTTAACTCTGCATATTTATAAAACCCTTCTTTTTTCTGCTGCTTTCCGACTTTTCTCTTTCCATACGGAAGAATACGCACAAACTGCCCCTATCGCATCTATTATGGATTTTGGGATTTCCCATCCTGTTCTCAAAGTTCCTTATCATCTCCAGTTCCTATCCGTTTTCTCCATACAAGATATTCTTTACCTTCTCTGTCTGCAGATCATCACAAAAAATCCGGCTTATGCTCTTTCTGACCATCTCATACCCTTTTTTGACATAAGCATCTTGATAGAGATGCTTTTCCGGAGAACATTTATTGCGTTCCGGACAGCCGTTGCAGACATAAGGCGGTTTAGAGAGTCTGGGGCAAATATATTTTTCATAAAAAGGCAGGAAAAGGAACATTTGACACAGAATCACTCTTTGCGGAAGGAACATTCACGACAAACCATTTGTGCAGAGCACCAATGTAGAAAATCCAGGCGTCAAACATTGAAAGCTCTGCCATATGCCCCACTGTTTTCAAAGCAGATGTGATTTTTCACTTCTTCGGAGATGGTCGTACAATTCTTACTTAAAAGCCGACCAATCGCTTTAAAGCTTTCTTCCTTGATTAAATTGCCATTAAGTGTATTACCCTCTTCCTTGGTATCTGTACCAAAAAATCCTTAAAAATCACAGATATTTTGTCCTGTACAACATATGCCTCTGATTTTTCCCGTGGTAAAATACAAATATAAATTTCAAGTATACAGGAGGGTTTTTAATATGAAAGTTGTTGTTGCAGTTGATTCTTTTAAGGGAAGTATGACATCTATGGAAGCCGGTACTGCAGTAAAGTCCGGTATTCTGGCTGCCCACCCTGATGCGGAGGTAATAGTCAGACCTCTGGCAGACGGCGGAGAAGGAACTACCGATGCCCTGACGGAGGGCTTAAACGGAAAACGAATCAATCTGACAGTTACAGGGCCCATGGGAGAGCCTGTAGACGCTTACTACGGCTATCTGGAAGATACAAACACTGCAGTTATGGAAATGGCCTCTGCTGCGGGAATCACAATTTCAGATCACGCTGATCCCATGAAAGCAACCACCTTTGGAGTTGGAGAAATGATTCTTCACGCCATAGACAATGGTATCCGCAACTTTATTATCGGGATTGGAGGCAGCGCCACAAACGACGGAGGAATCGGAATGTTAAAAGCCCTGGGTTTTACATTTCTGGATAGAGACGGAAATGACGTAGGCGAAGGCGGACAGGCTCTTGCAAAAATCTCCTCTGTAAGGAGTTCTGACAAACAAGAGCTCCTTGCCCAATGCTGTTTTCAGATCGCCTGCGATGTGACAAATCCCCTTTGCGGGCCCCAGGGCGCTACCTATATCTATGGCCCCCAAAAAGGAGTTACGGAAGAAATGGCTCCGGTTCTTGACGCCGGCATGAAAAATTATGCAGAGGTTACTGCCTCTCTGACCGGAAAAGATCATTCCCCGGCAGAGGGCGCAGGCGCAGCCGGCGGACTTGGCTTTGCCTTTTTAAGTTATCTGAATGGCCAGCTTACTCCCGGAATCCAACTGATTCTGAATGCGGTTCATCTGGAAGATGA
>ENA-OPYY01000115-OPYY01000115.1-human-gut-metagenome-genome-assembly--contig:-NODE-115-length-34675-cov-3.259089_pt1 | contig 34675 bp, 32 predicted proteins | sample MGYA00242472_ERZ504481 | MGnify/ENA primary metagenome ERZ504481 (study PRJEB26092, sample SAMD00036265) | human gut metagenome | host: Homo sapiens | study: EMG produced TPA metagenomics assembly of...
CCAGTCTATCATTGTGCCGGATATGCAGAAGAAACTGCGACAAGGATTTGGGAGAGCCATTCGTACAGAAACTGATACTTGTGTGGTGTCTATTTTAGATATTCGGGCGGTAAAAGGCGGCAAGTATCACGAAGATGTGATGTGTGCGCTTCCGTCCTGCCGGATAGCAGAAGAGTTGAAAGAGGTACAGGATTTCATCCGCAGCCGGAAAGGTGTAGAGTATTATTTGTAATAGGCAAAATGCTCTTTCCAGCCTTGTTGCTTGTGCTTATTTTCCAGACGCTTTTAGGGGAAAAGTTTAGTACAGTTTTGGGGGCGATTTTGGAGAGATTGTTGGTATTGATGAATAGATATTTGAACATGAAGTGGGTATAATGTGTATAGCGTTAGAGATTTGGAAGGAGGTGCTGAGATGGCAAAATATATAATGGATATGCAAACTGATAAAAAGGAAGAATTCTATTTTATCCGAGAGAAAGAAAGTCATGATATTGTATATTTACCTTCCAAGTATTTAATGCATAAGAAACGGTCAAAGTTATCACCGAATACCATACGAAGGAGTGCCTTCATATTATCCTATTATTTAAACTTTATGGATGAATTGGACTTGCATTTGGATGATATCTATCAGATGAACTACATGGATCAGCATGAACATTTTACAGATTTTCTGATCTGGTTACAAGCAGGTGAGCATAGCCGGGAAGATTATTCAAAACTTCCCAATAATGAAACTTGCAATGCATATTTAAAAGAGGTATTCCGGTTCTATACTTTTATGGAACAGGAAAACAAGCAGTCAGAAAGTCTGAAGGTGCTTTCAGATGCACAGATGATTGTACGAAATTCGATAGGTCTCGGAAGGGTGCTGAACCGAAAGAGCTTTCGGGGATATTTAAAAGAAAAAGGACATCAAGGAAAAACCATTGAGCAGGACAAGATTGTAGGCTTGTTGCAGGAATGTGCAAACAGCCGCGATCAGGTTCTGCTTTTGTTATTAGCAGAAACAGGCTTTCGAATAGGGGAACTCTTAGGTGTCCGGTATGCGGAAGATATAGACTATGAAAAACATATCATTTATGTCAACTTCCGAGAAGATAATGAAAATAGGGCAAGGGCGAAAAATGCAGAATTCCGAAGGGCAAAAATCAGTGATGCAACCTTTGATATTTTAATGTTCTATATAGAAGATTATAAAGAATTGATCTTCGGACAGGAATATCTATTTATCAATGTCTCAGGTGATTATGTCGGACAACCATTCAAGGGAAGTGGAGTATATGCAATGCTGCGCAGACTGGAAAGAAAAACAGGGATTAAAGCCTCTCCCCATATGCTTCGCCACTATTTTGCAAATGCAAGACGAAAAGATGGCTGGAAATTAGAAATGATCAGTCAGGCACTCGGACATCGGAATATTGAAACGACCATGAAATATCTGAACATAACAGAGGATGAACTAATAGAAGTCAGTGATGCATTTTACAATAAGCATCAGGCAATGTATGGAGTTCAGAATTTGTTATAAAAAAGAGGAGGCGATTAAGTGTCTGCAATTCGATTGCTGCAAGCGGAACGCCAGGAAAAGATACGGCATCTTCATAGGCAGCTTATGTCAGGCGGAATATTGCAGAGAGAACTATGGGAAGAAGCAGAGAAATTCCTTATCCAAAGAGAAATTTATGATGTGATTCTAGCAGAAGAACAAGATTTGCGGGAATACAAAAAAAGTTTGTCAGATAGTGGGAATTATACGAAAAAGCAGGTGAAAGAGCAGTCATCCGCATTGCGGAAGATGCAGAAGTATTGGATAGATACAGAATATGGACCGCTGCTCTCAGAAATCCGAGAATGCCAAGTGTCAGATGAAGCATTGAAGGGAAATATCAAACGGTTTCTAATCCGGCAAGGCATACATCATATCAGGGAGATTGATTATACGGTACGGAGCAGATATGAAGCAGAGCTGCAAAAGATGTGGGACGAACCGAGTGTGATGAAATATCTAAAGGTATTCGATCATATCAAGCAGTACAGTATCCAAAAAGAAATAGAAAGTCTGCCGGGAAGAATCGAACACCGAAGAAAATATCAAGCACAGATTGTATTCCTGCCATACTTACCAGATTTGGAATTGGTTAAGGATTTTGAATATGTCCGAGATAAACAGGAACTGGTATGGGATTTTGCAAGAAAAGCATCTGAAAAATTAAAAAGGCAGATTTTCCTACTGCTAAATTATATCCTGGACAATTTATATCGAGACGATTCAAAAGAGAGAAGAGTTCGTTATTTACTGCCACTGCACTGGTTATATGATTTTTGTGTGGAGGAAGAGATTGATGATCTGGAAGGCTTGGAATTAGAACAGATTCAGCGATTTGAGAAAATCGTGGAACAGAAGGTAGTCAATGTGAAAAACTCCATGCAGATTATTGACAATAGTCGGAAAATCTTATTTTTAACAGCACCAGAAATTCATTGGCATGCCAATGTGTGGTATATGGAACGCTTTCACCTGTCAGAAGATCGGCTTAACCCAAGCAATCCAGTACAGCGATTGAGTTTTATAGAAGTGACTAACAAAAAGAATCGAGAATTGTTACAGGAATATGCCAAATATCATGTTGGAATTGGTGGACTGACGATAGCAAATATCCGAGGACAACTATATGAGGTAAAAAGACTTCTGGAATATTTTAAGGAAGAAGAATCCATTTGTCAGGTAGATGAAAATCAATTGGATGACTATTTTAGGAAACTGGAAGAAAAGGATACCAAAGATGATACATTCAATAAAAGAATTGTGCATTATATAAAATTTTATCAGTTTTTAAATGTACGAGGATATATGAAGGAGATACCTTTTAAACCGGAGTATTATCTGAAAAAGACATATCCAGAGCATCATGACAGAACGGTGGAAGAAAAAGTTTATATGGAAATCCTGCATAAGCTGTATGCATTTCCGTTAGTTCCAAGATTGATATTTTTACATTTGTGGTGTACTGGATTGAGAATCAGCGAAGTTTGTACGTTAAAAGGGGATGCATATTACTGGGATGGAGAAGATGCATGGTTGAAAGTCTATCAGATCAAGATGAAGGCAGATAAAATGATACCAATACCGCTTGTGATGTATAGAATCATGCGTAAGTATATTGAGCGTGAACACATTCGTCCGAAAGATTATATCTTTAAAGGGAAGGATGGTGGAGCGTACCGGGGAACAACATTCCGACAGGAGTTTCAGCAATACTGTGATAAGAATGGAATTGCAGATGGCAGTTATATCTTCAAAACCCATGACTATAGACATACGCTGGCTACTCAATTTTATGATGAGGATGTTTCTATACAGACAATCCGAGATTATTTAGGACATTTTTCAGAAGAGATGACAAAACAGTATGTGGACTTCATGCCAAAGAGAATTGAAAAAGCAAGTGATACATACTTTAAGAAACCGGAAAATGATTTGGCTTCTACCATTAAAGTTAAGAAGCGTGGTGACAGAAAATGAAAAAAAGAATTTACATATATGAGATGGATTGCTATAAGACAGCATCCGAAGATCAACTGCAGAGAATGCGTATCAGTCCGGTACGGTATTTTAATCTGGAAGGGTTACCATCCGAAGAAATAACCGAAAAGTTGGAAGAATTTATATGGGAAAGAGGAAAAATGCTCGCCCCGTCTAGCATGGCAAGTGAAGTGACCTATTATAATAATATTCGAGAATTTCTGATTGATCGGAAAATAGAAAGCCTAGATTCCAGAGAAGAAGAAAAAATCATCCTTACGCTAAAAGGTTGGATGTTGGAACGAGGATATGCTTTATCAAGCAAAAAATACCGGCCAGCATATGACAAGGTAGGGATTGAAAGTCCTGGCATTGTGAGGCATATGAAAAAAATCTTGAAGTTTCTAGAAGAAGAGGATGACAGGGACGAACAAGAAAAAGACATCTGGACTCTTAAAAATTTCGATTTTCCTATTCAAGGAAATCCAATTTTGAATACAGAAACGATTAACTTTACTAAAATTGTACAGCCAGATATCCGGGAAGAAGTAAAAAAAGTGATTTTTATGCATTTGAAATATTCTCCTTTAGGAACGATACATAGTGAAATGACTGCAGTAAAGCGATTTTCAAGATTTCTTAAAAGGAAATATTTGGACATTCAATCACTGCAGGAATTAGACCGAATGCATATAGAAGAGTATCTGATATATCTTCATACGGAAGCACATGACCGGAAAAATTATAGATCTGACCTATATGCACTGCGAAGGGTAATAGAAGATGTTGGGAATTTATATGAACGACAGCACATGGGCGAGTTATTTCTGAGCAATGACTTTCCAAGTACACCAAGGCATGTATTCAAATTTTACTCAGATGCGGAAATTAAAAGATTAAACGAACACATTTTCAAAATGGATGAGCAGATATGTAGGGCGCTGATTATCCACCAATTACTGGGAACGAGGATTTCAGACACTCTGACATTAAAGACAGACTGCTTAAGTATGCGAAACAATCGGTATTTTATAAGGATTGATCAGGTGAAGTCAGTCACCTATGAAAAAGCTATCAGTGAAGAAGTGGCACAACTGATTATGAAAGCAATTGATTATACAAAGGAGCGGTATGGAGAAACAACTTACATTTTTGTAAAAAAAGATGATCCAACTAGACCTTATCAATATAGCATGATTCAAAATCAGATTATGACAATGATTCGTCAGGAAGATATCCGGGATGATAATGGAGAGTTCCTGAAGTTTGGAACCCATATTTTCCGGCATTGCTATGGAAAAAAATTGACAGAAATGCATGTGGACGACTGGATGATAGCCAAGTTACTGGGGCATACCTCTATATATTCGGTACACCATTATCGGAAAATAGGAAATAAATTGATGGCGGATGAAACGAGAGCTGCAAGAGAAAAAATGGATATGATCCTATTAGATATCATAGAAGGATGGGATGATTATGAAATATGATAAGATGGTAGCGATTACGCAGGCTGAGAGTCAGAGGAAGATGAATATTGCAAAAAATACAATATCTGATATGCTTAAAAATATGGAAAGAATTACCGTAGCAGAGCTGGTAAAAAGAACTGGGCTTTCTAGAGGATTTTTTTATAAAAATGAGCTTATCAGAAGAGAAATGGATGACGCAATACATAGACAGGAAGTAATTTTTAAGAATAGACATCCGGTTACAATGGACAGAAAACTTGAAAATTCAGTAATTGATTTGAAAATTGAATTGTTAAAAACCAAGGCAGAGAACGAGAAATTATCAGAACAAAATCAAGAGTTGATTCAGAAGAATGAACAGCTTTGTCAGCAGGTGGATAAACTTCAAAAGCAGATTGGGAAAAAACAAATTTCATTATTGAAGCGATTATAAAAGGGAGAAGATAGGTATGAAATATGATAAAATCGTTGCAATAAATAAGGAAAAGAGTAAAGAAAAGGCAGAAGTTGCTATAAATGAAATTGAAAAAATGTATCAAAGAAAAGAGCGAATTTCTGTAACAGCCTTAGCAAAAAATACGGGATTTGCAAAAAGTTTTTTTTACAGAAATCCAGAGGTTAGGAAGGCTTTAGATGACGCATTACTTCAACAGGGAGAATGCTATAACCCTAAGAAAGTTATATTTGACAGAGCCTTGGAAGAAACAAACAATAATTTAAAAATCGCAGTTATGAGATTAAAGAAACAAGTTGCAGAATTAGAAAAAGAAAAGAGTAGACTAGAGAAGAAAGTAGAAGAATTAACAAGAGAATTGGAGAAACAGAAAAAATAAAAATTTAATAGGAAAGATAGCAGACAGCGGATTATGTGTGAAACATACATCGGCTGTTTTGCTTTATATAGAAAATTATTCGGGTGTTGGGAAATTTAACCTAATACACGATATGCACAGTTTTTATAGGAAATAGTTGGAGAAAAAGACAGAAACTACTCGGTGACGCTGATGACAAAGCCAGTGTTTATAAGGGGTATAGGACAGGGGGCTAAATTTATGGTGGTTCTGATCGGTCTGGTTATTATTTTTAAGGAGCAGCTGACCAGTCTGGTAAAAAATATTCTTTCAAAGATCACGAAACAGAGCAATTCAATCTGAGAAACAGTCCGGAATAAATCCGGGAGCAGGAAATGAAATTTTGGGAAAAGGAGGGTATCTGTTATGAAAAAGGGCAGTATTACAATTTTTCTGGCGCTGATTCTCAGTCTTCTACTGTCCCTGGTATGTACCAGTATAGAATCTGTGAGAATGGCAGCAGCAAGAACGCAGATTTTAAGCGGTCTGGATATAGGGCTTTATTCTCTGTTCGGTCAGTATGACAGAGAGCTTCTGAAAGAATACGATCTGTTTTTTCTGAATGGATCAGGGAGTTCGGGGACATTAAACCTTGCTGCTGTATACGATAATCTGGAAAGCTATATGAAACCGGTACTGAAGCAGAACAGCCAGAAATTATCTATTGTTCAGGGAGGATTGTCCGGGTATCGTCTGGCTACAGATGAAAACGGAGAAGTGTTTTACAGACAGGCTGTTTCATACATGAAAGATACCCTTGGCAGTCAGGGGGTTCAGAAACTGATACAAAAATTTCAGGAAAAAAAGGATCGCGTGGAAGATGCAGAGAAGGCCGGAGCGCAGGCAGAGGAAAACAAATCCCTGGAAAGCTATGATTCAGAAATGAATGCAGCAGCCCAGAACAGTCAGGAGGCAGCGTCAGCAGCAGACAGAGTCCGGAAATTCAGAAAGTGGAGACACAGATATTTCATCAGGCGAAGATCTTTCTGATGGGAAACCGGAAGAAAAGATAGAAAATCCGATTCCTGTCTTAAAGGCAATACGTAAAATGAGCCTTCTTGATCTGGTGGTTCCGGCAGAAAAAGGGATTTCAGAAAACTGTGTGTCAAAATCTGAGCTTCTTTCCGGGCGAGATCCTGAAAAAGGAATGGAGATGACACAGCCGGTAAAAACAGACAGTTCCTATGCTTCCAGCCTTTTATTTCAGCAGTATCTTATGGATAAGCTTGGCTGCTATACCAATCCTGCTTCCGGAGGATTAAAATACCAGACGGAATATCTGCTGTGCGGAAAAACAAGTGACAGAGAAAATCTGAAGTCAGTTGCAAGGAGACTGCTTCTTGTCCGTGAAGGCGTAAATGCCGCTTTTCTTATGGCTGATCCTGCAAAGAGAGCGCAGATGCACGGTCTGGCACTGGCCATCGCCTCTGCCTTTCTGATTCCTCCGGCTGCTGTGATCATAGAGGCGGCGCTTCTGTTCTGTTGGTCCTTTGGAGAAAGTATTTTAGATTTAAGGGAACTGTTTCATGGGGGAAAAGTTCCTCTGGTAAAGAACTCCGGGAACTGGCAGCTTTCACTGGATAATCTTGCGCATATTCTGGAGGGGCTGGACAGTCAGAGAAAAAGTGATGAAAATGGAATGTCCTACGAAGAGTATCTTCAGATACTTCTTTTATCTCAGTCTAAAAGAAATAAGCTTCAGAGAGGAATGGATATGGTGGAGTGCTGCATCAGAAATACCACCGGGCAGAAAGAGTTCCGTCTGGATCACTGTATAGAAGCAATAGAGGCTTCTGTGGATGTACGGGCAAACAGGAAAAAAACGTTTACAGTAACAAAGCAATTCAGTTATGTATAAAAGGACAAGAAAAGGGGTGCAGAAAGATGCTTTTTCAGGAGACATATAAATTCATAAATGGGAAGGATCATAAGAACTGGGTAGACAGAAAAAGGAAAGAAAGGATAAGTTCTCTGTTGCGCTTCAGATACCTGCTTACCCCGATGGGCAGGAGAAGCAGAGTGTTTTCTGGAAAGGTATCTCTTTGCGCCTCTTTTCTGAAAAAGGCAAGCTTTGCAGTAGAGACAGCTCTTGTGCTGCCAGTGTTTTTTCTGGGAATGGTTACACTGATTTCTTTTATGGATATCTATCAGATTCAGACAGAACACCTTCGTACATTATGTGAAAAAACAAAGGAGGCAGGAATGTATGCCTATGTGCTGGATGGAAAAGGAACGGAAGAGATCACTTTGCCGGATGTTTACTCTTACACTCCGGTGGGAGGAGTGATTCCTCTCCCAAAAGTACGGATGCACAATACAGTAAAGGTACATGCCTGGACAGGCGCGGACAGCAGAAGATTTGCCCATAATGGAGATCAGGCAGAAAGAATGGTATATGTAACTGTTTCAGGAACAGTATATCACAGAAATCCGGGATGCAGATATCTGAATGTTGTTGTGCAGCAAATGTCGGGCGCGGGTGTAAAATCTGCCAGAAACATGTATGGAGAAAAATATTATGCCTGTGAAAGCTGCAGCAGAAATCAGAAGCCTGCAGGAACGGTTTATGTTACAAAAAGTGGAAACAGGTATCACAATCAGTCCTCCTGCAGCGGACTGAAGCGTACTGTCAGGCTGGTAAAGCTTTCGGATGTCCATAATATGGGAGCGTGCAGCAGTTGTGGATAGAGGAGGGAGTATATAATGTTCGAAGAAATTGTTACAGCGCTGTTTCTTGGCTGCAGTGCATGGACAGACTGGAAAAAACATGAGATTTCCCTGATCTTAACAGGAATTTATGCCAGTACGGGCCTGATTTACAGCTTTATGTCAGGAAGAGAAATTCAGGATATTCTGATTCCGGCAGCTATTGGAGTGATTTTTCTTTTGGCATCTGTGATTACCGGAGGCGCTTTGGGAATGGGAGACGGATGGGTGATGCTGGCTTTAGGGTGTATGACTGGTACAACAGTATACCTCAGAACCCTTGGCAGCGGGCTGTTTCTGTCTGCAGTGGTATCAGCGCTGCTTCTGACAGTGTTTCACAGAAGCCGCAAAACAGAAATTCCTTTTATTCCATTTTTGTTTCTGGGATATACAGGAGGTATTTTTATATGACATTAAAAAAATATTTGTGGGAAAAAGCTAAAAAAGGAAGCTTTACCATTGAAGCGGCCTGTGTGATGTCATTGATACTTGTGGCAGTCATGGGAATTCTTTATCTTTGTTTTTTTGTACATAATCGGGCATGGCTGACGGCAGCCGCCTGCGAATCCGCACTTACCGGAAGTATGGAGGGAAACCGGGAAGGCGGAAACACAGGAGCAGCAGCCGGGAAACGCAGTCAGGAGCTGGGGGATATTGGATTTTTTGGGGCTGAAAATCTGAAAACTCAGATAAAGGATGGAAAAGAGGTAACGGTAAGCTATACGGCAGACACCATATCAGGATTTGGAGGATTTTCCTGGAAACTGAGAGCAGAAGGAAAATCCAGAGTCATTGATCCGGTAGGTGGATTCGTAAGATCAAAGCGGCAGAAGATATTTTTTCAGATGCAGGAGGAAGGTAATGCGCGCAGAATATAAGAGGGATGTAAGTCATAATTACCTTATTTTGCAGGAAGAAAAGGCAGTAGATACCTCATCTTATCAGGTACGTATGCTTACAGGAAATGTGATTCCGTCCATACTGAAATGTCATTTGCAGAATCTGGATGGTGAGGTGCTGTTTTATTATGACATAACGTCAAAACAGTCCATAGCAACACTGTTTGAGGATAAAAAATTCCGGAGTCAGGATATTCAGAGCATTCTGGAAGGATTTGTAAAAGTAATGGAAGAGCTGGCCGAATTCCTGATGAATACGGATCAGCTTGTGCTTCAGCCGGAATACATCTATATGGATGCAGAGAGGAAAAAAGTGTATTTTTGCTGCCTTCCCGGATATCAAAAAGAAATTCAGGGGCAGCTTCGGGGATTGACAGAATATATTCTGCCAAAGCTTGACCATGAGGATAATCAGGCGGTGATGCTGGGGTATGGTATTTACAGGAAAGCTCTTGAACCGGGATTTCAGCTTGAGGTGATAAAAGAGGCAATTTATCAGAAGGAAGATGAAGCGGATAAAAATGCAGCTGCTCAAAAAGAAGATAAATATCAGGAAATGCTGTCAGAGAAACAGGAGAATGAAATTATAGATTCTGTGATTCCGGATGAACAGAAAAAAGAAGAGATTAAAAACAGGAAAAAGGAAAAAAGAATTCCATGGAACTGGATTCTATGCTGTGGAGCAGGCGGTGCAGCTGCGCTGGCTGTACTGGCAGCCGGTTTTTGGGGAGTCATTCCAAAGCTTCCAATAGAAATAGTGTTGGGGATCGGAATTATGGCTTTGGGAGCAGGGGCATTTACAGCATGGATTACAGAAAAGAAGAAGCGGAAACAGGAACAGACCGCACAATGGCATAATAAAATAAAACAGGAAACAGACAGCAGCCCTGTGTCAGGCCAGGTCAGAAAGGAAGAAAATATAAAAAAAGATCCGGAAACAATCCGGGAAGAACGGAAGGCAGAAACCAGTATTACAGGAGAGCTTTTTGGAACAAAGAAAAAAGAGGAGGACAGTCAGGAGGAAATCTGTGGTGAAACAGTAGTTCTTTCTGCCGGGCAGAAAAAGGGACCGGCTGCTCTTATAAGCAGAGAGCCGGGAGAACTGGCAACGATTTATCTGGAACAGGAGCTGACGGTAGTAGGAAAGCTGGCAAATGCTTCAGATGCAGTCATTCCGATGCCAACTGTCAGTCGTATGCATGCAAGGATCCGAAAGAGAGAAGATGAGTATTATCTGGCAGATCTGAATTCCAGAAACGGCACTGCAGTAAACGGAAGAATGCTGAAAGGAGATGAAGAGTATCAGCTTCAGGACGAAGATCAGGTGGATTTTGCTCAGGCAAGATATATTTTTATAAAGTAAACAGCAAAGGGCTCTCTTGCCACTGTGATGAAAGAATAGTATAATACTCTTAATATTGGATTACAGGAGTTTAGATAAAATATGAAGAAATTTGATCTCAACTTTTACAGTGGGAAAAGAGTTCTGGTAACAGGACATACAGGATTTAAGGGAACATGGCTTTGCCGCCTGCTTCTGAATATGGGGGCTCAGGTTACCGGATATTCACTGCAGCCGCCTACAGAACCTTCGATCTTTGGGCTGGCAGGCATGGACAGACAGATGAACAGTATAACAGGCGACATCCGAAATCTGGACAGACTTCTGGAAGTGTTCAGAGAGAACAGGCCGGAAATAGTGCTGCATCTGGCAGCCCAGCCGATTGTGCGCGAATCTTATAAAAATCCGGTATATACTTACGAAACAAATGTAATGGGAACTGTAAATATACTGGAATGTATCCGTCAGACCGATTCTGTGAGATCATTTCTTAATGTGACAACTGATAAGGTGTACCACAACCGGGAATGGGAATGGGGATATCGGGAAGATGATCCATTGGATGGATTTGACCCTTATTCCAACAGTAAGTCATGCTCGGAGCTTGTGACTCACAGCTATAAAAATTCATTTTTCATGGATGGAGCGCCTGCTGTTTCGACTGCAAGAGCAGGAAATGTAATCGGAGGCGGAGATTTTGCTGCAGACAGAATTATTCCGGACTGTATCCGGGCAGCTCTGGAGGGAAAGCCCATACCAGTAAGAAATCCTCATTCCACAAGACCGTTTCAGCATGTGCTGGAGCCTTTATATGCGTATCTTATGATTGCTGCCATGCAGTATGAAGAAAGCAGATATTCGGGATATTATAATGTAGGACCGGATGACAGGGACTGTGTGACAACAGGAGAGCTTGTAGATCTTTTCTGCCGTGCATGGGGGGATGGACAGACTTGGGAAAATCATTTTGTGGGCGGACCTCATGAAGCGAATTTCCTGAAACTTGACTGTTCCCGAATAAAGAGTGTTTTTGGCTGGAAACCGGCCTGGGATGTTCGTACTGCTGTAGAAAAAACAGTGGAGTGGACAAAGGAATGGCAGGCGGGGCAGGACATAAACACAATTATGGACAGACAGATCCAGGAGTTTCTGGCTGATATAAAATAAAAAACAGGAGAAAAAATATGTTTGAAAATATGACAGAACAGCAGGCAAGAGAGCAGATTCTTGGAATCGTAGATAATTATTGCCGTAAATATCATAACCAAGAGAAAACATTTAAAAAGGGAGACAGAATTCCTTATGCATCCAGAGTTTATGATTCAAAAGAAATGGTAAATCTTGTGGACAGTGCGCTGGAATTCTGGCTGACAGCAGGCAGATATGCAGATGAGTTTGAGAAAAAATTCTCAGAATACCTGGGAATCCGTTTCTGTTCTCTGGTTAATTCCGGATCTTCAGCCAATCTTCTTGCTTTTATGGCGCTGACTTCACCGCTTCTGAAGGAACGCCAGGTGCGTCCGGGAGATGAAGTGATTACAGTGGCGGCAGGATTTCCGACAACCGTGGCGCCAATGATCCAGTATGGAGCGGTTCCTGTATTTGTAGATGTGACAGTACCTCAGTATAATATTGACGTAACCAGGCTGGAAGAAGCTCTTTCTTCCAGGACAAAGGCAGTAATGCTGGCTCATACTCTGGGTAATCCGTTTGACCTTAAGGCTTTAAGCGATTTCTGCAAAAAACATGACCTGTGGCTGATCGAGGACAACTGTGATGCACTTGGTTCTGAGTATATGATAGACGGAGAGAAGAAGCTTACAGGAACCATTGGTGATATCGGCACATCAAGCTTTTATCCGCCTCATCATATGACAATGGGAGAAGGCGGAGCTGTGTACACAAACAATCCGCTTCTGCACAAGATTGTCCGTTCCCTCCGCGACTGGGGACGTGACTGCAGATGCCCGTCCGGCCGTGATAATGTGTGCGGACACCGATTTGACAGACAGTACGGAGAGCTGCCTCTTGGCTACGACCATAAATATGTTTACTCTCATTTTGGATATAATCTGAAAGCAACAGATATGCAGGCGGCAGTGGGATGCGCTCAGCTTGAAAAGTTCCCTGGATTTGTGGAAAAGCGTCGTCATAATTATGCGCGCCTCAGAAAAGCCCTTGAGGGAATGGAAGAAAAATTTGTACTTCCCGAAGCCTGTCCCGATTCTGATCCAAGCTGGTTCGGCTTCCTTTTGACATGCAAAGAAGGAGTGGACAGAAATAAAGTGGTTCCTTATATTGAAAGCAAAGGTGTTCAGACAAGAATGCTGTTTGCCGGAAATCTTACAAAGCACCCCTGCTTTGATCAGATGAGAGCAGAAGGCAGAGGATACCGCATTGCCGGAAGTCTGGAAAATACAGACAGAATCATGCGCGATACTTTCTGGGTAGGTCTTTATCCGGGCATGACAGATGAAAAGATCGATTATATGGCAAAGGTGATCCGGGAAGCCGGAAATCTTTAAGCCTGCTGTGGAAAAGATACTTTAGAGAAGGGATAAAAGTAAATGGTAATAGATGAAAAGCTGCGCTGGTATGGATTCTGGCTGGTGGACCGTCTTCAGGGAGGAAAGGTACGCGGCTATTATGAAGAAATCCGTGACAGCTATAAAAACGGGACTTCCATAGAAAAGACTCAGGAGAAAATCAGGAAGCTGATCTCTCATGCAGTTCGCACAACTGAATTTTATAAGGATTTTCCAGAGGATACTCCTCTGGAAAAAATGCCTGTTATGAATAAGGAGACTTACAGAAATCATTATGAGCAGTGCCAGTCTTCTGTTTACAAAGATGCTTCAGATAATCGTATTATGTACACAAGCGGCTCTACGGGGACTCCTTTTGCCATGATACAGAATCGCAATAAAATCCTTCATAACACAGCTGCAAGTATTTTTCTGGGGGCTGCCGGCGGATATTATATCGGAATGAAAGAAGCATTTATCCGCATGTGGGTAGGAGATCACGCAAAAAAGAGCTGGATCTCCAGAACGGCAGAGAATCTGATCATGATGGACTGTTCCAATCTGGATGAAGAAGCTTTGGGCAAAATGGTTTCTGTTATTAAGAAGAAACGGGTAAAGTGTATCATCGGATATGCATCTGCAATTGGAGAACTGGGACGGTATATTGAAGAGCATCATATGAATACCGGAGACTTTTGTGTGAAGGCAATCCTTCCTATTTCAGAGAGCATGCCCAGTGAAGTAAGACGAAATCTGGAAAAAATTTTTAACTGTACAGTACGTTCCTGGTACTCAAATGAAGAAAACGGTATTATGGGTCTGCAGCGTGAAGAAGATGAAAGCTATTATATTGATTCTGAAAGCTACTATTATGAGGTTCTTAAGCTGGACAGTGATGAACCTGCAGAACCGGGAGAGCTTGGACGAATTGTGATCACAGATCTTTATAATTATGCCATTCCCCTGATCCGTTATGACAATGGGGATCTGGCAGTGGAAGAACGAAAGGAAAAGAACGGCAGATTCCGTCTGTACCTGAAAGAACTGTATGGAAGACGGGGAGATATGATATATGACTGCAAGGGAAGAATTGTGTCTCCGTTTGTACTTCTGAACGGTCTTTCTATGGCAAAGGGAATCAACCAGTACCGTTTTATCCAGGAGGATGTAACAAAATATACTTTATGGCTGAATGGCGACAGACAGGTAATTGATGAGAAAGCAATCCTGGATTTTATCAGTCCTTACTTTGGTGAAGAAGCAGAAATTACAGTGGAGTATGTAGATGAGATCCCGGTTCTCAGCTCCGGAAAAAGAAAATCCTTTGAAAACCGGTGTGAAAAATACATAAAAAAATAACTGGGGAGGCTTCTCTTTGGCATCAAAAGAAAAACAGAAAAGAATTGTATCAAATACAGTGTATACCATAGGCGGAGCGCTTCTGATGAATGGGGTTCTGCAGATTGTTGTATATCCTCTGCTGAACCGAAAAATGGGAAGCGACCAGCTGGGAGAGCTTTTGTATCTTATGGGGCTGGTTGCAATACTCTGTCCTTCTGTGGGGCAGGCGCTGAATACCAGCCGTCTTGTTGTACGAAGAGATTATCAGGTGAAAAACGGGGACTATAATGTCCTCCTTTTGCTGTTTGGAGGAGTGGGAACAGCAATCACTCTTTTTGTGGCAAGGGATTCCATGGTATCTCTGCCTGTTATTTTCTGGACGGCAGCCCTTCTTATGACAACAATTTTTCGTTATTACGGAGATGTGGAATACCGTCTGAACCTGAATTATAAAAAATATTTTTACTATTACTGTGTGCTGACAGGCGGATATATAGCCGGCTTTGGACTTTATTTCCTTACAAAAAACTGGTTTCTGGTATTTCTTGCAGGCGAGGCTGCAGCTCTGGTGTATCTTGCCGCAACCGGAACAGTGTTCAGAGGATTTTTTGATCGGAGCAGGTGGTTTACACAGGCATTTCAGCGGGGAGGCTTCCTGGTATTTTCTTATCTGATTACAAATTTTACTTTGAATATTGACCGTCTTGCGCTGGAACATATGGTGGGGCATCTGGCAGTAACACAATATTACGTAACTTCTCTGATCGGAAAAACTCTGGTGCTTCTGGTGGCGCCTGTTAATACGATCATTATTTCTTATCTTACAAGAAAACAGGAGAGAATGGATAAAAAGCAGTTTCTTCTGTTTACCGGAATCGGAACAGGCGTAAGCCTTGTGTTTTTCCTTGGAGCGCAGATTGGAACTCCTATTTTCGTAAAGCTGTTTTATGGAGATCTTTATGAATCAGTAAAAGGAATGATCACAGTTGTAAACCTCAGTCAGATCCTTGGCGTACTTTCAGCTTATCTTTTTATTGTAGTTCTTACTTTCACAGAGGAAAAGTGGCAGTTGATCCTTCAGATCATACATTTGGCTGTGATTGCAGTCCTTGTGTTGATTTTTACAGAAAAGAGCGGTATTATGGGTTTTGCGGCAGCCGTGCTCATTGCCAATGTAATACGTGTGGCAGCAGTAATCCTTCTTGGATTATGGAAAGCAGGCAGTGGCCCAAAACAGAAAAAACAATGATATTGATTCTACATCATAAATGAGGAAGGAAAAAGAATGCAGGCGGGAGAAATTTTAAGACGAACAGCGTTTAATATACTGGATAAGCTTCACGGCGGAAAGCTTGAAAAAATAAAAAAAGTAAATAAAAGGGAGATTGTAGAGGGAATTACAGAGGAGTATGCACAGCGCCGTGTGGAAATGCTTCTTGATTATGCCAAAAAGCATTCTCCTTATTATAAAAATTATCAGGACGCACAGGATATTACAGAGTTTCCTGTTATGACAAAAATGAAATATAACGAGAATATGGATGCAGTTCTCTGCGATACATTCCGTGACAGAAAAGACAGTCTGTTCCGTCTGAAAACAAGCGGTTCAACAGGCGCGCGTTACTGTTTTATGCGATGGGGATAAAATGAACCGTGTGAATATGAACTTTATTTCCTTTATGGAGCTGAACGGATTTCGCATGGGAATGAAGCGGGGAGAGTTCCGTGTATGGATCCCGGGTAAAAATGTGATCTCCAAATGGAAATCCTTTAAAAATAATCTGATCATGATCGATATCTCCAACATGGGAGACGATGCCCTTGCAGATATCTGTGAAAAAATACGAAAAGACAGGATTCAGGTTCTGGTTGCATATTCCAGCGCTCTGACAGTTCTTGCAGATTATCTGAAAAGGAAAAAAGTTGCTATCAGAAAATGGGATGTGGAAATGGTTTTCGCCATGGGCGAGGCGCTTCCTCAGAAAACATATGACCTGATCCGGGAAATCTTTGGCTTTTCGGCAGTCCGTTCTTATGGAAATAATGAGAACGGTTTTCTTGCATGCCAGGTTGGCGAGGAGGACCGGTATACGGTAGACCTTTATAATTTTTATATTGAAATGCTGAGCCTTGATTCAGATGAACCGGTGAAACCGGGAGAACTGGGAAGAATCGTTGTAACTGATTTTTATAATAAAGCTTTTCCTATGATCCGTTATGACACAGGCGATACAGGAATTTATCAGGAAGTAACAGATGAAAAGGGCAGAAAACATGGTTATTTCACAGAAATATACGGACGCCGCGGTCCATGATGTATAACTGCAAGGGAGAACCTCTGTCCATTCATGTTTTTATGAATGTACTGATCAATATGGAAGGGATTGTACATCAGGCAAAATGCATTCAGTGGGAAAAGAAAAGATACGAGCTGCTTTTAAATGCTGACCGGACAAGAGTCAATGAAGATGAGGTAGTGGCTTCCTACCGGAAATATCTGGGAGAGGAAGCTCAGATCGACGTTACTTATGTAGATGAAATTCCTATTGAGGCATCCGGAAAGCGTATGGTATGCGTTCAGAAATGCCAGGCGTATCTGTAGGATGTCAAAGATGCAGAAAAAAGCTTCAGATAATATATCAGAAGGCTGAAGCAACAGTTGATATGGAGAAAGAAAATGAAACAGAAGGTATCTGATTATATAGCGGAATATATTGCACAGTGGGGAATCCGGGATGTATTTACTGTTACCGGAGGCGGAGCCATGCATATGAATGATGCTTTTGGACATCATAAAATGCTGCACTGTACTTATCAGCATCATGAACAGGCATGTGCCATGGCGGCAGAGGCCTATGCCCGTCTTGGAAATAAAATGGCAGCAGTCTGTGTCACCACGGGACCGGGAGCTACAAATGCAATTACCGGGGTTCTGGGGGCATGGATGGATTCCATTCCGATGCTGGTATTTTCAGGTCAGGCGCGCTATGCAACTACGGTTTCTGCCTCAGGTCTGCCTCTTCGCAGCATGGGAGTGCAGGAATGCAATATTGTTCCGGTAGTAAAAAGCCTGACAAAGTATGCTCACATGATCGTTCATCCGGAGAACATCCGGTACCATCTGGAAAAGGCTCTTTATCTGGCTGTAAATGGAAGGCCGGGACCGGTATGGCTGGACATTCCTCTTGATGTTCAGGGGGCAGTCATAGAAACAGATGATCTGAAAGCCTATGATCCGGAAGAAAATCCTGAACAGCAGCCCCGGGAAATAAAAGATGAGACGGTAGAGCAGATTCTGGATAAATTGCAGGAAAGCAAACGGCCGGTTCTTTCACCGGGAAATGGTGTACGGCTGGCAGGGGCGCATGAGGACTTTTATCAGCTTGCTGAGCTTCTGGGAGTTCCGGTGGTAACAGGTATGAGCAGCGTGGATGCCATTGAGTCGGATCATCCCCTGTTTGTGGGAAGAAGCGGGGGAACAGGAACAAGACCAGGTAACTTTGCACTTCAGAACAGCGACGTGCTTCTTTCTCTTGGCAATCGTCAGGGATTTGCACAGACAGGATTCCGGTATCAGGACTGGGCAAGAGAAAGCTATACCATTCTGAACGATATTGATGAAAATGAACTGAAAAAACCAAGCCTGCATGTCAGTCTGCCTGTATGCGGCGATGCCGGAGAGCTGATCCGAAAGCTGATAAAGGCTGCAAAAAAACGTGGAGCTTCCAAGGAAAACCCCTTATTCCAGGGAAATGCATGGAGAAATCAGTGTCTTTTATGGAAGCAAAAATATCCGGTTGTTGTGTCCGGTCATTATGAAATTGTGGAGGATGGCTGCACAAATATTTATGCGTTTTATGAAGAACTGTCCAGAGCCATGAAGGAAAACCAGAATCTTATGGTCAGTGTGGGAACTTCCAGAGTTGCAGGAAGTCAGGCTTTTCGTGTAAAAAAAGGTCAGCGCTTTATTACAAATCCCAATACAGCGTCTATGGGATTCTGCCTTCCGGGGGCAACAGGGGTGTGTATTGCATCCGGGAAACAGCCGGTAGTCTGTGTAACCGGAGAAGGAAGCCTTCAGATGAATATTCAGGAACTGCAGACAATCAGGCAGAATCATCTTCCGATAAAACTTTTTGTAATCAACAATCAGGGATATCATTCCATTCGACAGACTCAGCAGAGCTATTTTGGAGAGCCTCTGGTGGGAGTTGGACAGGAGAGCGGCGACCTGAGCTTTCCGGATCTTCAGAAGCTTATTCCGGCTTATGGATTTCCGTACAGATGTATTCACAGCTCAGAAAAACTGGCGGATACGATTAAGGAAGTATTGGAAATGGATGGAGCGGCTGTATGTGAGGTTTTTGTAACCAGGTATCAGAAAACCGAGCCGAAAACCTCATCGAAAAAGCTTCCGGATGGAAAAATGGTGTCTGCGCCTCTTGAGGACATGTATCCGTTTCTTTCCAGGGAGGAGCTGGAAGAAAATATGTACATTCCTCTTCCGTAGCAGAAGTAGTATAATGTCTCATTCACATTCGCATAATAATTGTCTGAATTTCCAGCTGCCGGGCTGTCGTCAATCGCCGATGCTGCCGCATCGCCTTATTCCTTCGCCGTACAGACGGAAAATTCACTTTGCGTCATTACACTGAAAATGAATGAGACAATACGCCAGAGTATTTTTATGCTCTTTAAATCAGACAAAAATATTCTGCCAGACAGCAGAAACAATAGAAAAACAGAAGAGTTTTTCTGATTTCATATATTCTAAAGACAGTACAAAAGTTAAATAAGAAGGAAAATTATGCAGCGGATTATTGTAACAGGAGCCACCAGTATGATCGGCGTGGCTTTAATAGAAGAATGCATAAAGCATGGAACAGAGGTTTATGCAGTTGTACGGGAAGGGTCAAAAAAGCGTTCCCGTTTGCCGGAAAGCAGTCTGATCAAATTTGCGGACTGTTCTCTGGAGCATCTGGACAGGTTGCCGGAAATGATTTCGCAGGAATGCGATACGTTTTATCATATTGCCTGGGGGAATACCGGAGAAAACAGAAATTCAAGCACAGAGCTTCAAAGCCGGAACATCGGGTATACTTTAGCAGCAGTAAAGGCAGCGGCAGCTCTTGGCTGTAAACGTTTTATCGGAGCCGGATCCCAGGCAGAGTACGGTCTGCTGGATCTGGACAGGATTTCACCAGAAAGCGCGGCAAATCCCACAACTCCTTACGGAGCGGCAAAGCTGGCATCCGGATATCTGGCAAGGATGCTTTGCAAGGAACTGGGAATAGAGTGTATCTGGCCCAGAATATTCAGTGTTTATGGAATTTATGAAAAAGAAACTACCATGATCGCCTCCGGCCTCAGAAAAATGCTGGCAGGGGAGCCTACAGAATTTACACCCGGAATGCAGAGATGGGAATATCTTTTCAGCGCAGACGCAGGCCGCGCCTTTTATCTTATTGGAGAAAAAGGACGGGACGGAGCCGTGTACTGCGTAGGAAGCGGACAGCCTGCGCTGCTTCGGGATTATATACAGAAAATGGCAGAGCTTACAGATTACAGGAATCCGGGGATCGGAGCCAGACCATATCCCAAAGGCGCTGTAATGAACCTTTGCGCAGATATTGATTCTCTTTATCAGGATACAGGTTTTGTACCGGAGTATACGTTTGAGCAGGGAATCAGAGAAACCATTGCCTGGCTGAAAAGCCAGAGTACAGGAGATAAAAAATGAAAAAGAAAATTTCAGTGGTAATTCCTACATATAATGAAGAGGCAAACGTGTTCCACTGTCAAAAGCAGTTACAGAAGTAATGGAGCGCGACCTCAGTGATTATGACTATGAGATTTTGTTTATTGACAATCATTCCAAAGACAATACGCAGGCGCTGATCCGCGGACTGTGTGCCAATAATAAAAACATTAAGGCTATTTTTAATGCAAAAAACTTCGGTCAGGCCAGATCTCCTGTTTACGGTATGAAACAGGCATATGGAGACTGTGTGGTTCGTATGTGCGCTGATTTTCAGGACCCGGTAGAGATGATCCCGAAATTTGTCAGAGAATGGGAACAGGGAAATAAAATCGTGATCGGTGTGAAAAATGCCAGTCAGGAACGAAAGGGAATGTACAGGATCCGTGGTCTGTATTACAAGATGATCAGAAAGATCACAGAGATCGACCATATTGAACAGTTTACCGGTTTTGGACTGTATGACAAAAAATTTGTAGACGTGGTGCGAGACCTTCATGATCCCATGCCCTATCTTCGTGGAATCATTGCAGAGCTTGGGTTTGATTATAAAGCAATTCCCTATACTCAGCCTAAAAGAAGAGCAGGAAAAAGCAAAAATAATTTTTACAGCCTTTATGATTATGCCATGATTGGTATTACCTCATATTCTAAAGTAGTGATGCGTCTGGCAACTTTTGCCGGTTTTATTATTGGCGGTCTGAGCTTTGCGGCAGGTATTGTATATCTGATTCTGAAGCTGATGTACTGGGATCGTTTTTCAGCAGGCATTGCTCCTATGGTCATCGGTATGTTCTTTCTGGGAGCTCTTCAGCTGTTCTTTATCGGATTTCTTGGAGAATATGTACTGAGTATTAATACAAGGGTACTGGACAGACCTCTGGTAGTGGAAGAAGAGCGTCTGAATTTTGAGGATGAGGACAAAAAATGTCAACAGAACAGAGAATCTGAAACCCAGGAAAACAGAGAGGCAGAGTTCCGGAAAAAAGATTTAACAGAAAAAGAGTCTGAAAACAGTGAGACAATGCAGGTGGACAGTATCAGATACAGCGCAGATGCTTCTGTGAAAGAACCTGAGAAATTCAGTGGGGAAGTACAGAGAAACCGTAATGGATTTATCCAGGCTAAAGATGTTTTTGGAAAAGAGAGTGACAGGGAAAAACAGGAGAGTATTCATGAATAAGAAAAAAGCAGCATATGCATCAGGCTGGATGGGCAGAAAAAAAGACCGGTGGAACAGTATGAAGCTGTGGAGCGGAAACGATCTCTGCAGACTGGACTGGATTTTGTCTTTCCTGATACTGGCAGTTCTTTTTGTGACCTGCGCTCATTCTGATGTAAAGCTACAGGAAACCGTTCCTTTCTGATGTATGAACATTTCGCGGATTTTTATCAGGCAAGCTATGAGCAGTCAGGAGGATACTGGGCAAATTATCTGCCAAGTACGTTTATTGCCTATGCGGTCTGGAATCTGCCCCTTTATCTTACAGGACACGCACCGGAAGCAATGCTGACAAACAGTTTTATTAATATTATGTGGTATAAGCTTCTTTCGGTTATCTTATATTTTGTTACTGCTCAGATTATTTACAAAATCGGAAAAGAAATGGGATTTGGCGAGAAAAAGTCTCTTTTGTGTAAGTTTGCGTTTCTTGTATTTCCGATGGGTGTGTTCAGCCAGTTTATTTTCAGCCAGTATGACATATTTACTGTGCTCTTTCTGGTACTGGGATTTTATTTTTTCCTTCGGGGGAAAATGTGGCAGTTTGCCCTTATGTGTGGATTTGCTGCAACCTTTAAATATCATGCAGTGCTTTATTTCCTGGTACTTCTGCTTCTGAAGGAAAAGAAGATCAGAAATCTGATTAAATATACTGCTGTTATGCTTGCTCCTTTGCTTGCAGAGATTCTTCCAAATATAGGATCTGAAGCGTTTAGAAGAAATGTATTTGGTTTTGGAGCGCTGGAATATGTACAGAAGCCTTTTTCTCTGGGATTTTTCAGCGGGATCAATCTTCTTGCAGCGGCAGCAGCCTTTGTGCTGGTGTGGGCTTATCAGAAAAAAGCAGAGACGCAGGATGAGCTTCGGTCATGGTCCGTATTTTTCTGTGTGGCAGTAAGCTTTGCAATCTTTGGATTTTCTACCTGGAATCCCCAGTGGATCCTTTTAATGGCGCCATTCCTTGTCCTGAACTTTATGATGAATGGTAACGGAAATCTTCTTTATATGGTAACAAATATTTTTATGCTTGCTATGTATATTTTCTGCAGCCAGAGTATGGTTGATGAGAGAGTGCTGAACAGCGGTATTCTCAAATATATTCTAAAAGACCGTGAGTTTTCCGTACGTATGTGGGATCTTTACGGGTTCCATGACCAGGAGCTTCTCTGTACTGCCATGTGGGTGGTATTGCTGATTTATGTAGTATTCGGACATCCCAGATATCACAGCAGAAAAGGAAATGTCATTGCCGGCGGGATGGTGTGGCAGATAAGGGCAGCCTTTCTGTTTGGAGTGGCTGCATTTGTACTTCCAATGACTGTATGTGCGGCAGGTGTCCTTCAGGGAAAAATAAATTTCTTTGACAACAGCAGGCAGAATATGGAAGCAGAGAATGTGGTTATGCTGGAAGAAAATGTTCCGGTGATACAGGAATTTACAGCAGACGGTTATACACTTTCCGGAATTAAGATCCGTATATACACAGAGCCGGGCAACAGTGAGATCAACAGCTTGAATGTGGTGCTGAAAGAAAAAGATACAGGAAAGGTGATTTATGAAAAAATGGGGATACCTATGGAATGAAAGAGAATACAGCTCTTTATCCTTTCCTGAAAGAAAAAATCTCTGTAGAGCCGGGAAAAACCTATCGTCTGGAAATTTCCAGTGATGCGCCAAAAGGAAGCGGAAAAGGTCTTTACTGTGTAACAGACAAGAAAGGAACAGAACTTCTGGAAGATCCTTCTGAAAACAGAAGTCTTCAGATGTGTGTTTCCGGGGTGCAGTAAGAAACAGAGCCTATGAGTATCTGCTTTTATCAGTTAATAGCGAAATTTATCAATTATTAATATAAAAATTTCGTAAAGTGTTGTTAAAATTCATAAGTATGTGGTATAATGAACCCATAAGTAATAGACGCAGATTTTTACCTGCGTGGACATTACCCAAATAAACAGCAAAGGGGATGGATGTATGAAATTTATTATTAGCGGAAAAAACATCACAGTTTCTGAAGGGCTTAGAACAGCCGTTGAAGACAAGCTTGGAAAGCTGGAAAGGTATTTCACTCCTGACACCGAAGTTGTAGTAACTTTAAGTGTTGAAAAAGAAAGACAGAAGATCGAGGTTACAATCCCAGTGAAGGGAAATATTATACGCTCCGAGCAGGTAAGCAATGATATGTATGTATCTATTGACCTGGTGGAAGAAGTAATTGAGCGTCAGCTGCGTAAATACAAAAATAAAATTGTAGACAGGAAGCAGGCACCTGGCAATTTCCAGCAGGAGTATCTGGAAAAAGATTATGAGGAGGATGAAGAAGTAAAAATCATCCGTACCAAGAAGTTTGATATCAAGCCAATGTATCCTGAGGATGCATGTGTTCAGATGGAACTTCTGGGACATAACTTCTTTGTATTTGTTAATGCAGAGACAGATCAGGTAAATGTTGTTTACAAACGTAAAGGAAACACTTACGGTCTTATTGAGCCGGAATTCTAAAGCAAGCTGAATAAATAAAAGCTGAGTCAGTTTTCTGTCTCAGCTTTTATAAATTTATTACATTTCTTTATTCCATTTCAATTGTTGCCGGAGGTTTTCCGGTGCAGTCATAAAGAACACGGTTTACATGTTTTACTTCATTAACGATCCTGCTGGTAGCTTTTCCGATAATTTCCCACGGAAGCTCAGCGCTTTCCGCAGTCATAAAATCTGTAGTGGTTACTGCGCGAAGGGCAATGGCATAATCGTAGGTTCTTTCGTCTCCCATAACTCCGACAGATCTCATATTTGTCAGTGCTGCGAAGTACTGATTTACCTTTTTATCCCAGCCTGCGTTTGCAATCTCTTCACGCCAGATCGCATCAGCCTCCTGAACCATTTTTACTTTTTCAGCAGTTACCTCTCCGATAATACGGATGCCCAGTCCCGGGCCCGGGAACGGCTGGCGGAATACAAGATACTCCGGAATGCCAAGCTCCAGTCCCGCTTTACGCACTTCATCTTTAAACAGATTTCTCAGAGGCTCAATGATTTCTTTAAAATCAACATAGTCAGGAAGTCCTCCCACATTGTGGTGTGATTTGATAACAGTGGACTCGCCCCCTACGCCGCTTTCAACAACATCCGGGTAAATGGTTCCCTGTACAAGGAAATCCACGGCGCCGATTTTTTTGCTTCCTCCTCAAATACACGGATAAATTCTTCGCCGATGATTTTACGTTTACGCTCCGGCTCCTCAACGCCCTCAGTTTTTCATAAAAACGTTCCTGAGCATTTACACGAATAAAATCAGATCATAGGAACCTTCCGGGCCAAAGACAGCTTCCACCTCATCGCCTCATTTTTGCGGAGAAGACCGTGATCCACGAATACGCAGGTAAGCTGGTTTCCTACCGCTTTTGAAAGAAGGACTGCTGCAACAGAAGAATCCACTCCGCCTGAAAGGGCGCAGAGAACCTTTCCGTTTCCGACCTTTTCACGGATCGCTTAATGGAATCTTCTACAAAAGAATCCATTTTCCAGTCTCCGGCACATCCGCATACCTGATATACAAAGTTTGACAGCATTTTGGTTCCTTCCTGAGTATGAAGCACCTCCGGATGGAACTGAACTGCATAAAGCTTCTTTTCTTTATTTTCCACTGCAGCTACAGGGCAGTCATTTGTCCGGGCAGAAATTTCAAAGCCGGGAGCTTCTTTGGAAATGTAGTCGTTATGACTCATCCAACAGATTGTTTTTGGAGAAACTCCCTGGAACAGGGCAGAGTCAGTGTTTACATGAACCTCAATTTTTCCGTATTCGCGCACAGGGGCTTTTTCTACCTTTCCGCCAAGCTGGTGCATCATAAGCTGAGAGCCGTAGCAGATTCCCAGGATCGGGATTCCGAGTTTGTAAATTTCTTCTGTATACGCAGGTGAATCTTCCAGATATACACTGTTTGGTCCGCCTGTAAAAATAATTCCCTTAGGCTGGATTTCTTTTATTTTTTCAATATCTGTCTTGTAGGAATAGATTTCACAATATACATTGCATTCCCTTACACGGCGGGCAATCAACTGATTATACTGACCGCCGAAATCAAGTACAACAACTGTTTCTCTTTTCATTATTTTCCTCCTGAGAGTTGTCTATGAGCAAAGCGCTCGTTTGCTTTTCCTGTTTTTTCTTTTCCTATTATATAGAAGGCGGCTGTATTTTACAATATTTTTTTTTCATCAGGTCAGGCTCCGTAAAAATTATGCCCTTTTTTACTCCGTTCACAGTATCCAGGTCAAAATGCATTCCAGATCATCTTCCATGAGGACATTTTGTTCTGTATGTCTCAGAATTCTGGAATATATTCCGGAATCCCGGTTCCGGCACCTGTGATTTTACAGGTTTTTTAGAATTACATCACCTTTTTTTCAATTTATCCTCACATTTTCATCACAAATTCCATTTATAGTATTTAGTAAATAAAGCGAATGCTTTTTTACATAAATTAAATTTTTCTTTTTCATACTCGCCGGGCCATACAGCCCGGCCCTCCTTCTTTATAGAACTTTTATTCTACAGGGCAATGCATTTTTCCTATCTTAATTTTTTCCGTGTTACCATAATTTCAGAACAGAGGAAAGTCTGAAAACAGACTTCTTACTATAAAATAAGAATGGAGAAATGATTATGTCCAGTATTTTAAAATCCATACACAAATTAGAAGACAGGTTTGATAACCGCGCAGAGCGCTTCGCCTTTCGCCATCCCCATGCGGCTGTTCTGGCTATGTTTATCGGACTTCCTGTTTTTATTCTGGCAGCCGTATCTCTTCTTACTGTCCTGGTTACACTACCGGTTACATTATTCCTGTGATAACTTCTTCCGTCTTTATACAATCTTAATATCAGCAAATTCTTATTTATACATACTTAATACGAATTAAGATATGATTAAGGCAACATAAAGACGAGATAAAGGGAGGCAATCGCCGCAATGAATCATACAGGAAACCGAAAACATCGACATTTTACTTCTTTTCAGGTGATCATCCTGGGATTTTTTTCTGTAATACTTCTTGGCAGCCTGCTTCTGATGCTTCCGCTGTCCACCCGGGACGGAAATGGCGCATCCTTTGCAGACAGCCTTTTTACTGCCACATCGGCAGTTTGTGTAACAGGACTTATCATTCATGATACTGCAACCTACTGGTCTGAATTTGGACAGGCGATCATTCTGACGCTGATCCAGATTGGCGGTATGGGTGTTGTGACAATTGCTGTTGCCATTGCTGTAGCTTCAGGACGGAAAATCGGCCTGATGCAGCGAAGTACCATGCAGGAGGCAATCTCCGCCCACCAGGTAGGCGGTATTGTGCGTCTGACCAAGTTTATTCTGAAAACCAGTATCTTTATAGAGCTGATTGGAGCAGCGCTTCTGATGCCTGTATTCTGCAAAGATTTCGGTATTCTGAAGGGACTGTGGTATTCTCTGTTCCATGCGGTATCTGCTTTCTGCAATGCAGGATTTGATCTGATCGGTGTCAGGGAGCCGTTTTCCTCTCTGACCTCCTATGCCTCCAATCCTCTTGTAAACTTCACGATCATGGCCTTGATCGTAACGGGCGGCGTGGGCTTTGTTACCTGGGCAGATATCAAAAAAAATAAATTACATTTTAAAAAGTATAATATGCAGAGTAAAGTGATTCTGACGGTTACTGCTGTTCTGATCACAGTTCCGGCTGTTTACTTCTTTTTCTGTGAATTTTCCGGTCTGCCGCTGGGGGAAAGGCTGCTGACATCTCTGTTCCAGTCTGTAACGCCAAGAACAGCGGGCTTTAACACGGCGGATTTGACCCTGCTTACAGAAACCGGGCTGATGCTGATGATCATCCTGATGCTGATCGGCGGTTCTCCCGGCTCCACAGCCGGAGGTATGAAAACAACTACAATCGCAGTTCTGTTTTCGTCAGCTCTGTCCGTATTCCGCAAAAACGACTCTGCTCATTTTTTCCGCAGACGCGTTCCGGACAGTGTGATTAAAAATGCTGCGACCATTCTGCTGATGTATCTGGTTCTGTTTCTGGGAGGCGGTATGATAATTAGCTACATTGAAGATGTTCCGCTGATTTCCGCTCTGTTTGAAACAAGCTCTGCAATCGGCACGGTCGGTCTGTCCCTTGGACTGACCCCAACTCTTGGAATGGTTTCAAGACTGATTCTGATTCTGCTTATGTTCTTTGGCAGAGTTGGAGGCCTGACACTTATTTTTGCCGCACTTTCAGAAAGAAATTCCTACGGTTCCAGATATCCGCAGGAAAAAATTACAGTAGGTTAATAAAAGGAGACGATTATTATGATGAAATCAATTTTACTGATAGGACTTGGAAGATTCGGACGTCATATTGCAATGAAACTGGATGAGCTTAATCATCAGGTAATGGCTATTGACAGAAATGAAGAAAGAGTAGATGCCATTCTTCCTTATGTTACAAACGCACAGATTGGTGATGCCACAAAGGAAGGATTTATGGAATCTCTTGGAGTAAGGAATTTCGATGTATGTATTGTGGCCATTGGAGATAATTTTCAGAGTTCTCTGGAAGCCACTTCCCTGCTCAGTGAGCTGGGTGCAAAATATGTTGTTTCCAGAGCTGCCAGAGATGTTCACGCCAAATTCCTCCTGAAAAACGGCGCTGATGAAGTTATTTATCCGGAAAAGCAAATGGCTGAATGGGCAGCGATCCGCTACAGTGCAGACCATATTCTGGACTATGTGGAGCTGGATGACGAACATGCTATTTTTGAAATTTCTGTTCCGGAAAACTGGGTGGGAAGAACTGTTGGGCAGCTTGACATCCGAAACAAGCACAACATTAATATCATGGCATTTAAACATCAGGGAGTCATGAATCTGAATATTAAATCAGATACTCCTGTTCCGGAAAATAATACCATGCTTGTTCTTGGGAACATCAGAGATATTCAGAAGTGTTTCCACATTTGATTGGAATAAAGCTTCCGTAAATACGCAACATGAAGGGATGATTTTATGAAAGAACTGATTCTGATCTGCGCAGTAGCTGTTGTTTTTGCCCTGTGCTTTCTCTTACTGAAAAAACTGGATATTTTCTTTGGCGACAGCAGCCGGACCGTGATCAGTTCCGACAGGCCCTCAATGCTTTCTATTGCCTTTGAGCACACAGAAGAGGTCTCTCTTTTAAATGACCTTCTGGAAAGGTTTTCCCGACAGGCTCCCGGCTGCGAGCTGAGCCTTTTTTATGGCTCTGCAAAGGATATCCAGAAGCAGCTGAATACAGGAAAAATTGATTTTGGATTTATCCGGGCGGATGTAAACACAGAGCCGGATCAAAAGCTGGGCTCGTTTCTTTTTCTGCTGGATGAGAACATCCTTGCATGTGAGCCGCTGGGACTTCCTGTTATGCCTCTTAACTCACAGAAATTTCTTGTGAATGCTTTGTGGAAAAAAGGCAGCCGTTCCCAGGAAGCAGAATTATTTATCCGGTTGCTGAAGGCTGCATACCTGGAAAAATAGTTACTGTTCACAATGTTTATGATAATAAAAATAATTGTGTCCAACATATTTTTGTGCAGGATTTTGTCAGATAGGTTATAATGCCTGTATGAAATAACGAGGAGTGATAGTGTGGAAAAACAAAATCAGAGTGCAGATATGGCAGCAGCATCCGATCAGATGTCCTCTCCGGAAAGGGGGCATCTGAAGATTTTTTTCAGCTATGCGGCAGGCGTGGGAAAGACATATGCAATGCTGGATGCTGCCCATATGGAAAAAAAGCATGGTACAGATGTTGCGGTAGGTTACATTAAGCCCAATGCTCATCCTCAGACCCGGGCCCGGCTGAATGGTCTGAAACTGCTTCCGCCTCTCCATTCCAAACATAATGGAACTCCTGTGGAAGAGTTTGACCTTGATAAAGCCATAAAAATAAAGCCCGGACTTATTCTTATAGACGAACTTGCCCACACAAATGCAGACGGCTGCCGGCATCATAAGCGGTATCAGGATATCTATGAGCTTTTAAAAGCAGGCATTGATGTTTATACTACTGCCAATGTAGAAAATATTGAGAGCCTTAACGATATGGTGACAGCAATTACCGGAAACAGAATCTCTGAACGCATTCCGGATTCTGTTTTTGACAATGCTGACCAGGTAAAGCTTGTTGATATTGAACCCCAGGAACTTCTTGAACGGCTTTCCTATGAAAAAAGTTCAGATTCTTCTGAAACAGACAGTTTTACCTTTAGCCTGGAAACACTGACTGCCCTGAGAGAGCTTGCGCTCAGAAGATGTGCGGACAGGGTAAACAAAAGGACTGAGTCTGCACGTATCAGAAGCAAAAGTGATTATTATACAGATGAACATATACTAGTCTGTCTTTCTTCTTCTCCGTCTAACGCAAAGATCATCCGGACGGCAGCGAGAATGGCAAACGCTTTCCGTGGAGCCTTTACTGCTCTGTTTGTAGAAACCTCACAGTTTTCTGCAATGACGGAAGAAGACAGACAGCGGCTCCGTTCAAATATTTACCTTGCCCAACAGCTGGGAGCCACCATAGAAACCGTTTACGGAGACGATGTACCCCTTCAGATCGCAGAATTTGCAAAACTGTCCGGGGTTTCCAAGATTGTGATCGGAAGAAGTACAGTCACAGGAAAGCGTCTGTTGGGAAAACCTTCTCTTACAGAACAGCTTATTACCAATGCTCCAAATATGGATGTGCATATTATTCCGGATCAGACTCCGAACCGCACTCCGACTGTTCACAATCAGAAAAATCATATTATCTTTTCCGCATCTGACATTTTAAAAAGTATTTTTATCCTGTCAGCAGCCAGCTGCCTGGGCTACCTTTTTCAGCAGCTTGGCTTTGACGAGGCAAATATTATTACGGTATATGTACTTGCGGTACTGGTAACTTCCATTGTAACGGTAAACCGGGTTTACAGCCTGATCACCTCGATTGTCAGTGTGCTTGTGTTTAACTTTTTGTTTACAGACCCCAAATTTACACTTATGGCATATGACCGGGGCTATCCTGTTACTTTTGTGGTAATGTTTATTTCAGCCTTTCTGACCGGAACACTTACCACACGGATGAAGACGATTGCCAGTCAGTCTGCCCGTACGGCCTTTCGTACAAAGATTTTGTTTGATACCAGTCAGATACTTCAGCAGGCTACAGACCGTGACGCGATTCTGACTTCTACGGCTCATCAGCTTACAAAACTTCTGAACAGAGATATAGTGATCTATCCTGCGAAAAAAAATACCCTGGCGGCTCCCATGACATTTTCTGCCGGTGAAGAAGATACCGCCTCTGATTATCTCACAAGAAATGAAAGCGCAGTGGCTGAATGGGTGTTTAAAAACAACCGTCACGCAGGCGCTACCACCCAGACGCTTTCCAATGCCAAATGTCTCTATCTCGCTATCCGGGTAAATGATTCTGTTTACGGAGTGGTGGGGATTGCAGCCGGAAAACAGCCTCTGGATGCCTCCGAAAACAATATTCTTCTTTCTATTCTGGGAGAATGTGCTCTTGCCATGGAAAATGAGAAAAATGCCCATGAGAAAGAAGAGGCGGCCATCCTGGCAAAAAACGAACAGCTGAGAGCGAATCTTCTTCGCACAATTTCTCATGACCTTCGTACTCCGCTGACTTCTATTTCAGGAAACGCCAGCAATCTTCTGTCAAACAGCAGTTTGTTTGACGAAAGCACAAAAAAAACTCTGTATCAGGATATTTATGATGACTCCATGTGGCTGATCAACCTTGTGGAAAACCTTCTGTCTGTTACCCGTCTGGAAGAGGGAAGGCTGAATCTGCGTATTTCCACAGAACTGGCAGACGAGGTGGTTACAGAAGCCCTCCGCCACGTAAACAGACTTTCTGTGGAACATCATATTACGGTAAAGCATCAGGATGATCTGCTTCTGGCAAAAATGGATGCAAAGCTGATTGTTCAGGTTATTATAAATCTGGTGGATAATGCAATTAAATATACTCCCCGGGGATCGGAGATCCGGATTTCTACTTTCCGGAAAGATAACTGGGCTGTTATTTCTGTATCCGATGATGGTCCGGGTATTTCTGATGAAAATAAAAAGCAGATATTTGATATGTTCTACACAGGCTCGAACCGGGTGGCAGACAGCCGGAGGAGTCTCGGACTTGGACTTTCTCTGTGTAAGTCCATTATAAATGCACATGGAGGGTCTATCAGTGTTTCTGATAATGTTCCCCATGGAACCGTATTTACTTTTACATTACCAGCTGAGGAGGTACAATTACATGAATAAACCGTTGATATTAGTAGTGGAAGATGATTCTTCTGTAAAAAATCTGATCACAACCACACTGAAAACACACGACTATCGTTATCTGGTAGCCGGAAACGGAGAAACTGCCATTCTTGAAGCGTCCTCCCACAATCCGGATATTGTTCTTCTGGATCTCGGTCTGCCTGATATTGACGGAGTGGAAGTGATCCGCAGAATCCGTTCCTGGTCCACCATGCCGATTATTGTTATCAGCGCCCGCAGTGAGGATACGGACAAAATTGACGCTCTGGATGCAGGAGCCGACGATTATCTGACCAAACCATTTTCTGTAGAAGAGCTTCTGGCAAGACTTCGTGTCGTACAGAGACGTCTGGCCATGATCAAAAATGGCTCACCTGCAGAAGCGTCTGTTTTTGTAAACGGCGCTCTGCGCATTGACTATGCTGCCGGCTGCGCATATCTGGATGAGGAGGAACTTCACCTGACCCCTATTGAATACAAGCTTCTCTGCCTCCTTTCCAGAAATGTCGGGAAGGTTCTGACACACACTTTCATTACCCAGAATATCTGGGGGAGCAACTGGGAAAATGACGTTGCCTCTCTCCGTGTATTTATGGCGACGCTTCGAAAGAAAATAGAAAAGGGCCCGGATTCACCTCAATATATCCAGACACATATCGGCGTAGGTTATCGTATGATAAAAACAGAATAAAGCAGAACCCGGCTCCCTGTATGTTTTGGAAGCCGGGTTTTTGAATATCTGCGGAAGCTGCAGTTGAAGCTGCTGCTTCCGGGAATTTGGTTTACAGATAAGGGGTACCGGGGATTTCCGGATAGCTTCCCATGGCGATCAGAAGCTCCAGACCAATCTGCCGGGCATTAAGGACAGCCTCCTTTACAGCGCTTGCATCGCCGGAAAGGGAAAGGATAACCTCATTGGAGTGAGCGGTTCCCATATCAGGCGTCATATAGCTTGTAATTTTTACAGAGGACGCTTTCATGGCAGTGTCTGCCATAACAAGGCCGATGGCGGCAGGAGAGCCTGCCATAAAACCAAAGGCTTCCCCGGGTTCCGCATGAAAGGCTTTCTGAAGAGCAGGACCTGCGCTTGCAGAATAGGCAAATTCCAGGTGACCGGATTCACTGATATAAAGCTCCCCTGCATATTTTTCGGTAAGCTCCAGAGCAAGCTGGACTGCGTGACGTACATCAGAAATATCATTTCCTCCCAGTACAATATAGTTTCCGTGGCCGCCCCAGCCTTTGGTATCTCTGGGCAGTTCAATGGAAAGAATTTCTGTGTTGGTGGCTTTTACCGCATCATCAATGGCGGTGAGCTGTCCGGCAGCGCCTGTCCGGGAGCTGAAAAGCCCGAGAGCATGGTATTTGGTACCGATGTTCATTTTTTGAAGAAGTGTATCGTCAATGCCGGAGATCACAAGTCCAATAGTATCAAGAACTGTGGTTCCGACAAATTCTGTCCGTGTACAGTGTGTGCTGATGTCTTTTACATTCATAAAAAAATCCCCTTTTGGTATTGTGACTTTAATATAGCCTAAAAATTGTGGGATTTCAATGGATTTCCCTGTATTTGACAGCGTTTTTATATATTTAAGAAGGAAAAACGTACTCTCTGAAATCTTCAAAAAAGTTTTTTCGTGTTTTTTGAAATTTTTTAAAAAAAGTGTTGACAAATGCTATGAAAATGAATATAATAATTTTTGCAGTCGCGAGATATGGCTGATAAATAAAGAAATCGAAGCGTGGCTCAGTTTGGTAGAGCGCTGCGTTCGGGACGCAGAGGCCGCAGGTTCAAATCCTGTCGCTTCGACTGGAATGTGAGGAATCCTTTAATTAAAGGGTTCCTTTTTGTTTTATTTGTTAATATATCGTAAGAAAGTATGTTCGTGTTACATTAAAAATGAGAGGAAGGAGCTTCTTCTGCACTTATGTGTAAAATTTATGTATCATTGATTTGGTGAATGAAACAACAGCAGGGAAAATTTCATATTGTTACCGGATTGTAATCTCCTTTTGTTATGATAGACTCAACATAACGAAGGGAGACATTTTTATGAAAATATTAGAGACAAAGCATCTGAAAAAATATTACGGTCAGGGCGACAGCCTGGTAAAAGCCGTGGACGATATCAGCATTTCAGTAGAAAAGGGCGAGTTTGTTGCGATTGTAGGTACCAGCGGCTCTGGAAAGACATCACTTTTAAATCTGCTGGGCGGTCTGGACTATGCAGACAGCGGAGAGGTAATTATCGGCGGACAGTCTCTGCTGAATATGAAGGACGAGGAGCGTACCGTATTCCGCAGAAGAAATATTGGATTTATTTTTCAGAATTATAATCTGGTATCTATGCTGAATGTGTATAAAAATGTGGTTCTTCCAATACGGCTGGACGGAAATAAACCTGATGATGAGTTTATCGGAAAAATACTGAGCCTTTTAGGACTGACGGAAAAATCCAGGAACCGTCCCAATCAGCTTTCCGGCGGCCAGCAGCAGAGAGTGGCTATTGCAAGGGCTCTGGCTTCCAAGCCAAAGATCGTTCTGGCAGACGTAAACTGAACCCCATGTGCTTACTGTACATAGCGTGTACACAGTAGGATTACATGACAATATAGGTACATGATACACAAGTAATGAGAAAAATGTGTATGGAGTAGGAAGAAAGTATTGATATCTGGTATGAGGAAAGACATCCTTGTAGCAGGTTTTTAT
>ENA-OPYY01000119-OPYY01000119.1-human-gut-metagenome-genome-assembly--contig:-NODE-119-length-34360-cov-1.314492_pt1 | contig 34360 bp, 36 predicted proteins | sample MGYA00242472_ERZ504481 | MGnify/ENA primary metagenome ERZ504481 (study PRJEB26092, sample SAMD00036265) | human gut metagenome | host: Homo sapiens | study: EMG produced TPA metagenomics assembly of...
CGGGAGTTTATATTTGTATTATGAAGACAAAGAGAGAGAATATGGGCGTTGCGTGGCTGGTTCCCGGCACAGTTACCGAGGAGGCGAGAAAGAGTATGATGCCTATACGGAGGTTGTGTTTGTAGAAGACAGACTGAGTGAGGTTGGAGGACTTCATTGCTGCAATATTGTACTTCCGGAGGATACGGTCATCTATTCCAAAGGAGTGGGCGTACGGCTTGTTCCAAGTGAAGTGATCGTGTCAGAAGATTATGCATCAGCTTATGAATATATTGATACAGAAGAATAGAAATAGAACAGAAACTTGCAGATAGGGAAAAGAAGGGAAACTCTGGGATAAACTCAGACATTGCTTGACAAATATCTTTCCAGCCAATAAAATAAGACGTATGTTTGTAAAACATACAGGAAGATGCTGATATGCAGGCATTTTCAGCATCATTATTTATTTTTTATGAGGAGGAGCAGGATGAATCCGATTGTAGAATTTAAAAATGTCAGCAAGACATTCTATACAAAAAATGGTCCGTTTCAGGCGCTGAATCAGATTAATCTCGCAATCCAGGAAGGAGATATTTTTGGCATTATCGGTCTGAGTGGTGCGGGAAAAAGTACGCTTGTCCGGTGTATCAATTATCTGGAAGTACCGACAGAGGGAGAAGTACGGATTGCAGGACGCGATCTTGGGAAAATGAATCAGAAGGAACTGCGGAGACAGAGGCAGGAAATCGGGATGATTTTTCAGAATTTTAATCTTCTGATGCAGCGCAATGTGCTGGATAATATTTGTTTTCCGCTGGAAATTGCAGGAGTGAAAAAAGCGGATGCAAGAAAGCGTGCAGAAGAGCTGTTAGAGATTGTAGGATTAAGCGATAAGGCGAAGTCTTATCCATCACAGCTGTCAGGAGGACAGAAGCAGAGAGTGGCGATTGCCCGCGCGCTTGCGACAAATCCAAAGATTTTACTCTGCGACGAAGCAACAAGTGCACTCGATCCGACGACAACAAAGGCAATTCTTGCACTGTTAAAGGAGATCAACCAGAAATTTAAGATTACAATTGTGATCATTACCCATGAGATGGCGGTTGTAGAAGAAATCTGTAACCAGGTTGCAATCGTTGATGCGGGAAAACTTGTGGAGACAGGAAGTGCGACAGATGTATTTTCCAAGCCACAGACAGAGATTGCAAAGCAACTTGTATATAAGGAAGAGGCAAATCAGCTTGAGGTAGGCGGAAAGAGATATGTCCGTGTTGTATTTGACGGAAATTCTTCGTTTGAACCTGCCATTGCGGATATGATCTTGAATTGCAGAGTCCGCGTCAATATTATGGGAGCGGATATGAAGAATATCGATGGGAAAGCATATGGTCAGATGATCTTACAGATGCCAGATGAGGATGTGAAAGCGCAGCAGGCAATTCATTATCTGGAAGAGAGAAATATTATTGTAGAGGAGGTCACCGCACATGGAAACACAGGAACTCATTAAAATGCTCGCGGAAGGTTCGGTTGATACACTCTACATGACACTGGTATCAACGGCACTTGCATATATGATTGGATTTCCGATGGGAATTGCTCTGATCGTGACAAGGAAGGATGGCTAAAACCAATGCCGGCGGTGAATCGGATTTTGGATATTTTTGTAAATATTTTAAGATCTATTCCATTTTTGATCTTGTTGATCGCGGTGACCCCTCTGACAAAACTGATTGTCGGAAAAAGTTATGGCTCTACCGCTACGATTGTCCCGCTCGTCATTGCAGCGGCACCATTTATTGCGCGTATGATCGAGTCTTCTTTGTTGGAAGTAGAACACGGTGTTGTGGAGGCTGCGTTAAGTATGGGAGCTTCCCCGCTTAAAATCATTGTGAAAGTATTGATCCCGGAGGCGAAGACATCATTGATCGTAGGATGTACAATCGCACTTTCAACGATCCTCGGGTATTCTGCAATGGCAGGAGTTGTTGCCGGAGGTGGACTGGGTGATATTGCGATTCGATACGGATACCATCGATATCAGACAGACATCATGTTGATCACAGTCATTGTACTTGTATTGATCGTGCAGATTTTACAGGAAGTCGGAATGCAGATTTCCAAACGGACAGATAAGAGAGTGAGGGGATAAGGATATGAAGAATAGAAATGCAAAGAGAATATTGGCAGCAGGAGCAGCTGCTGTGCTTGCAGTTGGATTGACTGCATGTGGAGGAAAAGAAAACAAGGCAAGATGATAAGACAATCACGGTGGCGGCTTCCCCGACACCACATGCTGAAATTTTAGAGGCGGCAAAGGATCTTTTAAAAGAGAAAGGATATACACTGGAAATCAAGGAATTTGATGATTATCCGCAGCAGAATGTTGTTGTGGATGAGGGAGAGTTTGATGCAAATTATTTCCAGCACCAGCCGTATTTGGATAATTTTAATGAAGAGAAGGGATCGGATCTGGTAAGTGCTGCAAAGATTCATTATGAGCCGCTGGGAATTTATCCAGGAGCATCCGAAGACCTTGAGAATATAAAGGACGGAGCAAAGATTGCTGTTCCAAATGATGCGACAAACGAGGCAAGAGCGCTTCTGCTTCTGGAAGAAAATGGAATCATCACATTGAAGGAAGATGCGGGATTGAATGCAACTAAGAAAGATGTGGAAGAAAATCCTCATAACATTGAGATTGTAGAGCTGGATGCCGCACAGATCGCGAGAGTGGTAGAGGAGCTGGATTTTGTCGTATTAAATGGAAATTATGCGCTGGATGCAGGATTTAATGTGCAGACAGATGCAATTGCAAAAGAAGAGGCCGATTCTGAGGCTGCTCAGACTTATGCGAACATTATTGCAGTGAAAAAGGAAAACAAAGATAGTGAGAAGATCAAAGCACTTGTGGAAGTACTTCAGAGTGAAGAGATTGGAAAATTTATCACAGACACTTATGAAGGTGCCGTGGTACCGATGAAATAACAGTGAATACAAGAGAGGACAGTGTTTCCGGAAAATAGTAGGACTGTTCTCGAAATATTAAAAAGCTGCCTGCAGCATGGGAAACGTTCCGTAGTTGCAGGCAGCTTTTCTGTTAATGAATCCTGCTATTTAACAGGATATTCTAGGATATAATCATCCATTACAAACCCGCCGCCGATATCGCTGACTTGTTCTCGTGTCTGAATGAATCCAAAGTGTTTATAGATGGCGAGAGCAGACTCATTGCCACGGTTACAGGTCAGCCAGATTTTATCAAGGGAACGGACTTTACAAAGTTCTATCAAATTTTTCATAACTTTAGAACTGATGCCATTTCCACGAAAATCTTTGTGAATGTAAAGTTTGCTGAGGAAAAGACTTCCATTTTCTTCATGTACCCCGGCAAAACCTGCGAATGTATAATCGTGAATCAGCAGAAAATATTCATATCCATTTTGGATCTGCTCAAAAATAGAATCAAAAGAAAGAAATTTCTCAAGCATATAATCAATCTGCTCTTCGCTGATCAGAGCTGGAAAATATTCATGCCAGATTTCTTCCGCCATTGTTGCCACATTTAAAATAAGTTCTTCATTTGTTACCGGTAAAATTCTTAAATCATCCATTGAAAATATTCTCCTTTATCCATATCACATATAGCGATTATAACATGAAATGGCAAAAAATACATCGCACATTTGTGAATTTATTCATCTTTTGTCAAAAGATCATCGATCAGAAAGAGAAGATGTTCCTGTTGTGTAGTTGTCAGGTTCATGAATTTTTGTGTAAGTTCCTGAGAAGTTGCAGAATTTTTATCAGATTCATCGAAAAAATCTCTCGGATGAATTTTCAGAAAATCACAGATATAAAAGAAAGCACTCATGGAAGGAAGCGCTTTTCCGTTTTCGATTTTATTGATATAACTTTCGCTCTGCCCGAGTGACAGGCTCATGTCCCTTGCCGAGATTCCCTGTTTGTTTCGTAGTTGTGTCAGTCGTTTGTAAAATAATGTGAAATGATCCATAGCTCTAAATCTCCTTCGTAAAAATGTATGTTATCGTTTAGTAGAAAACCACATCTGACTGAAAATGATTTCCAGATTTTCTCTATACTGGAGTTCCATGCAAAATACCTGTCTTTAGAATTATAATCTATAGAAAGTTGAAAAATAAAGAATTAAAGTATGGAAATAGAATGAAATGAGGAATTGAATTCTGTTTTATGAGAAGGTAGATGAAAAAAGATGATAGAAAAAAACTATAAAAGCATACAATTATAGAAAATATCAAAATATAGAATTAAATTACATGAAAATATTGAAAAATAAAATTTGATTCCTTATAATCAAAAAGGATATACATTTTATATTTATGTGTAGCATTGAGGTAATGTTAGTGCTTTCGGAACATGATTGGTATTATTATTGAGATATTGGAAAAACATAAAGATTTTTTCTAAAAGTGTAAGCAGATGGCAATGATAGGATAGGAGAGGGAGTAGAATGGAATTGAAAAAAGTTATGGATCATGCAGATGCTGTAAAAGAATCTGTAATAAATCATAGAAGAAAGATTCATACATTTGCTGAACTCGGAGGAAAAGAGTTTAAAACAAAAAAATATATTTTAGAGTTAGTGAAAAGGTTGGATTTGCCATACGAAGAGGTGACAGATACTGCATTGATAGTTATGCTGGATACTAAAAAGGAAGGGCCGCATATAGTACTTCGGGCAGATATGGATGCATTACCGATGAAAGAAAATTCAGAGAATCTTTGTCACCCGCGCATATGCATTTCTGAACAAGAAAATACTTGCCATGCATGTGGACATGACGCACATTGTGCGATGCTTCTTGGAAGTATGGAAGTATTGTATTCACTAAAAGAAGAACTTTCTGGAGTGGTTTATTTTTGCTTTGAATCAGGCGAAGAGATTGGCTCAAGTTATCGTCAGATATGGAATCACTGCGTCAGAAAAAGATCGATACAGTGTGGGCAATTCATGTTTATTCTGCGTTGGAATCAGGCAAAATGGGAATTTGTGAAGGTCCTTGTATGGCAGGATTTGCTCCTTTGGAATTGCTGGTGAAAGGAAAGGGAGGGCATGGTTCTAGACCGGATCTTTCAATTAATCCAGTATTTGCTGCTGCATCAATTGTTACCAATATTCCAGGTGCTTTTGTCAATCAGTTGGATGTGGAAAAAACAGTTACATTTGGCTTGACGAGTATTAGAGGCGGAGAATCTTTTAATATTTTTCCAGAAAAAGCTTATATCAGAGGCTCCATGCGCTTCTTTGATCGCGAAGAGGGAAAGAAAGCAAAAGATATTGTAATAAAAGTAGCAGAGCATACGGCAGCGATGCATAATTGTGAGGTTGATTGCAGTAAAATGGCAGGGGAAGTAGGGATTCCTGTAATAAATGATGTTTTGTATGCGAAACAAGCTAAAAAAGCAGTTAAGCAGATTTATGGGAAAGAGGCGGTACCGGATGTATTTCAACGATGGTATGCTTCGGAAAGTTTTGGAAGATACTTGCAGGAATATCCAGGGGTGTTGGCGCTTCTTGGAATTAAAAATCTAGAATATGGAAGCGGAGCAGAACATCATAATGAACGATTTGATGTAGATGAGTCTGTTTTGGATATGGGGGTGAAATCTACTGTCAATTATGTGGTAAATTTGATGGAAGGAATTAATAAAAATAATTGAAATAAAAAATATTAAAAAAGTTGGTTTTGACTTACAAAGCTATAATTTATTTGCGAATAAAACAGCTTTTGGGAAATCTGGATGAAAATTCCTGAAACATTACAATGAAAGCAGAAGTAATTATTTTTGATAGTTGTAATGCATGAACTGAGTTTTTATTAGAATTATTGTTACGAAATTATTTAATCAAAAGATAGGAGAATAATGATGAGATACGATTTTACTACTATTTTAGACCGAGAAGGAAAAGATGCCATCGCAGTGGATGGACTTGGGAAAATGCCAGGATTTGCACCGGAACGCCCAAAAGATGGATTTGATATTATTCCAATGTGGATTGCGGATATGAACTTTCCGACAGCGCCGCCAATTCTTGATGCAATGATGAATAGAATACAGCACCCCATCCTTTTGGATATTTTATGACATCAGATGCATATACTAATGCAATTATTGACTGGCAGGAAAAGAGAAATCATGTGGAAGGACTTACTGCAGAGTGCATTGGTTATGAAAATGGTGTTTTGGGAGGGGTAATGTCTGCTCTGAGAGCATTTTTACAGCCAGGAGACAGCGTGCTACTTCACAGCCCTACCTATGTTGGATTTACAAATAGTATTTTAAACGGCGGGTATAAAATTGTACATAGCCCATTAGTTCAGGATGAAAATGGCGTGTGGAGAATGGATTATGAAGATATGGATCGCAAGCTGAAGAAACATCGTATTCATGTTGCAGTGTTCTGTAACCCACACAATCCATGCGGAAGGGTATGGGAACGCGAAGAGCTGGAAAAAGCAATGGAAGTTTACAGGAATAATCAATGTGTTGTTATTTCTGATGAAATTTGGTCTGATATTATTTTAGAAGGCAATCAGCATATCCCGCTTGCTTCTGTCAGTGAGGATGCAAAGAACCGCACGATTTCATTTTATGCGCCAAGTAAGACATTTAGTCTTGCAGGATTGGTTGGAAGTTACCATATTATTTATAATAAATATCTTCGGGATCTTGTAAGAGCAAGTAGCAGTAAATGTCATTACAATTCTATGAATGTTATTTCTATGCATGCACTTGTGGGTGCATATAGTAAAGAGGGCGAAGTATGGGTAGATGAACTTTGCCAGACATTAAGTGAAAATATTAATTATGCATATAATCATATTATAGAGAATTATGATGGTATAAAATTGACAAAACCACAAGGAACCTATATGCTGTTTTTAGATTGTACAGAATGGTGCAAAAAAGCAGGGAAGAGCGTAGATGATCTTTTGAAAGCGGGATGGGATGTAGGTGTTGCATGGCAGGATGGAAGAGCATTTCACGGTGCAAATGCAATCCGCATGAATCTTGCATTACCTTTTAGCAGAGTGAAAGAAGCATTTGAGCGATTAGATAAATACGTATTTAATATATAGTCATTTGTCATTTGATTAAAATTACTAAGTTTTAAATTTAATAGGCTCTGGCAACTGTCCGGGCAACAAGTACTATAAAAAATAGCGCCTCACTCTATGAGTGGCGCTATTTTTTTTATGGTATTTGGACTTGCTTTCTATTTTGTAAGCAACATCATAATTTCATTGCTTCTGCTGATGAATGCTGTCATCTCTTCTGGATTTAACGGCTTGTTGCTCAGCATTGCAAGATCATATAATTGCTGGCAGAACAGATTTACATGTTCTCCATCTTTATTATTTAAGACATATTGTACCAGTGGATGGTTTGCGTTTAACACGAGGGTCACATCTGTGCCGAACATGCCAGCATCCATACCGTACATGTTGTACATTTTCATCATTTCCTGCATACGACGGGACTGTTCAGAAAGTGTCACCATAGAAGCGACATTTTCATTTTTCAGTTTTTCCACTTTGACTTCCAGTTTTTCGTTATTCAGTGCCTTGCGGAAGATGGCTGTGAGTGTTTCAGTGTTTGCCTTAAAGGTTTCTTCCTCTTCTTTGGCAACCTTTTCTTTGAAATGGTCAGTCAAATCTGCATCAATACGCTGGAACTGGACATTTTCATTACGCTGTTCTAACTGTGTAATGAATGGAGAGTCAATATTGTGAGTCAGGAGTACCGCATCAAGACCTTCTTCCTTGAACATATTGATGTACTGGCTCTGCTGTTGCTCATCAGTTACATAGTAGATAGTCACTTTCTCAGGTTCTTTTGCATCTGCATCGTTGTTAGAGTGATCAGAAGTATTTTCCTCTGGGGTTTCTGTGGAAGGTGTTTCCTCTGCCACTTCTTTTGCAGGGCTGTTTTTTTCAATACATTCTTTTAAAGTGAGGTAGTCATGGTCAATGTTTTTGAAAAGAATGTAGTCGCTCATCTTATCGCAGAATTTCTCGTCTTTTAAGCAGCCGAATTTAATAAATGGACTGATATCATCCCAGTACTTGATGTAGGATTCTTTGTCTGTCTTGCACATTCCGCTTAATTTATCTGCGACTTTCTTTGAAATATAATCAGAAATCTTGTGTACAAATCCGTCATTTTGCAGTGCGCTTCTTGACACATTCAGAGGAAGATCCGGACAGTCGATCACACCTTTTAACAGCATTAAGAATTCTGGAATGACTTCTTTGATGTTGTCTGCGATAAATACCTGATTGTTATATAATTTAATCGTACCCTCAATGGATTCGTACTCTGTGTTGATCTTCGGGAAGTAGAGGATACCTTTTAAGTTAAATGGATAATCCATATTTAAGTGGATCCAGAATAAAGGTTCCTTGTAATCCATGAATACTTTACGGTAGAATTCGATGTAGTCTTCTTTTGTACAATCATTTGGATGTTTGGTCCAAAGCGGAGTTGTATCACTTAAAGAAACCGGACGTTTGTTGATCTTTACTTTGTCAACAGCAGGGGAAACTTCTACCATTTCTTTCTCGCCGTTTTCATTTTCTTTTTCTTCCATTTTAGCTTCTTCGTGGATCCGTTCTACGATGACATCGTCTTCTTTTAATTCTTCTTCTAAAATAGTCTCATATTCCTGCTCTGCATTTGCGTTGGATAAGAAAATCTCTACCGGCATGAAAGAGCAGTATTTTTCGATAACTTCACGGGCACGGTATTCATTTGCAAATGCAAGGCTGTCTTCGTTTAAGAACAGTGTAATCTCTGTGCCGACTGTTGTTTTATTGCCATCTGTCAGATCGTATTCGGTTCCACCATCGCATGTCCAGTGTACTGGTGCAGCCCCTTCCTTATAGGAAAGTGTGTCGATGTGCACTTCGTCTGCTACCATAAAAGCAGAGTAGAACCCAAGACCGAAATGTCCGATAATCTGATCTTCATTTGTCTTATCTTTGTACTTTTCTAAAAACTCTGTTGCGCCGGAGAATGCAATCTGTGTGATATATTCTTCGACTTCATCAGCAGTCATACCAATACCGTTGTCGATGAATTTTAAGGTTTTTTCTTTTGGATTTACAATTACCTGAATATTGGCTTTATAGTCATCCGGGAAAGTATATTCGCCCATGACTTCCAGTTTTTTTAGTTTTGTGATCGCATCACATCCGTTGGAAATCAGCTCACGAAAGAAAATATCGTGATCGGAATACATCCATTTTTTTATAATTGGAAAAATGTTCTCACTGTGAATAGAAAGATTACCATGTTTTGCTGCCATGTATAACACTCCTTTTTTATGATTTTCATTTGATAGCTATGTTCAATTCCGGGAAATTCCCGCGATAACTACATATTAATACTGGCAAATTGAAATGTCAATAGAAAATTAGCACTCTTTAAAGTAGAGTGCTAATAAAAGTATAAAAAAAGATAAAGTTTTTTATAAAATGAAGAAAACAAATTTGGGAAGCAGGTACAGTTTTGATCTGCTGCGTTACAGTACTTCAAATGGCATTTGCTTTTGCTTGAAAAATCGCTGTACCATTGTATCCCAGGCATGTTCGAGTGATTTGTCCATCGTAAATGTATTCATGGAAGTTCCGGTTACGCAGTGGAGTGTACTGCCGTCAAAGGATAAGTTCAGGTAAAGCCCGCGGACATCTTCAGGAGAAAATGAAAGTCCTTCCTGTACAAGAAGACGAGAAGTATTTTCGCCCGAAAGGCAGAAAACAAATTTAAATCCGAGCGGTGTCTTTTTCCCTTTGATGATGGTGTAACAGAGTGTACGTACTTCTTTCCACAGGGAGTACTCACGGGAAGAGAAGCGGGAGAGGGCTTCTTCGGTATCAAAAAAATCTTTTTTCAAGTATCCATCGAGGTGGAATGTATTAAAGGTTGTAATGTCTCCTTCTATAAAAAGGAAGGCATCGAAGATGTCCGAGAGGAGCAGTTTGCTCATGCAATCCCGGACTTCCAGCATATGTAGTGCGATCATAAAATAAAATCACCTCCTGAGTGAATTTGTGTTTTGGGTAGTATCTGCCTCAAAAAGCAGAAGGTATTAAGTTGTTTTCTTAGCCATCGATTTTTTCAACAGCAGGATTCCAGTAAGTAATGTGAATAGTTCGGCAAGCGGGACAGAAATCCAGATTCCGTTCAGACCTAAAAAGATCGGTAGAATTTTTCACAAAAAATAATACTTAATACACATCCACGCATCAGGCAGAGTGTGAGAGCATAAACCGGTCTTATCGTTGACTGGAAGTAACCGATGAGAAACATGTTCACTCCAGTGATCAAAAATCCGATAAAGTAAAGGCGAACAGCAGCCGGCGCCAGAGCAAGTACTTGTGAATCTGGATTCAGGAAAATGTAAGTAAACAGATTCGGGACAGTAAGACCAAGCAGTGTTGGTATAGCACAGATGAACAGTGCTGTGCGCAGTCCTAATTTACGGACATGATCGATCCGTTCCTGGAATCCTGCGCCGAAATTTGTAGAGATGATCGGCTGTGCTGCCTGACAGATTCCGTTTGAGAGGCAGGTCACAACAATTGCAGTGTTGGAAATAATCCCATAGACACTGACACCGAGATCTCCCTGATAGCGCAGCAGCTGTTGGTTGAAGAAAAAAATTACGATTCCTGAAGATAGGTCGATCAGAAAGCTGGCAAATCCACTTTTGAAAATATCGGAACCGAAAGAACTTCGGATTTCTGAAAAACAGAAATGTAAGTGATTGTGTTTTCCGAAAAAATGGATCAGCAAGATCAACACGGTCAGAATAGAGCCGCACACAGTGGCAATCGCAGCTCCTGCCATTCCCATCTGGCATGGATATACAAGAATATAGTCAAAGATGACATTAAAAATTCCTCCGGAAACAACAGCGGTCATTGCAAGTTTTGGCGCCCCATCATTTCGGATAAAGGTTTGCAGAAACGAAGAAAAAGCAAAGACCGGAAGACTCCATGTAATATAAGGAAGATAGTCCATCACATAAGGCAGTGTGACATCGGTTGCTCCGAGAAAGAGGGCAATCTCTTTTGTAAAAGTGTTGCAGATGATCATATAGATGATGCAGGCAAGAACATTTAACAGAAAGGAAAGAGAAAAATAGGCATTTCCTTTTGAATGTTCCCCGTGCCCGCGGCAGATGGACATCATGACAGATCCGCCAACACCGAACAGGAGACCGGTGCCAAAGAAAAGATTGTAGACGGGGAGGGCAATATTTAATGCTGCCATCGCGTCGGTTCCGATTCCTTTGCCGATAATAATAGTGTCTGCCAACACATAAATAGACGTTACCATTGTACCGCAGATCGATGGAACAAGGTAACGGAAAAAGAGCTTGGAAATAGGCTCTGTCGTAAAATTGTTTAGGTTCATGTGCAGGTGTCTCCTTTGTAAAATTTTGCCGGAAACAAAGCAGTGTCCGGCATCACTAACAGTATAACATAATTGAAGAAAAAAGCTACCAGAGATTTGACTTTTAAAGAAATTGCCAGTATGATTAAAGTATTACGAAAGACATCCGTATGGATGTCGGAAGAATCATAGATGATCCGCGTCAGAAAGATGCACATACAGAGGATCATCTGTGCAGAAAAAGGAGGAAAACAGAGATGGAACAGAACAAATATGTGGATAAATTACTGAAATTGACAAAAGGTGCAACATCGCAGTTCCATACGGTGTTGGAGACAAAGAAACAGCTTGAGGAGGCTGGATTTGAGGAAGTGGCTTTAAGAGAAAACTGGGATCTGAAGCGAGGCGGAAAGTATTTTATGGTTCATCATGATTCTACGATCTTTGCATTTACAATCGGGGAAGAATTTGAAGGTGAAGATGGGTTCCGTCTGGCTGCATGTCATGGAGATTTTCCAGGATTTCGTATCAAACCAAATCCAGAGATCGTGACAGAGGGATATGTGCAGCTGAACACAGAGGTATATGGTGGAGTGAACTTAGCAAGCTGGCTGGACCGTCCTCTCTCTATCGCGGGAAGAGTGGTATTGCGCTCAGAGGATGTTTTCCATCCGGAAGTCCGTTTGATTGATTTTAAGCGTCCGTTGCTTACAATTCCGAACATTGCCATTCATTTACAGAAGGAGATGAATCAGGGGGTAGAACTGAACCGTCAGACACAGATGATTCCGCTTCTTGGAAAACTTGCAGAAGGTGAGAAAAAAGAAGGATATTTTGCAAATCTGCTCGCAGAGGAGATGGGCGTGAAAGCAGAAGATATCCTGGAATATGAACTGAATGTTTATAATTTTGAAGAAGGTTGTCTGACAGGGGCGAAAGAAGAGTTTATTTCTGCGCCGAGGTTAGATAATCTGACTTCTGTACAGGCACTTGCAACTGCGATCATCGATGCAGACAGAACGAAAGGAATCAACTGTGCGATCGTCTATGATCATGAAGAAATTGGAAGCAGAAGTAAGCAGGGAGCACAGTCTACGCTGATCGTGACAATTTTAAAGAAAATCTATGCAGCTCTTGGATATTCTGAGACGGCGTTTTCTAATGCGATTATGGATAGTCTTTTGATTTCAGCAGATGTGAGTCATGCGATACATCCAAGCTATGCGGCAAAGAACGATCCGACAAATAAAGCAAAATTAAATGAAGGATTTTGTATCAAGGAGGCATGTTCTCAGGGATATGCGACAGATTCTGAGGCGATCGCAATCGTGCAGCAGATCTGTGAAAAAGAAGGAATTGCTTATCAGAAATTTGTCAATCGTTCTGACGGAAGTGCAGGAGGAACATTAGGTTCTATCGTTTCTGCAATTCTTCCGGTGCGTACAGTGGATATGGGAATTCCGATGTTTGCAATGCACTCCAGCAGAGAGTTTATGGGGAGAGAAGATCAGGAGAGCCTTGTAAAATTTATGACAGCCTATTTTCACTGTAAAAAACACATGAAAGAATGTTACATAATTGTAATAGAAAGAACAGACATTTGTAATATTATAAATTTATAATACTATTCTAAAGCGTGTGTTCGGAGGACAAAGAGTAGTAGACAGATTTTGACAGAGTGTGTCTGGAGATGGATTTTGCAGAGTCGTGCATGAACGTTTTCGGGCACATTTTGTATGTCTAAAACGGAATAGCGCTAGAAGATAAAAGATAAGGGGTAATCAGATGAGAAAGGATGTAAGAAAAATTGCGATCGGAGGCGTGTGCGTACTTACCGGTGTGATTCTCATATTTGGAATCAAAAAGGGGATAACTGTTCTGAAAACGGAGAAGACAGACACAAAAAAAGGTGTGGAAGTGATCAGGAAACTGGAGCAGGCAGATATTTCACAGATCGAGGGGAAGATATTGGAGTTGGAGAGAAGTGAGATGGAGGCGAATCCGGAACTTTACAGTCAGTCAATGAAAGCAAGATTTTCCAATGCACTTGTGTTAGGGGATTCGATCACAGAAGGATTTGTGGAATACGATTTTCTGAGAGAGTCTTCAGTCATTGCAGAGCTTGGAATGAAAGTGACAGATGTGACAGAGAAACTTGATACGATCCGAACACTGAATCCACAGACTGTTTTTTTATCTTACGGAATGAATGATATTGCAGTAACCGGTGGAGATGCGAAAGTATTTAAGGAGAATTATAAAGAAGTACTGGAGGATATCAGGGAGATCCTTCCAGGTGCTGCAATCTATATTAATTCTATCTTTCCGGTACAGCAGATGAAGATAGATGAGTCGCCTGTATATGGATCATTAGATACATTTAATCAGACTCTGCGGGAACTGGCAGAGGAGGAAGGCGTGACATTTATTGATAATACAGAGATTGTAAAAGAAGAATATTATGAGCCGGATGGGGTACATATGACTTCTGAGATCTATCCGCTGTGGCTTGTAAATATGGCGGAGGTGGCAGGTCTATGATGAGGAAGATCCACAGCAGAGAGAGAAAGAATGGACTGGATGCTATTTTTATTACGCAGATGATACTGATCGGAATATTGGTTTTGTACGTTGCGGTACTGCTTTTTAGAAAAGGTGAGAGCGATACCCCGTTTGCAGAGATGGAGCAGGCGGTGGAAGGAGTACTGGATAATTCTGATATGAAAGAAGCCGATCATAAAATGTTCCGGCGCAATTATCGGTTAAATGCAAATGATTATGATGGAGTAATGCTCTGGTTTCGAGAGGGGACAATGGAAGTCGATGAGATACTTGTCGTGAAACTGAAGTCCAAAGAGCAGTCCGATACCGTTGTCGAAGCTATCGAAGCGCGAAAAAAATCCAGGAAGGAGAGCTTTCAGGGATATGGAGCGAGTCAGACAAAACTGATTGAAGATTCTATTATAGATGTAAGGGGAAATTATATTCTTTTTGTGATCAAGGAAGATGCAGAAAAGATCGATCAGGTATTTCAAAAAGCTTTGTAGAAGCGAAAACTTTCTGTCGGATGGGGACGAAGGTACTTTTCAGGAGTTTCTGAATAAGAAGATGGGATGAAAAAGAATATAAAAAGGGGACAAAAGAATGTTATTTAGTAGTATCGTTTTTCTATTTACGTTTTTGCCGGTCACGCTGCTTGTGTACTATCTTGTACCAGGCAGGCTGAAAAACATCGTGCTTCTGCTTGCAAGCCTTGTTTTTTATGCGTGGGGAGAGCCGGTATATGTGATTTTGATGGTGCTATCCATCTTGTTTAATTATGTGTCGGGAATTGATATTGAGCGGAATTTAGAGAATCCATTTAAGGCGAAGCAGAGTCTGGTTATCGCAGTTGCAGTGAATCTGCTGATTCTTGGGTTTTTTAAATATTATGGATTCCTGATAGAGAGTCTGAATGCGGTATTGCCGGTAGAACTACCTTATAAAGAACTAGCACTTCCAATTGGGATTTCATTTTATACTTTCCAGACATTGTCTTATATCATTGATGTATATCGCGGCAAGGTACAAGTACAAAAGAATCTGATTTCCTTTGGCGTGTATGTGACGATGTTTCCACAGCTGATCGCGGGACCGATCGTAAAGTATTCAGATGTGGAGATGCAGCTGCGGGATCGAAATATTACGATGGAAAAATTTGGAGATGGTGCCATCTATTTTGTGCGGGGACTTGCAAAAAAAGTGCTGATTGCAAATATGACAGGGATGGTCTTTACGAAAGTATCGGCAATCACATTTTCGGAGATGTCGGTTCTGACTGCATGGATTGGATGCATTGCTTATACATTTCAGATTTATTTTGATTTCAGCGGGTATTCGGATATGGCAGTTGGTCTTGGAAAGATGCTCGGCTTTGAGTTTATGAAGAATTTTGACTATCCGTATCTGTCCAAGAGCATTACAGAATTTTGGCGCAGATGGCATATTTCCCTTGGAACATGGTTCCGGGAATATGTGTATATCCCGTTAGGTGGCAATCGGAAAGGGAAAGAACGGACGATTCTCAATCTGATGATCGTATGGTTTTTAACAGGCCTGTGGCATGGCGCGAGCTGGAATTTCGTGATGTGGGGAATGTATTACGGAATACTTTTGATCATTGAAAAGTTTATGATCGGGGATCGGCTTGAGAAAGTTCCGGGGATGTTCAGACATTTGTATAGCCTTTTGTTTGTGATGATCGGCTGGGTATTCTTCTTTAGTCCGACACTGGGATTTGCGTGGAAGTATCTCGGCGTCATGTTCGGAATCGGAGCAAAGACTGTAGTGGATTCTATGGGGATTTATCTGCTTATTACCAATCTTGCATTGTTTGCGATCGCAGCAGTCGGTTCTACGGCGAAAGTGCATGAGATCTTTGCTCGGATCGTCTATGGAGGATATAAGGTGCGGGCAGTTCTTGCATGTGGGATCTATGCAGGAATGTTCCTGCTATCCATCGCGTATCTTGTGACGGAAACCTACAACCCATTTTTGTATTTCAGATTTTAAGGGGAGACGGATGAATAGAGTAAACAGAAAGAGAAGAAAGGTCAGACTTTGGATGGCGCTTGGATTTATTTCCTGTATAGCGCTGTTAGTTCTGGCGGATAGGATTACAAAGGAAAGAAAATTTTCTGAGGAAGAGAATCGGATGCTTGCAACAAAGCCAAAGGCATCGGTGGAGACCGTCATGAGTGGAAAATTCATGAGTCAGTATGAAAAGTACAAATCAGATCAGTTTCTTGGAAGAGATTTCTGGGTAAGCTTGAAGACAAAGGCAGATCTGCTTCTTGGGAAAAAAGATTCCAACGGGGTTTTTAAAGGAGCAGATGGGTATCTGCTAGAGGAGATCAGCGTGCTTGATGAAGCCTCTTACAAGGAAAATATGGATGCAGTGACAGCATTTGCTGCGCGCTATCCAGATTTGAAAATGCATATGTTGATTGCACCGAATGCGGCAAATATTTTAAAGGAGAAACTTCCGGCATTTGCAGCAACAGAAGATCAGAATGCACAGTTAAAGAGGACAGAGGAGATTGTTTCAGCGGCGGGCATTCAATGGATTGATGCAGCAAAGACGTTAAACCAACATAAAAATGAAGAAATTTATTATCGTACCGATCACCACTGGACAACAAAAGGGGCATACTATGCATTTCAGGAGGCAGCAGGAGCCCTGGGGATTTTGCAGGAGGAGATGACAGCATTTGTACCGCATACGGTCACGGAGCATTTAATGGGACACTGTCGGCTACAAGTGGTTATGAGCGGTCAAGAAGAGAGAACATTGATATTTATCTTCCAGAGAAAAATGATACAGAGGTTGTTGTTAACTATGTGGAGGAGAAGGAAAAGAGTGCTTCCATGTACAGTTCAGAGAAGCTGGAAGAGAAGGATAAGTATGGAATGTTCTTAAATGGGAATCATGCATTGGTAGACATTAAGACAACTTCAGAGAAGAATCGGAGACTGTTGATCTTAAAAGATTCTTATGCGAACTGTTTTGTGCCGTTTCTGACACCATATTACAGGGAAATCGTGCTTGTAGATCCGCGGTATTATTACGGGGATCTGGATGATCTCATTGAGGAAGACAGGATTACAGATGTACTGTTTTTATACAATGGAAATACGTTTTTTACAGACAATAATTTAAGTGGAGTGTTAGCGAGTGAGTAATCAGATAGAGAGAGAATTTGACGCGCCGAAAGAGTCGGTGCGGTTAAATAAATTTTTAAGTGAGGCAGGTGTCTGCTCGAGGAGAGAAGCAGATAGATTGATCGAGAGTGGCAGAGTCACTGTCGATGGCAGACGGGCAGAGATGGGAATGCGTGTCACGAAAGATCAAGAAGTGTGCGTTGGAAAGAAAGTGATACAGAAAAAAGACCGGATGGTCCTGCTTGCAGTCAATAAACCGACCGGAATCGTCTGTACAGAGGAAAAACGGGAGAAGAAAAACATTATCCGTTTTTTAAATTATCCAACGAGGATCACCTATATTGGAAGACTTGATAAGGATTCCGAAGGGCTTCTTCTTATGACAAACAACGGCGATATTATTAACAAGATGATGCGTGCGGGCAACTGTCATGAGAAAGAGTACAAGGTGACTGTCAACAAGGAAGTGACAAAAGAATTTGTTCGGAAAATGTCAGAAGGGGTACCGATCTTAGACACGGTGACAAGACCGTGCAAAGTAGAAAAGACTGGAAAATATAAATTTCGCATTATCCTGACACAGGGATTGAACCGACAGATTCGCAGAATGTGTGAATATTTTGGATATCAAGTGACAAGATTGGAGCGGGTACGGGTGATGAATATCGAACTTGGAAATCTAAAAAGTGGAGAATACCGCGAAGTGACCGGAAGAGAACTGGACGAGTTATATGAACAATTGAAAGGTTCTTCCAACAACACAGTATATGAGGAGCAGTAGAGTATGGAACAGAAAAAGCAGAGAATGCAGGAACTGGTACAGCTGTTAAATCAAGCGGGGAAAGCTTATTATCAGGATGCAAAGGAAATTATGAGTAACCATGAGTATGACAGGCTGTACGATGAGTTACTTGTACTGGAGCAGGAACTAGGAATTACGATGGCGAACAGCCCGACCGTCAATGTTGGGTATGAAGTATTGAGTGAACTTCCGAAGGAGCGGCACGAGAAGCCGATGTTATCACTTGATAAGACAAAGGAGACAGACAGACTGAAAGAATTTGTCGGAGAGAAAAAAGCAGTGATCTCCTGGAAACTTGATGGACTTACAATCGTGCTGACTTATGAGAATGGAGAACTGAAAAAGGCGGTAACGCGTGGTAACGGTGAGGTCGGAGAAGTAATCACAAACAATGCAAAAGTGTTTCAGAATGTACCGCTTCGGATTGCTTACCGGGGAGAATTGATTCTTCGAGGGGAAGCGGTGATTGGTTATCGGGACTTTGAGAAGATCAATGAAGAAATCGAAGATGTGGATGCAAAATACAAAAATCCGAGAAATCTGTGCAGCGGCTCAGTGCGTCAGCTGAACAATAAGATTACAGCGCGAAGAAATGTGCAGTTTTACGCATTTTCGCTTGTCAAGGCGGATGGAGTGGACTTCCAAAATTCAAGGAATATTCAGCTTGAGTGGCTGAAAGAGCAGGGATTTGATGTAGTGGAACACTATGAGGTGACAAAGGATACTCTGGAAGAACGTGTTCGATTTTTTGCGGAGCATATTGAAGAGAATGATATTCCGTCCGATGGACTTGTACTCACTTACGATGATATTGCTTACGGACAATCTCTTGGAAGTACAGCGAAGTTCCCAAGAGATTCTTTTGCGTTTAAGTGGGCAGACGAGATCCGGGAGACAACTTTGCGGGAAATAGAATGGAGTCCGTCAAGGACTGGACTGATCAATCCGGTGGCAATTTTTGATCCGGTGGAACTGGAAGGAACTACAGTCAGCCGTGCAAGTGTCCACAACTTAAGCATTATGGAAGAGTTAGAGCTTGGGATCGGGGACACGATTCAAGTATATAAGGCGAATATGATTATTCCGCAGATTGCAGAAAATCTTACGCGAAGTGGGATGGATCCGGTGCCGGAATGCTGTCCGGCATGTGGCGGTGAGACAGAGATCCGTCAGGTCAGCGATACGAAGACATTATACTGCACGAACCCAGAGTGTGGGGCGAAGCATATCAAGGCGTTTTCACTGTTTGTAAGCAGAGATGCGCTCAATATTGATGGGCTGTCTGAGGCGACACTCGAGAAATTTATCACACGCGGATTTATCCACCATTTCTCTGATATTTTTCATCTGGAGCGACATGGAGAGGAAATCCGGTCGATGGAGGGATTTGGGGAAAAATCTTACAAAAACCTCAGGATAGTATTGAGAAAGCGCGGACAACTACACTGCCGAAGCTGATCTATGGGCTTGGCATTGCGAATATCGGGCTTTCCAATGCAAAGATGATCTGTCGTGCATTTGATTATGATGTGGAGAAAATGCTTCAGGCAGATGTAGAAGCGCTGAATGAGATCCAGGGAGTCGGTGATGTGATCGCGAGAGCTTTTGTTGATTATTTTGCAGTGGAAGACCATCGGGAGGAATTTTTCAGACTACTTGAGGAAGTGAAGATTCCAGAGGAAGAGACGACTCAGGAAGAACAGATCTTCGCAGGAATGAACTTTGTGATCACAGGAAGTGTGGAGCATTTTGCAAACCGGAATGAAGTGAAAGAGGTCATTGAGAGCAAAGGAGGAAAAGTGACCGGGTCTGTCACATCAAAGACGAACTGGTTGATCAACAATGATGTGGAATCAACATCTTCAAAGAATAAAAAAGCGAGGGAACTTGGGATTCCAATCATTTCCGAGGATACATTTTTGAAGATGATTGGAAATAATTAAGGAGAATTTATAGATTCTTAACTTGTTTCAGCGAAACGACTACGATATAATAGACCCATATATGGTAGAAAGAAGGAAAAAGTATGTCAGAAAAAGATTTGACGATAGACAGTGAGATCATAGATGAGATTACAGAAGGAAAAGAAGACAAACATGTGGAGAAACATGGAAAAGAGCATCCGGATGTGCCGGACGATGCAGGATATGAAAAGTATTGTTCGCTTTGCAACCGCCCGGAGAGCATTGCGGGGAAGATGATTGAGCTTCCGAACAATATTACAGTATGTTCTGACTGTATGCAGAAGAGCTTTGATCTAATGTCGAATAGTAATTTTGATTATAGTAAGCTGATGAATATGCCGGGCGTTCATATTATGAACATGGCAGAACTTGAGAATATGATGCCAAAGGCGAAGCCGGTCAAGAAGAAAAAAGAAGGCGAGAAGAAAGAGCCTGCGCTGAATCTTAAAGATATTCCGGCACCGCATAAGATCAAGGCAAAATTAGATGAATATGTGGTAGGGCAGGAGCATGCGAAGAAGGCAATGGCAGTTGCTGTCTACAATCACTATAAGCGGGTAGCGACAGATACGATGGATGATATCGAGATTGAAAAGTCCAATATGTTGATGATCGGGCCAACCGGAAGTGGAAAGACATATCTTGTAAAGACGCTTGCGAGACTTCTGGATGTACCGCTTGCGATTACAGATGCGACTTCTTTGACAGAGGCCGGATATATTGGTGACGATATTGAAAGTGTTGTCTCAAAGCTTCTGGCAGCTGCAGACAACGATGTGGAGAAGGCGGAGAGAGGGATTATCTTTATCGATGAGATTGACAAGATTGCAAAGAAAAGAAATTCCAGCCAGAGAGATGTCAGCGGGGAATCTGTACAGCAGGGAATGTTAAAACTTTTAGAGGGAAGTGAAGTGGAGGTTCCGGTAGGAGCAAACAGCAAAAATGCAATGGTGCCACTTACGACTGTGAATACGAAGAATATTCTGTTCATCTGCGGCGGAGCATTCCCAGATCTTGAGGAGATCATCAAGGAGCGTCTGAACAAGCAGGCGTCAATTGGGTTTACCGCTGATTTGAAGGATAAGTGGAATCACGATAAGAACATCCTTGAGAAAGTGACTGCCGAAGATCTTCGAAACTTTGGAATGATCCCGGAATTTATCGGACGTCTTCCGATCATCTTTACACTTCAGGGATTGAATGAAGAGATGTTGGTCAAGATCTTAAAGGAACCAAAAAATGCAATCTTAAAGCAGTATCAGAAGCTTCTTGCGCTTGACGAAGTCAAGCTAGAGTTTGACGAAGCAGCATTAGAGGCAATTGCGAAGCGTGCCATAGAGAAGAATACTGGTGCCCGTGCGCTTCGTGCGATCATCGAGGAATTTATGTTGGATATCATGTATGAGATTCCGAAGGATGATAACATCGGGCAGGTGACGATCACAAAAGAATATATCGAAGGAACCGGAGGTCCTGTCATCACACTCAGAGGACAGGCGCTGCTTACGGGAGAATAGAGAATTCAGGACATTGAAGCATATTCAGTGTCCTGTTTTTATATGATGTAAAGATTGACAAAATTTGGAGGTTATGATGCCGGAAACGATAGAAATATGCAGAAGCAGAGCGCTGTCCGAAGAATACCGGGATTTTATTTTTGAAAGTAAAAGACCATATTTTCTTAATGGAATTTCAGGTGCAGAACTCTGTGAGCAGTATGTCGGGTATGAATATCACGTTGTATATATTGACAAGATGTTTGCAGATCCGATGTCTTTGGACCGGTTTACGTATGGGGTAATTCCGAAGTGTTATACTCTTTTGGATACAGAAGCGCTAAATGAGGCAGGGATCAGCCAGATTCAGAATTATCCTACACTGAAATTGACAGGAAAGGGCGTGATGATTGGATTTATTGATACTGGTATCGATTATCAGAATCCAATTTTTCAAAATCTTGACGGAACCACAAGGATTGCGGGAATCTGGGATCAGACGATCCAGGAGGGAGCTCCTCCCCAGGGATTTGTCTACGGAACAGAGTATACAGAGGAGAAGATTAACGAGGCGTTACAAAGAGAGAATCCTCTGGAAGTTGTTCCATCCAAAGATGAGAACAGCCATGGGACATTTCTTGCGAGTATTGCGGCAGGAAGTGAAAACATTGAAAATCGATTTAAAGGAGCTGCGCCGGAAGCCACACTTGGCATTGTAAAGTTAAAAAAAGCCAAACAATATTTAAAGGATTTCTATTTGATCGGGGACGATGCAGAGTGTTATCAGGAGAACGATATTATGCTTGGAATCCGGTATCTGACCGATCTGGCAAAGAAGAAAAAAATTCCATTAGTTCTGTGCATTGCCCTTGGAACCAATATGGGGGATCATAATGGGACTTCTCCGCTTTGCAACTTGCTGGAGATATATTCCTACACTGCTAATATGGGGATTGTGATTGGTGGTGGAAATGAAGCGAATCAAAGGCATCATTATTATGGCTGATAGAAAATATGGCGGACAGTAAGAATGTGGAGATCCGTGTGGCGGAAGGTGTAAAAGGATTTTCGCTGGAGTTGTGGACCGAGATTCCGAATGTGTTTGCGGTTTCCATTGTTTCGCCTGCCGGTGAGAAAATTCCCCTTGTGCCAGTGAGACAGGGAATCGGAACGGTGCTAAACTTTGTGTTTGAGAGAACGAGTGTCTATTTGGATTATAGGCTGTTGGTGGAGCGGACGAATTCCGAATTGATCCTGATGCGTTTTGCGGATCCATCCCCGGGAATCTGGAGAATTGTGGTAGAACCACAGCAGCTGGCGGATGGGATTTTCCATATGTGGCTTCCGGTTGCAGAATTTTTGACCGGAGATGTATATTTTCTGCAGTCAAATCCAGATACTACTATTACAGAACCTGGAAATACACCGGATCCGATGACGGTTGCAAGTTACAATGGGGCAGATAAGAGTATTGCCATCGACTCGGGAAGAGGGTATACTAGAGGTGGAAGACTCAAGCCGGAATTCGCGGCGCCCGGAGTAGATGTGACGGGTGCAGTAAGCCGTGGGCAGTTCACAAAGAGGACTGGATCCAGTATTGCGACGGGGATCACTGCCGGAGCGACAGCACTTCTGTTTGAGTGGATAGTTTATCAATTGGGCAGAACGAATATTGACTCGATCCAGCTGAAGAATCTGATGATTCTCGGTACAGAGCGTAAAGACACGGAAGTGTATCCAAACAGATCGTGGGGATATGGCAGCTTGAATCTCTACAATACGTTTGAACAGCTTCGGACATTTTAGGATGTAGATCGCACAAACTACATGTGTGACTGCATTCCGATACAGAAAAGAAGAGCAAAGGACAGAAAGGAAGAGCGCGATGAAAGAATTTTTTGAAGATTTAGGAAAATTTATTACAGAGACAGCAGGAAATGTAGGGAAAAAGACGGAAGAGGTTATGGAAGTACAGAAGCTGAAAAGCCAGATCCGCAGTCTGGAGCGCAGCAATCAGGGAGATCTGACAGATCTTGGAAAGATCATTTATGAACGCTTCCGAAAAGAAGAGGCTGTAGATGGAGAACTGGAAGTAATCTGCGAGGAAATTAGGAAGAGAAGAATGATTATCGCTGCCTTTGAGAAGAAACTTGCGGATATGAAAGGCGTGAAAGAATGTGAGAATTGCCAGGAACTGATTGAGAAAGATATGAAGTTTTGTCCGCATTGTGGAGCAGAGGTGAAGAAAGAAGAGATGCCGCAGGAATGTGAAGATATTTTTGCGGAGAGTGATGTATCGGAAAGTGCTAAAATGGAAGAGACAACAGAAGAAGTGATTGAGGATATTATGGAGAAGGCGGCAGATGTGACGAAAGTATCTGTAGAGCATGTAAAAGATGCAGCATCTGAGATTGCTGAGGATGTCAGAGAATCTGTTCATGAGGTGAAAGAACATATAAAGGAGAGCGTGGAGGATATTCGAGAATAGCGACACGCAGAGGGAAATTATGATTTATTTACTCATAGCAGGTAGTTTGCTTGCCTTGGATCTGGGAATAAAATGGTATGTGGAGAATCATTTCACGGAAGCGGATATCAGAAGGGCGGCAGGTGGGAGAATCCTGCTCAGAAAAAGCTATAACAGTGGGATGGCAATGAATTTGCTGGAGAATAAACCGGGATTCGTAAAGTGGTTGACGGCAGGGCTTGGAGTGTTTCTTTTGGTGTATGAGCTGTGTTTGTTGGCAAAGGGCGGAAGAACAGTGGAAAAGACCGGATGGGCGCTTGTTCTTGGAGGTGCGTGCAGCAATTTATATGATCGTTTTCGGAGAAAGTATGTTGTCGACTACTTTAGTTTCCGGTGCAGATGGAAAAAAATACAGAATATTGTGTTTAATTTAGGAGATTTATTTATTTTTACAGGAAGTATTCTTGTAGTATTTGCACAAATATTCCGGAAGAAGTAAATTGACTTTTGGAATTTACCGCGTTATACTGAATAACAGAAGAGCATTTGCGAATGATAATTTTTATGATTTGCAAATGCTTTTTCGGGTATTGGGGGATTTGGTAAAAGAAAATAAGATCATATCGACAGGGAAAGAAAAAGCAGGAGGCAGAGATCATGAAGAGAATAAATGGAAAAGAACTGGCAATTGATATTTTGATTGATTTTGTAGGAGGGTTTTTGATTGCCGTTGGGATTTATAACTTTGCAGCAAAAGCACAGTTTCCGATGACCGGGTTTTCAGGAATTGCATTGATTTTTTATCATCTATTTCATATACCGATCGGTGCAATGACTATTTTGCTGAATATTCCTGTAGTCTTTTTCTGTTATAAATTGCTTGGGCGTACATTTTTTCTTCGTTCGCTAAAGACAATGATCATTTCTTCGATATTGATGGATGTGGTGGCACCGATGCTGCCGGTATATGAGGGAGATCGAATGTTGGCAGCAATCTGCACAGGTGTATTAGCCGGGCTTGGATATGGAATGATTTATATGAGAAACTCTTCCACGGGAGGTGCGGATTTTGTGATCATGTCGGTAAAAGCATGGAAACCTCATGTATCTATCGGTCAGATGCATTTGTGATGGACGTGCTGATCGTTTTGATGGGAAGTTTTATTTTCCAGGACGTAGAAGGGATTATTTATGGCTTGATTGTGACTTATCTTCTGTCTGCGGTAGTCGATAAAGTAATGTATGGAATTGATGCCGGAAAGATGACATTGATCGTGACAGATTATCCTCATGAGATTGCGGCAAAGATTGATGAGTATACTGGAAGAGGTTCTACTTTTCTCAAAGGAAGGGGAAGCTATTCTAAAGAGGAGAAAGAGATTGTAATGTGTGCCTGCAATAATAAACAGATGTACACAATCCGGAAGATGGCAAAAGAGATTGACCCGAAGGCATTTATTGTGATCATGGAGTCAAATGATGTGGTCGGGGAAGGATTTAAGGAGAATTAGACTAAGAAGAAAATATATTTACATCCGAAAATGGACGAGGTTTGTAAAAAAGAAAGAACGCATTGCAAATGAGAAGTTTCATCTTGCAGTGCGTTCTTTTCTACATCAAAATATTATTCGGCATATTTCTGAATTAATTTTACGATCATATCTGTGGCAAGATCCATGCCTTCGGCGGTGATATGTTCATATGGTCCATGATAGCCGTAGCCTCCGGTTCCAAGGTTCGGACAAGGAAGTCCCATGTAGCTTAAACGACATCCGTCAGTTCCCCCGCGGATCGGTGCGACATCCGGTACGATATCAGCAAGTTTGGCAGCTTCCACCGCATTATCGATCAGGTGCATACAACCCTGGATCACTTCTGACATATTCCGGTACTGGTCATGGATTGTCAGTGTAACAGTACCTTCTCCCCACTTCGCATTGAGTTGTTTGGCAATCAGGTGCATAGTATTTTTACGCGCCTCGAAAAAGTGAGGATCATGATCACGAATGATGTATTCCAGTTTTGCGTTGGCAACATCTCCGGACATTTCACAGAGATGATAGAAACCTTCATATCCTTCGGTACCGCGCGGCGTCTCGCAGGATGGAAGCATTGCATTGAATTCCATTGCAACCAGTGCGGCATTGATCATAGTATCTTTACTGGAACCAGGGTGTACATTGAATCCTTTGATCTCAACAATGGCTTCACATGCATTGAAATTCTCATATTGGATCTCTCCCTCCGGACCGCCATCCATCGTGTAGGCGAATTCTGCATCGAAGTCTTTTACATTGAAATGGTTGACACCGGATCCAGCCTCTTCATCAGGAGTAAATGCAACAGAGATTTTTCCGTGAGGGATCTCTTCTTTCTGAATCCGCTCTAACATGGTCATAATCTCAGCAATCCCTGCTTTGTCATCTGCACCGAGTACAGTCGTGCCGTCCGTTGTGATCAATGTGCGTCCCTTCAGGGATGGAAGGTGCGGGAAGTTTTTTACAGACAGTGTGCGGCCGCTTGTACCGAGCACAAGGTCTTCCCCGTCATAATTTTCTGTCACGATCGGGGTGATGTCATGGTCGCAGAAGTCTGATACCGTGTCCATGTGTGCGACAAATCCAAGCTTTGTCTTCTCTTCATATCCTTTTGTTGCAGGAAGAGAAGCGTATACAAAGCACTTTTCATCGACAGAGGCATCCGTCAGCCCCAATTCTTTTAATTCTGTTACGAGAAGATGTGCCAGGTCAAACTGGCAGGAAGTAGTTGGAACCGTTGTGCTTGTATGATCACTTGGTGTACGGACAACTACATACTTTAATAAACGTTCATATGCTCTCATGTTAAAAAATCCTTTCTGTGTGATTGGTCAAAAAGGCACCGAAGGCAGGAAAGTGCCTGCGATGCGACTTGACCTTGCATAAGAACAGTATAGCAAGTAGGGAAAGAGAAGACAAGTAAGAATGAAACTAATGAGAAGAAAAATAACAGAGAATAAGGCAAGAGATAGGTTGAAAGGAAAAAGCATTGTGATATAATGATATTAGATATTGCATCATTTATGTTTTGCCAAAAAGCAATATGTGATAGTGGCTTTCTGAGAAACATGAGGATGGATTGTTGATCGTTAGACTGTTTTTTCGAAAAATGAAAGGAGGAATATTGTTATGAGAGAAAACAAATATGTAGGAACAGAAACAGAAAAGAATTTAAAGGTAGCTTTCTCAGGGGAGTCAGAGGCGCGAAATAAGTATACTTATTTTGCATCTGTTGCAAAAAAGGAAGGGTATGAGCAGATTGCCTCATTATTCCAAAAGACTGCGGATAATGAAAAGGAACATGCAAAAATATGGTTCAAAGAGTTGATGGGGATTGGAGGAACGAAAGATAATCTTAAGACAGCAGCAGAAGGTGAGAACTATGAATGGACAGACATGTATGAGGGATTTGCAAAAACAGCAGAGGAAGAAGGATTTCCAGAACTTGCAGTAAAATTCCGCATGGTTGCGGAGATTGAGAAGCACCATGAAGAACGCTACAGAGCATTATTAAAGAATATAGAGACAGAACAAGTGTTTCGAAAGAGTGAAGTAAAAGTGTGGGAGTGTAGGAACTGCGGACATATCTCGGTGGGAACAGTTGCACCAGAAATCTGTCCGGTGTGTGCACACCCACAGAGTTATTTTGAGGTACATGCAGAAAATTATTAAAAGAAAGTAAAAATTCTATATAGAAGTGCCGGAAGTGTGCGGATATATCTATCTTGCAAACGAGATAAGCAAAGTTTGTAAAAATAGACTACAGATGTAATTATCAATGCCTCCGGCACTTTTGTTATGTCAGAAGATTGTTAATGGCATTGCTCTTGCGGGAAGAGAGGTATATCATCTAAAAATCAATGGTTCATATTTTTGAACAATAAAAGTGTGTGAAAAATATTCATTATTTTGAATCTTCTTCCGTATCCTGACGGAATTCAGAAGTAGATACAATTAGAAATTTTGCAGGCTCTTTCGTATGATTTTCCCAGCGGTGTCCGATTTCATTTGGATAGTACAAGGTATCACCTGTTTCGAGAATATAATTCCCAACCTGATCAAGTGAGAAAGTAATACTACCTTCTAGCATAAACACAAATTCTTCTCCACCGTGATAATAATAGTCGCCGGAATTCGTCCCGGCTGGCATATCGATAATGCCTCCCCACATACGGCTTTCCCCTTTTGTAACTAGTGATTCTACGATGGACTCTCCATTGCTTGTGTTGCGAACAAAGGAAGTGCGTTCATTTTTACGGACAAGTTTTACGCGGTCGGTGTCATCCTGGATAAAGAGTGCAGAAATAGGGAAATTCAAAGTTTCGCATAGGGAATATACACTGACGAGATTCGGGGAAGTTTTACCTGTTTCAATCTGGCTGATCGTCCCCGCAGCAACCCCTGATTTTATCGATAATTCTCTGATAGATAAGCCACTTTCGACTCTTCGGTTCTTCAAAAGAAATCCAATTCTTGTAAGATTTAGTTTTGACATAATATCCCCCTTTTTGTAAATTGATTGGTTTTATGATAGCACAGAAAACAATATTTGTCATGAAAAATAAGAATGGAATTGACAAACGCAGAATCATTCATTATAATGAACACGAATAAAACGAATACGTTTGATGAAGGAGAAAGATGATGAAGAAATTTTTCGCTATGATGTTATGTGGAACTTTGACAGCAGGAATTCTTGCAGGATGCGGGGGAGCATCCGGGGGAAGAGAAGAAAGAAGCAAAAGATGGAGAACTGAAAGTTGCCCTCTGTGTGACTGGTGCAGTCAATGATATGGGATGGTGCCAGTCTGCGTATGAAGGACTGAAGTTGGTAGAGGAGGAATTAGGATGTGAAATTGCATACACGGAAAATGTGCAGCCATCCGATATGACTTCTGCATTTACTGAATACGCATCGAACGAGTATGATGTTGTGATCGGACATGGATTCCAATTTGGAGATCCGGCATTGGAAGTTGGAGAACTGTATCCGAATACAAAATTTATCTGCATTGAGGCGGATGCTTCAGCAGAAAATGTTGCTTCTTATGTGATGAAGTGTGAGGAGACTGGATATCTTCAGGGAATGCTTGCGGCGGGAATGTCACAGACAGGAAATATCGGATTCATCGGTCCAGTGCAAGGTGCATCTCTCGTAAAGATTATGAATGGGTATGAAGATGGTGCAAAAGAAGTCAATGCAGATATCAAATATCAGACAGCATGGACAGGATCCTTTACAGATACAGCGTTGGCAAAAGAGGCGGCGCAGGCAATGATTGATAATGGTGCGGATGTGATCGGACATTGTGCAAATGAATCTGGAACAGGAGCGTTAAATGCAGCGCAGGATGCAGGAGTATTGGCAACTGGTGATTCCTATGATCAGAGTTCGTTGGCAGAAAATGCAGTGCTTTCTTCTGCAGTATACCATGTTCCAGAATTGATCAAAACGGCAGTTTCTGACATCAAAGAAGGGGAGTTCAAAGGGGAAGTAAAAGAACTTGGAATGGCAGAAGGAATCGTAGAGCTGGTGTATAATGAAAAAATGGCAGAAGAGATTCCGGCAGAAGTAAAGAAGTTGGTAGATGAAACAGAAGCGAAAATCAAAGATGGAAGCTTTGAGGTTCCATGCGATACAAAAGACAGAGCAGGAAAGTAAAGAGCGAATCACATAGAAAGGATGAGGCAGGACAATCGCAGAGAACGTGTATTGGACCTGCCTGTTTTAAAGGAGTTTTCACTATGAATATATTGGAAATGAAACAGATCAGTAAAAAATTTTCTGGTGTTTATGCAAATGAGGCGGTGGATCTGTCAGTCAAAAAGGGAGAAATTCATGCACTGCTTGGGGAAAATGGAGCAGGTAAAACGACATTGATGAATATTTTATTTGGGATTTATTCTGCCGATGAAGGAGAAATTTTCTGGAAAGGAAAAAAAGTGAAGTTTTATTCTCCAAAAGATGCTATCGCAGAGGGGATTGGAATGGTGCATCAGCATTTTTCTCTTGTAAATAAAATGACAGTACTGGACAACGTGATACTCGGTCTGAGAAAGCAAGGATTTTTCCTTGATCGAAAAGGAGCAAAAAAGAAATTGGGGGAATTGGCAGAAAAATATGGATTGTCAGTAGATCCAGAAGCAACGATTTCAGAGCTTTCCGTAGGACAGCAGCAAAGAGTGGAAATATTAAAAGCGCTTTATCGTAATGTTGAATTGTTGATCCTTGATGAACCGACAGGCGTATTAACTCCACAAGAGACAGAGCAGTTTTTTGATGTGCTCAGAAAATTGAAGATGGAAGGATATGCGGTGATTATCATTACCCATCGAATGAGTGAAATTATGAGCATCAGTGACCGTGTCACAATATTGCGAGATGGGAAAAAAATTATAGATCTTGTGACAAAAGAAACGAATCCAACGGAGTTGTCCAATTATATGATTGGAAGACAGTTGGATTATGATTTGAAGTAAAAGAAACCGAACAGAAAAAATCTGCACTGTTCCTTCAAAATGTGACAGTCAGAAAAGCGCACAAAAAGCCTGTATTAGACGAGATTAATCTGGAAGTGTATAAAGGAGAAATTCTTGGAATTGCAGGCGTGGATGGAAACGGTCAGAGGGAGCTGGCGGAAGTAATTGCTGGAATTCAAAAGACGACAAAAGGAAAGATTACATTCTATGGGGGAAGAGATTGCAGCAAAAAATATTAAAGAGAGATTTGCACGTGGGATTTCTTACATCTCGGATGACAGGCATCAGGATGGGCTTATCCTTGATATGAATGTGGAAGAGAATTTAATCCTCAGACAGTATGAGAGAAGACCTTACTTGAAGAGCGGGATTTTCCAAGAAAATATCATCCGGGAAAATGCAGTAAAAACAATTGAAAAGTATCGGATCAAAACATCCGGAACTTCCACGGGAGATACGCAGGTTAAGCTGATGTCCGGAGGAAATCAGCAGAAAATCGTGCTTGCCAGAGAGATTACGGAGCATTCAAAGCTAATTATTGCGAGTCAGCCCACAAGAGGGCTGGATATTGGAGCGACACAGTTTGTGCGACAAGTCTTGATGGAACAGAGAAATGAAGGGAAGAGTGTGATTCTTATTTCAGCAGATTTAGAAGAAATCATGCAGCTTTCTGATAGAGTGGCAGTGATGTTTGGTGGAAAAATTGTCGGTATCCTAAAAAAAGAAGAAGCTGAGCTGGAAAAAATAGGTCTTCTGATGGGTGGGATTACGAAGGAGGAAACAAATTAATGGAAAATAGAAAAAAATTTCTAGATATCATCTGGATCACACTTTTGACGATTGCAGCAGGAACAATCCTGATTCTGTTGTGTGGCGCAAATCCTGTGGAGGCATATCAAAGGTTTTTTGGTGGTGTTTTTGGAAATCTCAATGGATTCTGTGAGATTTTCGTAAAAGCAACCCCTCTGATTTTTACAGGACTTGGATGTGCGGTCGCTTTTCGGACAGGTTTTTTTAATATTGGAGCAGAAGGACAATTTTATATGGGAGCGATTGCGGCGGCAGTTGTCTCTTTAAATCTGACTCAGATTCCGGGGACAATACGAATTTTGATCTCGGTTTTGGCGGGGTTTTTCTGTGGTGGAATTTGGGCATTGCTTGCGGCTTACATGAAGTCAAAATTTGGAATTTCAGAGATTATCGTGACGATCATGCTGAACTATATTGCGATCAACTTTTTGGGAATCGCAATCCGTACATTTTTAATGGATCCAAAGGGGAGTGTTCCACAGTCTGCTAGAATTGAGCGTGATGCAGCTTTTTCTTACTTAATGCCTCCTACCACATTGCATGCAGGTATTTTTCTCGCAGTCGGAGCTGTTATATTAATTTGGATTTTGATGGAGAAAACAAAATACGGGTATGAGATGAAAGTTGTTGGGATGAACAAACGAGGAGCAAAATGCAACGGAATTTCTGTGATGAAAAATATTGTACTCTCTGCATTTTTAAGTGGTGGACTGGCAGGAATCGCAGGGGTCGTAGAGGTGCTGGCGGTCCAAAGAAAGCTTTTAGAGGGCATTTCTTCTGACTGTGGTTATACAGCGGTTCTGATTGCTTTGATCGCCGGAAATCGTCCGTGGGGTGTTCTTGTGGCGTCAGTTGCATTTGCGGCGATGCAAGTAGGAGCAAATTCTATGCAGAGACAGCTTGGGATTCCATCGGCAATTGTAAGTATTTTAGTAGGATTTGTAGTGCTTCTTATATTAGGAAGAAATATGTTTCAAAAGTCACTGTGGAAAAGAAAAAGCAGGGAGGAATAAGGATGCTGGAACAAATTTTTACAATTACTTTTTCACTGCATTTTTGGCGGCGGCAGTTCGAATGGCAGTTCCGCTTATTTATGCAGCTTTAGGAGAAGTTTTTCTTGAGAAAACAGGAATTTTAAATATCGGACTGGAAGGCGTGATGTTAGGGGGAGCGTTCGGTTCTTTTGCAGGGGCATTTTATAGTAAAAGTATATTCATTGGATTTTTATGTGGAATGCTGGGAGGATGTCTGGTCAGCCTTATCCATGGATTTTTGTGTATCTATCTGTCACAGGATCAGTCTGTGAGTGGAATTGCTCTGAATATTTTTATGTTGGGAGTGACCAGTTTTGGATACAAACTGATGTCTGCCGGAGAAGCTTATCAGCAGGTGAAAACATTGAAAGCGATACGGATTCCAGTACTAAGTAAAATTCCGGTGATCGGGGAGGCGTTTTTTTGTCAGGATATTATGACTTATCTTGTAGTTCTGCTTGTCATTCTAGCAGCAGTATATTATAAGAAAACATCTTCGGGACTTGCGTTTGCGGCAATTGGAGAGAATCCACAGTCTGCAGATGCAGCGGGGATTTCGGTCTACCGTTATCAGTGGATTGCAATCGTTGTCAACGGAGTTATGGGAGGAATTGGTGGAGCGGTACTTGTCCTTGTGCAGCTTGGAAATTCTCAGAAAATATGATTTCTGGACGTGGCTACATTGCACTTGCTGCGGTAATATTAGGAAGATATACGCCATTTGGTGCATTAGGAGCAGCTTTTGTTTTCGGAGGAGCAAATGCACTGCAGATTCGTCTTCAGGCATTAGGGGTTCCGTTACCGACACAGGCGCTTGCAATGCTTCCATATGTCATTACATTGGTAACACTACTGATTTCAATTGGAAAGAGCAATCAGCCAGACAAACTTGGAAAACCATATATCCGTGGTTCTAGATAAACACTAAAAGAGCGGTAGTGATAAGATAAAGTGACGTGGAAAAAAGAGAATTATAGATAGGGAAGAAGAATCCTGCAGAATATAGTCAGGATTTTGGAGGAAAGCGATGAGTAAGATTTTAATAAAAAATGCGAAAGCAATTGTAACCTGTAATGAAAAGGATGAGGTATTCTATGATGCGGATCTATTGATTGATGGTCCCAAAATTGTTGCCATTGGGAAAGATCTGAAAGCGGAAGAGGCTGAGGTGATTGATGGGAAAGGCAAATTCGTCTATCCGGGAATGGTGAATACCCATCATCATTTTTTCAAACATTTGTAAGAAATTTGATTACGATTGACTATCCACATTTGACGGTGATGGACTGGATTGATAAAATTTATCGTATTTTCCAGAAAATCGATGATCAGGTCATCTATTATTCTTCGATGACAGCTATGGCAGATCTTTTGAAACATGGATGTACGACAGCATTTGACCATCAATATTGTTATACAACTGCTACGGGGAAAAGTCCAGTGGACAGACAGATGGAAGCAGCAGCGCAACTTGGAATCCGTTACCATGCGGGACGTGGGGGGAATACACTTCCGAGAGAAGAAGGAAGTTCTATTCCAGCAGCGATGGTAGAATCAACAGAGGAATTTATCAAGGATTGTGAACGTTTGATTGATACTTATCATGATGCATCGCCATATTCCATGAGCCAAATTGTCGTGTCACCGTGTCAGCCGATTAACTGCTATAAAGATACCTTTGTGGAATCTGTAAAACTTGCAAGAGATAAAGGGGTTCGCCTTCACACACATTTAGGAGAAGGAGAAAGTGAAGGAATTAGAGCGCGTTATGGTATCCGAACCTTGGAATGGTGCGAACAGATTGGATTTATTGGGGAAGATGTTTTCTATGCACATGCATGGGAATTGACTTCGGAAGAGTATGCGCGGATCGCACAGACAAAGACAGGGATTTCTCATTGCCCGGCACCGGCAGTTCTTGGAGGATTTCCAATACTTGATATCAAAAAGCTTCAGGAAATGGGAATAGTTGTCAGTCTTGGATGTGATGGATCTGCAACGAATGATAGCTCTAATGAACTTGATGCACTGCGCATGGCATATTTGATGCAGGCATACCACACAAAGGAAAGAGGCGGAAGTATTTCTGGCGTATGATATGTTGAAAGTAGCGACAATCAACGGAGCGAAAACACTTGGAAG
>ENA-OPYY01000123-OPYY01000123.1-human-gut-metagenome-genome-assembly--contig:-NODE-123-length-33592-cov-2.503033_pt1 | contig 33592 bp, 37 predicted proteins | sample MGYA00242472_ERZ504481 | MGnify/ENA primary metagenome ERZ504481 (study PRJEB26092, sample SAMD00036265) | human gut metagenome | host: Homo sapiens | study: EMG produced TPA metagenomics assembly of...
CTGCATCCAGAGTAGTAACAGTGGGAGCTTACGATGCAAGAAGTTTTTCCTATGCAGATTTTTCCGGACGCGGCGCACTGGAGAAGAATGCAGAGATGTGGGTGCAAAAGCCCGATCTTGCAGCACCGGGAGTGCGGGTAACGACAGCCAAGGCAGGAGGCGGTTACGGAGAATATTCAGGTACCTCATTTGCAGTGCCGTTTGTGACAGGAAGCGCCGCATTGTTGATGGAATGGGGGATTATCCGCGGGAATGATCCATATCTGTATGGGGAGAAGGTGAAAGCGTATCTGAGAAGAGGGGCAAGACATTTGCCGGGATATGAAAGGTGGCCGAATAATCAGCTGGGGTATGGTGTGCTGTGCGTGGAAAGTAGTCTGCCAGATTAAAACATTTTATTTATAGGAAAAACATGGTATGGTATATACACAATGTGTATGTGGAGAGACGGAATGAATATGGAAATAAAAGATAGAATAAAAGAATTACGCGAAAGTACTGGAATGAATAGAAAAGAATTCTGTGAGTATTTCGGAATTCCTTACAGAACCGTAACGGAATGGGAAAGAGGAACAAGAAAAATGCCAGATTATGTTTTTAGATTATTAGCATATAAGATAAAAATGGAAAATTTTGCAGGAAAGGAAGAAGCGAATGAAGAATCGGATAATTAATGTACAAGATGTACCAATTTCAATATCAAAACAAGAACTGGATGATTATATTTGTATTACGGATATTGCAAAAGCTAAGACAGGAGAATCACGTAGCGCAGATGTTGTGAAAAACTGGTTGCGAAATAGAAATACATTAGAATTTTTAGGAACGTGGGAAATGATTTATAATTCTGATTTTAAAGTGGTCGAATTCGACCACTTTAAATCTGAAGCGGGTTTACATACATTTGTATTAAGCGTTGCAGAATGGATTAATAAAACAAATGCTATAGGACTATATGTAAAGCGTGGAAAATATGGCGGTACATATGCGCATAAAGACATTGCCTTTGAATTTGCGTCTGCAATCAGTCCGGTTTTTAAATTGTATTTGATTAAAGAATTCCAGCGATTGAAGGAAGAAGAAAATAATTTAGAGCAAAGTGAATGGAATGCTAAACGCTTTCTGACTAAAAATAATTATTTAATTCAGACGGATGCGGTAAAAAATTATTTGATTCCAAAGATGAATTATAGGGAGAACCTACAATGGCTGGCATATGCAGAAGAAGCTAATCCTGAATTAGCAAAAAAGAACAATGTCAGAGATTTTGCAACTATTAATGAATTGACAGTACTTTCTAATCTGGAATCTCATAATGCGCAGATGATTAAAGAAGGAAAGAAAAAAAGAACGGTTTAAAATCCTACAGGAAATTGCCGAATATCAGCTGAATGTTCTGAATACTGCAGAGAAGATTAAAATGCTGGAGGATGAGAATCAGTTGGTAGAAATATAATTTAAGTTTCGCTAAGTTTCACTAAGTTCTGTATTCATGATGACAAACGGAAGGAGGTGTAATGAAAATCATTGCCTTGATTTGTAGCAATTATGTAACGTCCACTACTACTGAACTTGTAGCAATGACTTGACATCCTCGGGAGTGTTGTGTACAGCACAAAGTATCTCTAAAATATGAAAAATGTAAAATTTTTGCAACTACTATCAGCGGGAACTGATATAGTTTTATCTTTAAAAGATAAAGAGAAGAAATGGAACAATATATGAAAAACTGGAAAAGAGAAATGTTTTCCTTGAAGGGAGGAGAAAATGAAGAACCTGAAATTGGATGAGCTGACCAAAGAAGAGTTACAGAAAATCATAGAAAAGATAGCGAAGCGGCTGTCGAAAGAGCAGTATGAATATCTGCAGCATCTGATTACAGAATGTACAGAGAAAGAGAATACTGCCGATATTTCGCCTCAGAGTCTGATGTCCCAAGGATTTGTTGATGAAAAAATGTTGCAGATTGAAGAATGGAAGCAGCAGATAGAGGACGGTAAATTATATTTGGATACAGAAGAATATGAGGACTACGGGGACGATTACTGGGATAGAGAATGGATAGTAGAGTACTATGATAATCAGCAGATTGGGGATAAGATCATGTTTATGATGCGATTTGCAAATGATTGTATCAATGACAGGCGTTATCAGGAAGCAAATTCTATTTATGAGTGGCTGTGGGAAATGGAAGTGGGTACGGATTATGAAGATGGGGAATTTGTGGATTTGGATACACTGGCGGAGAATGGTATTATTGCCACAGATATGAAACAGCTGGCATTACAAACCTTATATGCGAATTATCAGGTGTTGAAAAAGGAAAAAAGGGCAGAGATGCTTTATCTGTATTTCAATCATTCTGCTTTTAAAAACCTGCATATGGAAGAGATATTCCATGTTGGAAGGGAAGCGCTGAAGGATCAGAAACAATTCTGGGAGGATTGGATCGTTCTTCTGAAAAACAAACAGGGTGATATCGCAGGGCGGCTTTTAAAAGATGCAGTCTTGTATTCTCAGGGAATAGACGGACTTGTCCATATTGCAGATGAAAGTGCAGCAGTACACCCTTCGCTTTATCTTGCTGCTATGGATGTGTATGGCAAAGCACAGGATTATGAAAAGATAGAAAAAACAGGGGAAAAAGTTCTTGAGAAGGTTAACAGACAATTGAAGATCAGAGCAGAGATATGTTTGAAAGCCGCATATGCTTCATTCCGTCTGGGGCATGAAGAAAAAATGATGAAGTTTTGCTGGGAGTGTTTCTGCTCAGATTCAACAGAGAAAAATTTTCTGCGTCTGTTTGGTACAAAGGAAATGGCAGCGCAATATGGGATGCGTGGAAAAGAAGTGCTTAAAAACAGAATCAGGGGAAATTGTGAAAATGATATAAGGAATACAGAACTGCACCGGAATATCATAGATGGTTATAGTTATTATTTTCTTAGTTTTTATATGGGGGATTTTATATCTGTGAAATCAGCATCTAAAAATCCGGCGGGTTCTCTGGGATGGAGTTCTTCTTTTATTCGCTATGGAATTCGGTTGTTTTTGCTCTATTTATATAGTAAATCTCTGCCCTCTAAAGCCGCGGGGAGTATTGCGAATTATGTTGGATTCCCAGATATGAAAGATGCTGATTGTGTAATGGGATTTGAGCAGGAAATAATAGAAGAGAGCCAGTTGCATAAGGTAAGTGTATTCTGGAATTATTTTCAGAGATGGAAAGCGTATTACCCGATCGAACAGGCAGAAAAGAAGAGTATTCTGTCTTGGGCGGAAAAAACGGTATATAGCAGAGCGGATGCAATCGTGTCAGGAAAGCATCGAAATCAATACGCAGAAGTTGCGGTTTTGCTGGCAATGGTAGGAGAAATCAAGGAAGATATGGGAACGGCGAGAGCCAGAGAAGAAATTTTTGCGGAGTATAAAAGAAAATATCCAAGACATTCTTCGTTTCAGAAAGAGATGAAATACTATTTTGATGTAAAGTGAAGGTGTCGGGGAGTTTGTCTGGAAAGATATTTCATGAATTAAAAATGGAGAATAGAGTAAAATGGGAATGCTTCAAAAAAAAGAAAACAAGGGACTGACATATTATGAGGTAATGCATGGAAACAGGAAAACTGGAAGAGTTGAAGAGATATCAGACAGGAGAAAAGCGGGGAGAGAAAATATATGGTTGACTGGAGAAAAATTCCTAAAATAGATGCACATATTCACTTGACTCCAAAGGATGTCATAGATGCTAATATAGATTATGACGGAAGATTTATTGTGAATGGTTCTATAGATGATTATGAAAAAATAATGAAAACATATAATATTGAATGTGCTTTTATTATGCCATTTAATGATCCATATATGCTTTCTATGGAACCAGCAGTGGAAGCAGTGAATAAGAATATGAAAAATATGATAAGCGGTAAGATAAATAGATTTTATTGTTTTGCTGACGTTGACATCAGGAAAGACATAGAGGATATGTTGTTTGAACTAGAACAAGTGTTAATGCAAAAAGAATTTATTGGCATCAAACTTCATCCAAGTAATACGGGATATCCTATAGATGGAGATTATTATGAGCAAATCATAAAATATGCGAATGATCATAAAATTCTCATAGAACTCCATTCTTATCCAAGGGAGAAATTATTGGATGATGTATGTTCTCCTGCCAGGATTAGAAATGTAGTTGGAAAATATTCAAACCTTAGATTGTCAATTGCTCATTTGGGTGGATTCCAATATGAAGAATTATATGGATTAAATGCATACTTTAATTTATCAGCGGTCTTACCTGATTTGGTGGATAGAATGGGCATAGAAAATACGAATATAGTTTTGCGTTCTTTAGGGGTTGAAAAGTTAGTATTCGCAACAGATTATCCCGATAGCAGAAGCATACGTGCAATAGAAATTTACGATACATATTGTGATATTTTGGGACAAATGGATTTTACGAAGGATGAGGCAGAAAATATTTGTAAATATAATGCCTTACGAATGTTTGAATGGCAAGGGATTTGAATCTCAAGAGTGAAGAATTATAAAATGAAAAATCCTGCCGTTTTTGCAGGTGTGAAGAAGCCGGAATTCAAAAATGAGTTCCGGCTTCTTCATGCAAAAATGAAAGTATCTCAGACAATTTCTAACATTCGAATCGAATACTCATAAGAAAACAATTTATCAGGGTTATTGATATCAAGATGAAACAACTGATTCATTTTGTCAAACCGATAAAACAGGGTTGACTTATGAATAAACAGAGCTTTTGCAGTGGCAGGCATACTGCGGTTGTTTTGAAAATAAGTCTTTAATGTATTGATATATTCCGTTCCCTGCTCTTCATCGTATTTGATCATATCGTTGATCGCAGGATGGATGGAAGCTCTGACAGAAGAAGGTTGTCCGGTCAGATTTATCAGGTGTTTCAGATAATAATCTTCATAAAACACAACGGAATTTTCATTGTATGATACGATGCGGTCAGAAAGAAGACTGTGGCATTGTTTCGCATAGATGGAAGCATTGTACAGCTGGTCAAAACAATAACTGATTGCAGATAACATGTGATTCATTGTCAAAAACGTTTCCAGACGAGAATGGATCCGGTCAAAAAAGGCTTCTTTGTCTGAAACAGAAACAAGAGTGATAAACCGATTTCCAAACGAGCCGGTAATGCTGTTTTTAAAAATAGAAGAAAACTGTTCTCGATAGTAAGGAGTCGCCATAATCTTGGAGGAACCGGTCGTAAAACCAGTGGCAATCAGAAAAAAGTACTGCTTTGGTTCCATTCCAAGATAGGACAGGTGCTTTCTTGCCATTTCTTCCCGGTCAAACTGCTTCGCAAACAAATCTTTTAAGAACATATCATATTTAATCCCGGAGGGATTGCTGTATTTATCATCTTTTTGTAATTGGATCGAGATCATTTGTGTCAGACAATGAATGATTTCCAGATCTCTTTCTTCGTATTTTTTCTCCATACAACGAACGCAAATATAGCCAACCACTGCGCGTTTGATGCGAATGCTCTCAAAAATGATCGGAAAATCCATATATTTTACATTTGTGACAAAAGGAAAAACAGAGTGATAAATCCGCTCAGTCGTCTGAGACTCTTTCATGTTGTCTGTAAAAATAGATTTGATGGAAAGGCGGTTGTTGCGGACTTCCAGGCATTCATCATCTGAAACTTTAGGAAATGATCCGATCACGCTGTAAGAGCTGTCACAGACAACGATGGGGTTTCTGATTATTTTATAAGCGCTCTCCAGAAGTCCCGGAAGCCCCTGTCCATTGTATAATGCGTGAAACAGTGCAGATTTATTGATTTCAATCTGACGGTAAGTCTGCAGGGAAAATTCTATCACATTGTGAAGATCATAAAGATCTAAGGGTTCAGAAATATATAGCAGGTTGCCTTCTGGAATTTCTTCCCCACATCCGACAAAAAGAATATCACCGACCAGATCCCGGGAGTCGATCTTAGAAAAATCTGCCAAATAAAGAATATTTGGATACAGATAGGATACATGGAGGTCATGCTGGTCGAGAAAGCGGATTCCGTCGATAATCTGCCTGATATGATAGTTCCCTTTTATTTTTACAGAGTAATGCTGTTCAATATCTTGAATGATCGTTGATAAATATGCCATGGCGCTTTCCTTCCTTCTTTTATCTTCTAAGGTTTAGTATATCAGACATTTGTCGGAAAAAAAGAGCTTTTCTGATATATTTTTTTCAATTGTCGTGCGATGTCGGTTCTACCCAATCATGTTATTATTTTATCAAGCGAAAAGAACTGCCAGTTCATGATGAATTTTAAGGAGGACGATTATGAGTATCAAGGTTATGGGAGTGACTGCTGGAAGAAAGAACAGCAACAGTGAAATTTTGCTGAAGGAAGCACTGATCGCATGCGAAGAAGCGGGTGCAGAGGTGACAATGATCAATTTGAGAGATTTTAATATTCTGGATTGTACGGGATGTACATCCTGTACGATCGGAATGTCACAGGGGAAAAACGTAGGATGTGTGCTTGATGAAAAAGATGACAAAAAGAAGATCATGGATGTGTTGTTAGAGCAGGATGCGGTGATCTATTCTGTTCCGACATATGATCTAATGCCGTCTGCAAATTATCTTGCATTCGCACAGAGAAGTTTGAGTTATGAAACAGCATTTTTAGAAACAATCGGGGCAATTGAGCATAAAGATCGTGTTGCGGGTCTGATTTCTGTAGGTGGATCTACACGTTCCTGGCAGTCAATGGCTCTGGAAGGATTACAGGCAACCATGTTTACAACAGATATGAAGGTTGTAGATATGATTCTGGCCGCAAGAGTACCGGGACCTGCACAGTGTCTGTTAGACGATGATCTGATCGCACGTGCGCATAAGATGGGAGAGAATATTATGCAGGCTGTCAAAACACCGGTTTCTGACCGTAAATGGTTGGGAGATGAGGATATGGGATGGTGTCCGAACTGTCACTCGAATGCACTTGTATTAGGGGAAAAACAGTGGGATGGAATTCACTATCCAATTGAATGTCAGGTTTGTGGTGCCGGCGGTACTCTGGAAAAGACAGAAGATGGAAAATGGAAATTCGTCATTCAGGAAGATGGATTATACAAAGACCGGACAACGGTAGAGGGACGTGCAAGACATCTGGAAGAAATCGGAGAAACACAGGGAGGATTCTTTGGAAATCCGGCAAACAGAGAAATTGTTGCAAAGAAGATCGTTCGTTATAAAAGAAAAGCAATTCAAAGGAATTGAATAATTGGGGGGATTTTGGTGTGAAAAAGAGTTTTAAATACCGTGCAGTTAATGCATTGATCATGAATATTCCAGTTGCAGCAGCGATTTCACTGACGGCACAGCTGCTGGCGGTTCACACGGTGATTCCGAAATTGTTTGTCATCAATTTTTGCATTGCATATGTAATTTCCTTTGTAATCGGTGTCAGTATTCCGCTGGTTCCATGGGGGATCGCATTTGCAAAAAAATGTCATACAAAGCCAGAGTCCTTACCGTTTGGCCTGTGCATCAATGTAGTGGTGAATCTTGGGTATGTGCTGATCAATTGCCTGATCCTTACATATTTCAACGTATGTATGTTAGGACATGCACCGATTCAGGCTTACTTTATTGGTATGGCAACGACATTTCTTCCAATTTACGCTGTCGGATATATCGTATCTTTTTTATGGAATCGTCCGGCAGAAGCTCTTACGAAAAAAATATGTAATGAATAACAGGAGGCATTTATTATGAAACAGTTACAGACAGATGTGATCGTAGTAGCTGCTGGATTATCAGGTCTTGCAGCAAGTATTGCAGCGGCAGAAAACGGAGCAGAAGTCCTTGCATTTGAGAAATCTACAACAACAGGAGGAGCGGCAAACATGGGGATGGGACCTCTGGGAGTCGGTTCCAGAATCCAGAAGGATCATATGATCGCGCTGACACCGGGTGAAGCATTCCGAAAACATATGTACTTTACTCATTATCGTGTAGACGCAAGAATGGTCAGAGATTATTACTTCAAATCCGGTGATACGATTGACTGGCTGATGGATATGGGCGTTGAGTTTGTAGGCGTTCAGAGAGCATTCAGCGCACCGGAAGCTACAAGAGCATATTCGGACGGTGAGTTTACATGGCATGTTGTAAAACCAGAAGGAGGCGGAATGCCAGGACCACGCTGTGCAACTGCTATGACAAAGAAAATGACAGAACGTGCAAAAGAATTGGGAGTTCAGTTTTTATTTGAAACACCTGTAAAGAAAATCATCATGGAAGACGGGGCAGCGGTAGGAGTGCTTGCTGTAGATAAAAACGGAGAAGAGATTGAAGCAAGAGCAAAATCAGTCATTATCTGTACCGGTGGTTTTGGAGACAATCCGGAAATGATCAAAGAAGAGACAGAATTTGAATATGCCAAGACCATCTATAACTTTGCAATTCCGGGAATGAAAGGGGACGGCATCAAGATGGCATGGGAAGCAGGAGCCGGAAAAGAACCATGTATCATGGAATTGATGTATCAGCTTCCGGACAACATGAACCATTTCATTCTGGACGGCGCATTCCGCCAGCCATGTCTTTGGGTCAACAGAAATGGTCAGAGATTTATGCCGGAAGACCAGATTGCAAACACAACATTTACAGGAAATGCCATTGCAGCACAGCCGGGAAAAGTGGCATATGCGATTTTCGACAGCAAGATGCTGAAAAAATATAAAAAGAAAGGTCCAGACATCATATCTCATGTACATCCGCATGATCTGTTTGATCATTTTGACGAACAGTGGGAGAGAGATCTCGCGGACGGATATGAGCCGATCGCACAGGCAGACACAATTGAAGAACTGGCCGAAAAGATTGGAATTGACGTAGAGGGTCTTACACAGCAGATCGAAGAATATAACGAAATGTGTGAGAACGGATATGATGAAATCTTTGAGAAGGATCGCGCATATATGCAGCCGATCGCGAAAGCGCCATTTTATGTATGCAGACAGAATGTGGGAGCCTATGGTTCTCTCGGAGGAGTCAAGATCAATCATAAGACACAGGTATTAACACAGGAGGCAAAAGTCATTCCGGGATTATACTGTGCAGGAACAGACGCATGCAACATTTTTGGAGACAGTTATCCATTTATTCTTTCAGGAAATACAATGGGATTCTGTTTGAACAGCGGCCGTATTGCGGGTGAAAATGCAGCAGCAGAATTAGATGATTTTGATGAATACGGATTTTAAGAAAGACGGATCCGATCATAGAGTTTAGAGGAGATCATTTATGAGAATTACAATTGACGGAAAAGAAATTCAGGCAAAAGAAGGCAGCTCGGTATTGGATGCAGCTTTGTCAGCCGGTATCTTTATTCCGCATCTTTGTAGTCATCCTGATCTGGAAGCAAAAGGAGGATGCCGACTCTGTTCCGTTGAGATTGACGGAACAGAAGGGGCAGTTCCTGCCTGTAAAACAATTGCAGAGGAAGGGATGAACATTACAACAAATGGTGCGGAAGCTCAAAAAGTTCGGAAAGCCGCAATGGAACTGATTTTGGCAACACATCCGGCGGATTGTACTGGATGTCCGAAGTTTGGCAAATGTGAGTTGCAGTCGATGTATCAGTACATGGGCGTCAGTCCGGAACGTTGGAGAAAGAAATCCAGAAGTGTGCCAAATGATGACAGCAATCCGCTGATCTCGCATTTGTTTACAAGATGTGTAAGATGTGGAAGGTGTATTCGGGCATGTCAGGAGCTGCGTGGAGTAAAAGTGTTGGATTATGTGAAAACAAATACCGGCATCCGTGCGGGAATTCCAGATGGAAAAACACTGGAAGAGGCAGGATGTCGGTTCTGTGGTGCATGTATTGAGGTTTGCCCGACAGGCTCCATTATGGATGCGGTTAAGATCATGAAGCCTGAAAAATCGTATGAAGAAAATGTGGTTCCGTGCAGAAGTACCTGCCCGGCACACATTGATATTCCTGCGTATATTCGATGCATCAAAGAGGGAGACTTTGACAAGGCTGCAGCGATCATTCGTGAGAAAGTTCCATTTCCGGAAATACTTGGTGCAGTATGCACGCACAATTGTGAAAGCAGTTGTAAAAGAGGAGAACTTGGTGATGCGGTTTCCATCTGTAAGTTAAAACGGGCAGCGGCAGCAGAAGAATCCGGGGCATGGAAAGAACGTGCGAGAAAAGAGAAGCCGACAGGAAAGAAGGCGGCGGTGATCGGTGCAGGAGTGGCAGGTTTGACAACGGCTTATTATCTTGCGAAAAAGGGACATGAAGTGACTGTATTTGAGAAGAATGAAAAGGCAGGAGGACAATGCCGATATGGAATTCCTGCATATAGACTTCCAGATGATCTGTTAGACCGTGAGATCACAGCGATTCTTGAAACAGGAATCGATCTGCAGACCAATACCGTATGTGAATCTCCGCAAGAACTGTTGAAATCAGGGTATGATGCTGTGCTGGTATCTGTTGGAACGCATCAGGAAGTAAACTTCCAATCGAAGGAAATGACCTGGAAGGCGTTTATGTAAATGCAGAATTTTTAAAGGCTGCAAGAAGTGAAACCCCTCTTTTACCGGGTGAAAAAGTGATGGTTCTTGGTGGAGGAAATGTGGCATATGACTGTGCACGTACAGCAGTCAGACTGGGAGCAAAAGAAGTCCATATCGCATGTCTTGAAAATGAGCAGCAGATGACTTCTTCTCCGGAAGAAATCAGAGAAGGGGCAGAAGAAGGAATCATCCTTCATGCAGGCTATTCCTTCCTTCGAATTACAGGAGATACAAAGGTATCCGGTGTGGAGCTAAAGAAAGTAAGGCAATTTTATTTTGATGAAAACAGAAAACCGGTTCTGGAACTGGAAGAAGGGTCTCAGCAGATCATAGATGTGGATCATGTCATTTTTGCTGTGGGACAGAAACCGGAAGGCACAGAAAATATGGGACTCCAATTGTGTCATGGTCCATATATTGAGACAAAAGATTCAGCTACAAGCATGAAAGGAGTGTTTGCGGCAGGAGATGTTGTCACAGGAACAAAATCCGTGATCGAAGCAATTGTCGGAGGAAGAAATGCAGCGATGGAAATGGATAAATATCTGGGTGGTGACGGAGACATTACCGAAGTGCTGGCAGATCGGGAAAAACCAGATCCATATCTGGGACGTGTGGAAGGATTTGCAGATCTGCAGCGCATAGAGCCGGAAATATTATCTTCCAAAGAGAGAATCGGTGGATTTGCACCGATCGAAAAACCTCTGAGCTGTGACCAGGCGCAGTGCGAAGCCGGAAGATGTCTGCAGTGTGATCTGAGAACAACGCTTACCAAGACAAAACTTTGGAACGAATATTAGGAGGACACAGATGAATAGCATTGAGAAAATCAGAGCATTAAAAGAAGATCAGTGTGTTGTTGATGTCCTTTTAAAAGAAATTATGGCACATCCATGTAAGGATTGTGGAAAGTGCGTATTTGGATATGAGGCATTACACAGCTGGAAATGATTTTAAAAGATATCACAGAGAAAAAGGGAAGCACATTGGATAAAGCACTGATGGAAGAACTGTGCGGACTGATGAAAACGCAGTCACTCTGTGAGGAAGGCATGGAAATTGCGGACACGGTGAAAGAAGCGTTAGGTACATATGGAGAGATTTTCGAGGAACATATTGCGAAGAAAACGTGTCGTGCAGGAGTATGCAAAAAGTTTATGACCTATCATATCCTGGCAAACCAGTGTATCGGATGCGGCGAATGTGCAGACGTATGCGAAGATGATGCGATCATTGGAAAGAATAAATTCGTTCACATTATCGATCAGGACGAATGTACACTGTGTGGCAAATGTCTGGACAGCTGTGAGGAAGGCGCGATCATTCAGGCGGGAGCCGTGAAACCGCGCTGTCCAAAGAAGCCGATTCCATGCAAAAAACGATAGGACAGAAACTTCCGGAAAGGGGAATGATCATGAATAAATTAGGAAAATATCAGAGGAGTGTATCGATTATTGGCGTAGGATGCACACCATTTATGTATACGGTAGATCATGAAGAGACCAATGGTCTGACAGAAGGCGAATTATTTGGATATGCTGCATTAAAGGCAATGGAAGATGCAGGGGTGAACCCGCAGGATGTAGATTTTTATTTTCATGGATGTGCCAGTCCGCTGAATGGATCCAATTATCTGACACCAAATGTGCAGATCGCAAACTGGTTTGGAATGAAAGGAAAAGGGTCGATTCATCATTCAGAGGCCTGCTGTACAGGATATCTGGCAATTGAACAGGCTGTAAATGCAGTTGCATCCGGAAAATATGACTGTGTGTTAAGCGGTGCTGTTGAATTTGGTGACAGTACGCCAAGTCCGGCTGATAATGTTGAAACTCCAAAGCATCCGTACAAACGTGACAAGATGACAATGGAAAAATTTTTGAAAACAACCTCCTGGTTATATGACCGTACCTATACCAGAAGCCTGATGGCAGGTCAGGAACTGATCTATGATGATGCAGCGGAATGGTATGTGCGTACGAGAGGAATCTCAGCAGAAGATATGAACAACACCTTAAATGCAATGTGCATCAACAACAGAAGAAATGCTTCGATGAATCCGCTTGCGATTGAAAAAACAACGTATGAAGAGCTTGCAAAGGAAGCAGGTATGACACTGGATGAATATATGAATTCTCCATACAATCCGAAAATGGGGGATTTCCTTCGTGCGGGCGGTCTGGAATTAAAATGTGACGGAGCGGCGGCTGTGATTGTATGTGCCACAGAAAAAATTCCGGAGATTGCAAAAAATCTCAAACATAAACCGATCGAAGTACTGGGAATCGGCAGCGCTGCCTGTGAAGCAACCACTCCGCATTTTGAAGTTCGTGCAACAGAAGGGGCAGTTCGTCAGGTATATGAACTGACTGGATTATCGGGAGAAGATCTGGATCTGTTCTTTGCAAATGACTTTATCATTACTTCCCATCTGGTATCCGCTGAAATTGCAGGATATCTTCCATACGGGGAAGGCTGGAAATACATCTGCGATGGACGCACTGCATGGGATGGAGATAAACCGATCAATTCAAACGGAGGAAGAACATCGTTTGGACATGCCCATGCTGCATCCGGTCTGGCAGATATGTATGAAGCCTGCAAGCAGATGTGGGGCGAATGTGGAGAACGCCAGGTGAAGAAGTTACCAAAGACAACGATGCTTCGAGGATATGGCGGAGCACAGAATGTAGCAGCGATCATCGTGCGTACAATGGACTGATAAAGGAGGGAGTACCATGGCTATCAAGTTGGAGAAGGTCGTAGAAAAATTTTATCTGGGACTGGAAGAGGGGAAAATTTTAGGAAGGAAATGTCCGGAGTGCGGAAATGTAGAATTCCCACCGGTATATGCGTGCAATGCCTGTGGAAGTTATGAAACAGAATGGTATGAGATCAGCGGAAAAGCAAAATTGCATTCGATCGTATTACCTGCGGCACTTTCTTCAAAACCGGAATATAAAAAGATGGGCAAGTTTGCTTATGGAGAAGTGGAATTAGAAGAAGGAACAAGATTAAATGCAGTGGTTCGGGGAATTAGTAAAAAGAATCGTGCAGAACTGACAGAAAAACTTCCGCTGAATATCCATGCATCCATTATAGAGCGTGATGGCGGATTCAAAACAGTCGTATTTGATCTGGATGAAGAACAATAAAAAAACAGATGAATTTGATCAGGAGGAAAAAAGAATGTCAAGACAGGAAATTTTAGAACAAGTATTAAACATGGTAGCAATGTCATATAAAAAAGATGTCGCAGATCTTTCAGAAAACACATCATTTAAAGAAGATTTAAGCGGAGCTCTGTACAGATGGTTGCGTTGGTATCTGAGATTGAGAATGAACTGGATGTGGCTTTGATGTTATCAGATGCCAGCGGATGTGCTACAATTTCGGATCTTATTGATTTGATCGAAGAAGAAATGTAATGGATGTTAAGAGGGAAAAATGAGTGTAATTGATCAGATTTTTGAAAAGGCAAAGTTAAATCCTCAGCGTGTTGTGTTCCCGGAAGCTCTCAATGAAAAAAATGATGCAGGCAGCTTATGAAGCAGGGACAGAAGGATATATTGTTCCGGTTCTTGTTGGAAATGCAGATGAGATCCGGGAAACGATTGCAAAAAGAGGATACAGAGAAGACGTATTTCATATCGTAGATATGGCCGATGAAACATACAAGAACAGTTTGGCAGAAAAATATATCGCATTGCCGGAGACCCGGTTAAAAGAAAAAGCATTAAACCGTCGTATGCAGGATGCGCTTCAGTATGCAATGGTCATGCAGGCAGTGGGGGAAGCAGATGTAACATTTGCCGGGATTGATTATACAACAGGAGATGTGCTTCTTGCAGGACAGATGATTATAGGAATGAAGCCGGGCATCACAACAATTTCAAGTATTGGCCTGTGTGACATTCCGGGATATGAAGGCAGTGAAGGATCCCTTCTCGCAGTCGGAGACAGCGCAGTATGTACCAATCCAAATGCGGAACAGCTGGCAAGTATTGCGATTTCCGCATGTGATACCGTAAAATCTCTTCTGGATTGGGAGCCGAGATGTGCCTGTGTATGCTATTCGACACTTGGAAGCGGGCAGGGAGAACTGGTCGATAAAGTGACGGAAGCAGTGAAGATTGCCAATGAATTACGTCCGGATCTTGCAATTGACGGAGAATTTCAGTTAGATGCTGCAATCAATCCGGCAGTTGCACAGAAAAAGGTGAAAAAAGAAAGTCCGGTTGCCGGAAAAGCCAATGTGGTCATCTGGCCGGATCTAAATGTAGGGAATGTAGCAGTAAAGCTGATCCAGCAGTTTGGACATGCGGATGCATACGGACCAATGCTGCAGGGATTTAACAAGGTTGTGTGTGACTGTTCCAGAAGTGCTCCGGTTTCTGAACTGAAAGGAAATATTGTGATCAGCGCCGTACGGGCAGCCGGAGAAAAATAGATGTGATTTGAAGCAGGGGCTGTCCCCTGCTTTCATAAAATCTGCAGAACTTTTGAGAAAAGGAGAGGGATACGATGAAAGAATATAAAGTGTGTGCAGTCAATCCGGGATCAACATCTACGAAAATTGCAGTATTTCAGGGAGAAACATGTCTGTATACAAAGAATGTTTCCCATGATGCACAGGAGCTGGCAAAATATGAGACAATCAGTGACCAGCTTTTGTACAGAAGAAATATGATCCTAAATTTATTAAAAGAGGCAAATGTTGCATTGGATGACGTGGATGTATTTGTAGGACGTGGAGGCGGACTTCTGGCAATGGAAGGAGGCACTTATGATGTTGATGAACAGATGCTGGATCATGCAAGAAAAATGGCAAACGGAGTGATCCATCCGGCTGCACTGGGCTCTCAGCTGGCAGCAGAATTTGCTGCAGAGTATGGTGCAAAAGCAATGGTTGTCAATCCGCCGGATGTTGATGAACTGCAGGATCTTGCAAGAATGACCGGGATCAAAGGAGTCAATCGTGTCATTCACCTTCATGCACTGAATTTAAAGGAAACTGCAATCCGTCACAGCAAACATGTATTGCATAAAAAATATGAAGAAGCAAATTATATTGTATGTCATATTGGCGGCGGAATTTCCGTATCTGCCACAAAAAGGGAAAAATGATCGATGGATTTGACATCGTAGGTGGAGAAGGTCCGATGGCTCCTACACGATGTGGAAGTATTTCGGTATCAGATCTGCTTGGTTATATGGAAAAAAATAACTGTGGGATCAAAGATGTGAAAGCACTTCTGACGAAGTCCGGTGGATTTGTAAGTCATGTGGGGATATCGGATGCTCTGGAACTGACCAGGCGTGCCAAAAACGGAGATCGGTATGCCGAAATGTTATGGAATACCATGATCTATCAGATTGAAAAATGCATTGGTTCTATGGCGGCAGTCCTTCATGGAGAAGTCGATGGAATTCTGCTTGGCGGTGGAATGGTACATAATCAGGATCTGGTAGAGCAGATTACAGATGCCTGTTCCTTTATCGCACCGGTAACGGCATATCCGGGTGAATTTGAAATGGAAGCAATGGCAGCGGGGGCAATCCGTGTGCTCAATGGAGAAGAAGTATTAAAGAAATATACGGGAGAACCGGTCTGGACAGGGTTTGACTGGGATCAATAGAAAGGGGAAGCTCTTATGAGCGAAAAGAAGTTAAATATATTAACGCTGGCGCTTGGAATTGCAGCATTGCCTCCCATCTGGGCAGTACTGGCACCATTTGCCGGGATTACAACCGGGGCAGTTGCGCTGATCTGTGCAGGACTGTATGTGACAAATGGAAATAAAATCAGTGATGCACTTAAGATCACACTGGGATTTTTATGTGGAGACTGCTGGGCAGTGCTTGCAATATTCATCATGGAAAAACTGACACTGAATCCGAACCTGGAACTGTATGGAACACTTTTTATCCTGGGGGGTCTTGCGGTGATCATCGGGGAGAATCTGTCAAACTATATTTTTACGCCGGCATGGCTGTGCGGATGGGCAATTGGTCTTACGATCATGGGGCCGCTTTCCATAGCTGCGCTTGGGACACTTCCGATACAGATCGGTGCAGCTATGATCGCCGGAGTTCTGTATGTGGGGATCGGCGTAGATTTTTTCCAGAAAAAGCTGATCGGTATCTTACGCAGGCAGGGGGAGTAAAATGATACAGACGAAGAAGCTGTCACAACAGTTCTATCGACTGCGTGATGAGGCGGATTGTTTCGCAAGCCTGGTTCTTGGTGAAAAAAAGCGCTGCTTTTTGATACTGGCTGTGGTGCAGATGATCTGAAACAGGTAGTGGAAGAGATTACATCTCTTCCGTTGCTTGTTATTGCCAGTCATGGTCATTTTGATCATATTGGAGGGAGCGGTCAGTTCGATACCGTGTATTTGTCAGAAAAAGATTGGAATCTTCTGGAATTCTACGATGAAGATCAGATCAGACGGTGGGTGAAGGAAATGACTCCTGACAGAGAACCCGTGTTTTGCCGGAAGGGATGGAACACGATGAAGAAGCTGGATTTTACGCACTTTGATCTTGGAAATTTATACGGAGAGATTGTGGAGCTTCCCGGACACAGTGCAGGATCAATAGGAGTATACTTTCCGGAATGGAAGGTGCTTCTTAGCGGAGATGCCCTGACACCGGTTATGTGTCTGATCTTTCAAAACCACGGAACAAAAGAAACACAGCTTCGAACACTTCGTGATGTGGAACAAATGGACATCGAATACTATATGACATCGCACAGTGAAAAAAAGATGCCGAAGTCTCTGATTTCATGTATGATTGGCTGCATAGAACACAGTGCGGGAAAACGTCATTATGCGTACGCGTATCCAAAGCCGCCGTATAGTAAGGGGTGGTTTTACCTGGATTCCATGGAGGAGGAACCGGTGGGAATCATTGTAGAGAAAAAACCGGAAGGAAGAGTTGTATGATTTATGTTTATCAGACAGGCTATGTGCTTGAAGAAGGAGAACATCAATATCGGAAAGAACACCGGATTGGAAGAATGCTTTTACGGAACGGACTGAAAAAGTGGTATGGGTGGAATCTGACAGAAGAAGAGCTGGAAGAGGCGCTGGAGGAAGACAAGTATGGAAAGCCACACTTCAAAAGCTGCGATTCGATTCATTTTAATATCAGTCACTGTGAGGGGATGGTAGTATGCGCGCTGTCTGATCAGGAGATTGGGATTGATGTGGAGAAAATACAGAATTTTACAGAATCCATGGCAAAAAAGATCTTGACAGAAAAAGAACAACAGATTTTAAAAAGATACGCATCGGATCAAAAGAAGCAGAACAGAGAATTTTACCGGTTCTGGACGTTGAAAGAAAGCTATCTGAAATGGAGGGGCAGAGGGTTTTCCCTGGATCCGCATCAGGTAGAATTTGCGGCAGAAGGAATAGCAAAGGACCGGGAAGGGTTCACAGAATGTTCAGATCCGGATGCGGCAGTGATCCAGAAGCCGGTGGATCCAGAATATATGGTCTCTGTTTGCTTTGAAAAAGGAAAACAGGGGGACGTGATTTATGAAAAATATAAAGAGGAAGCATTATGACAGAAAATGAACAGATAAAATTAACAAAAAAGAGATGGATGATATTATTTTCCAGCTGTCTGATCAATCTTTGCATTGGATCACTTTATGTATGGAGTGTTTTTGCAGGGCCAATGGCAGCACATCTGACAGAGATTCTGGGACAGGAGCTGACGGCGGCAAATCTGGCAATCGTGTTTTCGATCGGCAATTCGTTTGGATTTGTTACCATGATTGGCGGGGGATTTTTAAATCAAAAACTGGGAGTGCGCCGGGTAGTCTTCCTGGGCGGAATTTTGTTTGGGATCGGATTTGTGATCTGCGGATTTGCACAGAATGTGTCAGGTCTGGTCATTGGATACGGACTTGTAGCAGGACTTGCGATGGGGCTTGCCTACGGGTGTACGATCAGTAATTCGGTGAAATTTTTCCCGGATAAGGCAGGGCTGGTCGGAGGAATTGCAACGGCGTCGTATGGCATTTCTTCGGTGATCCTGCCGCCGGTTGCAAATGCACTGATCGATCAGGTTGGCGTCAGCAAGGCGTTTTTTGTACTTTGGAATTGTGATCATTTGTATTACAGGAATTTTTTCGCAGTTTATGATAAAATGCCCGGAAGATTTTGTTCCGGTCGGGTATCAGAATTCTGCGAAAAATGTGGGGAAAACAGTAGAAGAAAACGATAAAAACTGGAAGGAAATGCTGATATCTCCCATTTTTTACGTCATGCTGAGTATGCTTTTCTTCGGGGCTGTTCTGGGGATGATGGCGATTTCACAGGCGTCTGCGATCGCACAGAACCTGGTTGGGATGACGGCTGCCAATGCAGCTTTTGTGGTGTCTATTCTTGCACTGTTCAATACATTTGGACGGATCCTGGCGGGAAGTGTATCCGATCGCATCGGGTGTATCAAGACTTTACAGGGAGTATTTGTTCTTGCAGTACTTTCAATGGCCATTTTGTATGCAAATGCAGGCGCACTTTGGTTTTGTATCGGAATCTGTATGGTTGGATTATGCTTTGGCGCTTTTATGGGGGTGTATCCCGGATTTACAGCAGGCCAGTTCGGAAGAAAGAATGCAAGTGTAAATTATGGAATTATGTTCATTGGATTTAATCTTGCAGGATTGTTAGGCCCCATCTTTATCAGTCAGATTTATCGCATGACCAATGGCTATCGTCCGGCGTTTGTCCTGGCGATGGTATTTGCGGCAGTCGGACTGGTGCTTACATTTGTATATAACGCACTGAAAAAGAAGGAGAATGCTTAGAGTTCTTTTAGAGCGTGTTTGAAAATTGCTGCAAATTAGTCATTTTAACCAAATAAAACAGAAGCAAGACATATGAATCCTAAATAGGTGAATGCATATTTATCATACCGGGTTGCAATTCTTCGAAATCCTTTTAATTTGAGAAATAATTTCTCAACTAAATGACGTTCCTTATATAGCCACCAGTCACAGTGACGTTCAAATTTTGCATTCTTTTTTGATGGGATTGTTGGTTCTGCACCGTGTGTATAGATGTAATCAATCAGCTCATCGCTATTATATCCACGGTCTGCAAGAACATTACAGCCCTCCAAATGAACATGCTTTAATACGGGGATCGCAAAATTACAATCGTTACGCTGTCCTTCGCTGAGCATCAGGTAGATCGGATAGCCGTAAGAATCCACTACCGCATGTATTTTGGTGCTTGCACCACCTCGGCTGTGTCCGATTTCGCTTGGAGGCCCCCTTTTTTTGCTCCAGCACTATGTTGATGGGCTTGAACGATGGTAGCGTCTATAGATAAATCTCCCAATTCTGCTTCCAGACTTAACACCCGAAAGATATTATCCAAAATTCCATCCTCTATCCATTTGCGAAAGCGGCTATATACACTTGTCCAAGGCCCATATCGTTCCGGAAGGTCCCTCCACGCAGCACCGCTGCGTGCAAGCCAGATCATTGCATTAAGCATCAAACGATTGTCTTTCGAAGGACGTCCTGGTTTTCCGGTATTTTCAGGAGGAAGTAGCAAAGCAATCTGTTCCCATTCCTGATCAGTTAATTCATAACGTCTTGACATATGAAAGCCCCCTTTTTCTTTATTCTATCATGAAAAGGGGATAGAAACACATGTTTTGTACAATTTTTAATTTTCAAACACGCTCTAGGAAGATTTCGAACCATGAGAAAGAAATAGACCAATTGCAAGAAGTCAAGGAACAAACAGGCCTTGATATATTTCTTTGTCTGGAAGATTACCGGCTGTACTTCCTACAGGAAAGGAAAGTTTTTGTATATATGCCAAATGGAAGGAGGCGAACCTATGCAGACAAGTATTCTATGGGAAGGGAGTCTGCCAAGTAAGGAAGAGATGGAGAAAATGAAACAGGAAGGTTATCTGTTTCGTGCTGTAGAAGGTGGATGGAAGATTTGTTTAAAGCTGCATAATACACCTACGGGAACATGGTATGCAGATAACTTCTCAAAATCATTTTTAAAAGAAGTGGAATTGCATCAATATCTGGAAGAGGTTGAAAAACGGGCAACATGGTTTGAGGTTCCAAGTAAAGAATTACGAGTATACGAAGCAGGACAGATACTGGAAAAGCCTGAGAGTAAAGAAGAGCGTATCTGTATGGAAGTATTACGAGATACAAAGAACCATTCCCGTCTTTTATTGAAAACCAATCAGACAGAAGCATACCAACTGGGGAGTTCTGCAATCCCGACTTTAGAAAGCAGGGCCAGAATCAGCGGTGCGGCATTGTCCAGTGTAGAGCCTGCGGTACTTGCGGAAATCCTGAATCAGTGTTTGAAAGTCGCAAAAGGGAAAGCATTGCTCCGTGTTTCAGAAGGAAAGGTTCGGGCAGTGCATTCAGCAGAAAAAAACGGGTATCAGGTATATCCCTTACCGGAGGTTTTATGCTTGCCAGTGTTTACATACGTGGAGAGTATAAAAAGAGTACCTTTTTAGAAGGGTATGCGGACCAGACTATGGTATCGGCAATCTGGCAGATTGAAGATCATCGGCTGGAAGAAGTGTATGGGGAAATCATGGAAAAGTATGGAAAGCAGGTAAAAGAGAAACTTACAGCTACCATACGCATCACATCTTCCGATGTGGCAGCATCAGGTGCCAATATTTTTTACAGCCTGATGGAGGGACAACGAAAGATTGCATTAGGAACGGATATGCGGATGCGGCACAATAATTCTGTGGAATTTCAACAGTTTACGGAAAATCTGCTTTCAACTTTTGAATGCTATAAAAATGCATTGAAAGGGACGGTGGAAAAACTGTGTGCTATTTCCATTGAGTATCCAGTCAATACCATGATTGGAATTATGACAAAACAAGGGTTTGGGAAAAAGAATGTTGCAGAGATCGTAGACCGCTTTAAAGCAACCTTTGGTGATGCACCCTGCACCGCATACGAAGTGTATTGTGGGATTGGGGAAATTCTTTTCCTGGCACAGAGCAAGGGAATATCCGGCAGAACTATGGTGGAGCTGGAAGAAAAAGTTGCCAAATGCACGAGTATGAAGTGGAGAGAATATGACATTCCCGGGGATCTTGTTTATTAGGGGAAGATTAGAAAAATTAAATTTGGGTTACCGTATATATAGGAGAGAAAAGAATATGGATTATAAAAAAGGAAAGAAAGAACTGGGAATTTATTACGCAAATATGCTGGTTTCCATTGCAGAAGAGATCTCTGCAAAGAACACAGGAAAAGGAAAGACGGGAATACAAGGAATCTTTTCCGCTTTACAAAAGCGTGGGACAGTCCGCAGAAATATGACATATCTGGTCACACACTGGGTTTACAGATTGTCACTGTTTACACCATGGGAAGAGGAAGAACTTTGGGCAGTAGATATGGCAAGAGAAGCGTTCTCCTGTCCTGTGATACTTCCAACATGCAGCAGAAAGAATATTTTCAGAATCCGGAAGATAGAAGGAGAACCAGAAAAACGGCTGGAAGCAATTTTAAGACAGCTAACAGATTCCGACAAAGATCAGTTTATGAAGCATTTTGGCTGGAACTTGTAACTATGAAGAAAGAGAAACAGCAGGTACTTACAGAATTTTTATTGGAATGGCTGTGGGTAGCATGTGGGAAAGAACAGGCAATGGAAAGAATACGGTATTGGGCATCTTCATACTGTCTTCCATTTGCATAAAAATGAAAAGAAAAGGAGAAAAAGAATATGAGAAATGTACCAGAATGGACGAAAGGAAATGCATTTGCAAAACGTTTTTTTAAGTGGCTTAGGAAAAAGAACAAGCCAGCCCTTTTGACATGGGAGAATGTGTTTACCAAGACTTTCAACAGAGAATTTACCTTTGTGTATATGGGAACAAACCTTGAAAACAGAGCCAGTCATTTATATCAGGGGATGGAATTTGTCGGGATTTTCAACCAAAAGACGTTTGAATTTACAGATGTATCCTACGCCTTGCGTGCTTTGTTAAATATTCCGGAAGGAAAAAATTTCCGGTTCCAGCGTGGATGTATGCGCTGCCTGGAACAGAAGGTTCAGGAATATGCCCAAAAGAAACTGGAGAAAGGAAAAAGGATATTGTGATCACCGCAGTTGAAAGAGCAGCAGTCGCATGGAAATATCGGGAATTGATTGAAAAGACAGCAGGAGATGTGATTTTTGAAAAAAATTCTGCAACAGACCGATTACTCCCACAACAGGACTTTGCTTTCGATGGAGAAACGTATGTATTTGATAATTGGCTGTACTTTTGCTATTTAAGAAACCGAAAGGCTGTCATCCGCAGGTTTGGAAGATACTGGGCAAAAGAACTGCAGAACAGGGAAGTCATGCGTCAGATTTTTGAAACAGAAGTAAACAACAAAGCAAAGTTTTTGATGAAGAAACAACCGGAGAGGATTGAAAAAATCAGAGCCCTGAGAAAATCGTTGGAGCAGGTGCATCATACCGTAATTGTAGTTGTAAGAGGAAAACAAGGTGTTTTTGAATATTTCCACATCGATGCAGAGGTATTAAAAAACACAACCGGAAAGTACCCACTCAGTCAGGTATCTGGACAAGAAAAGAAACGTCTGAAAGAAAAGTACGGGGCAAATAAGGTATGGGACGTAGAAGAAATCTATCAGGTAGGAGCAAGGGATATCTGGTATTACAATGTCATGGCAGAACAGAAACAGGCTGCTTAATTGAAAGAACAGGAGGACATAGGATGGAAAGCAGAGAAACAATGAATTTACAGCAAAAACTAATTGCAATTTCAAACGAAATGCCAAAGCTGTTAAAGAAGCATTATTCAGACGAAGTGGATTATGATTTTGTAAAGATTGATGATATCTTTGAACTTCTAAATCCGGCGTTTACGAAGCACCACATCTGTTTGCAGGAATTAGAAGAGACAGATGCCGCTTACAGTAAAGTAGATGGCAGCTGGATTTATACAGCAAAACTTACATTTTTTATTGTCAATGCGGACTGTTTGGAGGAAAAAGAGCGAGTAAGTATTCAGCTGGTGGGAGACCATCTGGACTCTCCAGCAAAGGCGAAAGGAGCAGCATGGACGTATGGGTTTAAATACTTCTTCCTGTATAAATTCCGTATGAAACAGGAAACGGAAGATCCGGATATGAAGGGGACACCAAATGGACCTGATAAATCAAAGGAAAGGGTGGAATATAAAAAATCCGAAGTGCCGGTAAAGCCACAGAAACCGGAAAAAAAGGCTTCTGATGTAATTGCAGACAGTCCTTTAGCGCAACCGCCGCAGGAAGATAAGAAAAGAAACAAAGATACTATAATACAGGCAGATTTTTTCCCGGATCCTGCAGCTTTTTTAGAAGAAAGTGAAGAGACAGAAACAGCGGAAGATATGAAAGTGCAAGAAACAAAGAGGTTGGAAAAACAATCTTCAGAAGCAGCAGAAGTAGTTCATCATCAGGAAACAGCAGAACAGGAAGTACTGTTAGAGGAAACTCAGCCAGATTCATTGACAAACGAGGGAAAAGGCATTTTAGATTCTTCTTCCATAGAAGATTTAAAAGACGAAAAACCGGAGAGGGAACCAAACGAAAACAATCTGGAAGAAAAATCAAAAGAGGGGAAGAAAGGGCCGAAGGAGTCGGGCTTGCAATCTCATAAGAAAAAGGAAGAGGACGGTTTTGGACAGATGAACCTTTTGGATTTTTCAGCACAACAGACAAAGGAAGCAGAAGTTCAAGAGACAGAAAGCAGTGAAACAAAAGCAGCAGATACAGCTCAGGAGATTACGGAAGAAAAGGAAATGAAAGAGAAATCTTCCGTTTCTGCTCCATCAGAAGATTTTGAAGAGGCGAAAGAAGAAGTTCCCTTTGAAGAAATAGATGAAGAAGACTTTTTCTTGCAGTTACAAAGAGATATGGAAAGTGAAGCGGAGAAGAAACCTCTGACAGTAGAAGAGGCAAAAAAGGTAATCTGTCCGTATGCGTTGTTTGAAGGAAAGTCATTTGGTGAAATGCTTGGGACAGAAGCGGGATATCGGCAGTTACAATGGTTTGCAAACGAATACAGAGGTTCTGATTTTAAAATGAAAGAAGCAGCTCAGCTTTTACTGGAAGACTGTGAACAGAAAGCTGCTTAAAAGATTAACTATTAGGAAGAGGTGTGCTGGCCATGCCTTTTCCGACTTTTGTAAGGGGATATTTCCAGAAAGGTAAAAAGGATATGAAAAAAAGAAAGCGTACAGATTCTTATCCAGTTGCCCCATTCACTATTTTTGATGTCGCAAACATGCTGGATATGGAATTTTTGGAAAACTGCAAAAATGGATATCAGGTAAAGGATGTCCAGAATGCAGCCAATGTTGTCTGTCCATTTTGTGGAGATGCAAGGGGGAAGGCAAGCATCTGTGTCTGTGCAGAAGGGAAAATCATTAATGTTTTCCATTGCTTTGATTGTGGAACTGGTCATAATATGCTGACACTTTATGCAGAACTTTGTCATCTGACGGGAAAGGACCGGTATAAAAAGGCATATCGGGAAATTTATAGAAGAAAGCAGGAAGAACCCGGCAGAAAGAAAAAGACAAGGGAAGCAATGCAGGAAGAAAGCCAGGGGATAAAAAAACAGGCAAGGAAGCAGAAGGAACGCATGGCAGAACCTGTGGATGCAGAACAACGGCATCATGTTTATAAAAAAATGCTCTCTTATCTGAAACTGAAGGAATATCACCGCAAAGATTTGGAAAGAAGAGGGGTGGATGCAGAGATTATCCGGTGCATGGAAGAAAAAGGATATAAAAGTACCAGTAAGGAGGAATCTCAACAGATTGCCAGGAGACTGATAAAGCAGGGATTACGCTTGGAAGGTGTTCCCGGATTTTATATCAATCGGGAAGGAGACTGGGATCTGAATTTCTATGAAGGAAACAGCGGGTATCTTTGTCCTGTTTATACAGTAGACGGATATCTGGCAGGATTCCAGATACGATTGGACAACCCAAAGGGAAAAAATAAATATGTATGGCTTTCCAGTGCAAATCAAAAGAAAGGGTGTGGGATCAGCAGTATTGTAGGGATATCGGGAAAAGCAGAAGGAAATGAGATTTATGTGACCGAAGGAATTTTAAAAGCAGAGATTGCCCATCAGGTATCAGGAAAAACGTTCCTTGGGAATCCGGGAATTGGGAATTGGAGAGATTTGTATGAGGTTTTACAAGCATTAAAAAAGCGTGGTCTCTCCCATGTGGAAGAAGTCTATGACATGGATAAGCAGTTACGGCTTATATGTGACAAAAAGTATAGTGAAATCTGTGAGGAATGTGAAGAGAGAAAAGAAAGAGGGCGATCCTTACTTTGAATGCCCGAAAAAAGAGTAAAACGGGATACCATACGAAAAGGCTGTAATCATACATACCGTATCTGTGAGGAGCTTTCCTTATCCTGTAATCGGAATCAGTGGGATTTAGATCAGGACGGACTGTGGGCAGAACATGAAAAAGGGATTGATGACTGGCTGACAAAGGAAATCAGGGAAAACACAAGATAATTCATTTTTAAAATGTGCAAAAGAGGAATTGCGAAAGCAGTTCCTTTTTTGCATGGTTTAAAGTGCCATGGGAAAGGAGAACAATGTATGATTCGGGACAGACCTTAAGAAGAAATGGGAAACAGGGCAGTTTCCGGTGTGCAGCATATTCCCGAAAATGGAACTGCCCGTCTAAAAAACAATAAAGTGAAAGGAGAGAGCGTTTATTGAAAACAACATGGAAAAAACGATGTACAGCAGGATTTTTAGCTGTTTTATTAGGGTGTTCCTCTCTGCTTGCAGGTGGGAGCAGTGCTTTTGCAGCACCATTAGAACAGACAGATGTAAAAGAAGAAGCACAGGCAGAAGACATTACGATTGAGCAGGGAGAAACTTTTGATCCGGCATCCGATTTCACCGGTATTACTGTAAAAGACGGAGAAAAGGTTTCTCTTGTTTTGTCAGCAGATAAAGAAGGAAAGCTGTTTGATGCAGACAGACCTGGAAGGTATGACTGTATTTACCAGGTCCAAAAACCTTCTGGAGATACTTATGAGATTACGCGGAAAATCATTGTGAAAGAAGCGGGAAAGGAAGGAGAGAGTCCGCAAAAAGAGAAGAAACAGAAGAAAGAGATAAAAAGTGGGGAGGAAGATGCAGAGCCTGATGGTGCCAACATTGATACCAGTGCATTAAAGGAAGAAGAGGGTGTCTTGTTTTCCGTTGTCCCCTCTTCTATGGAACAGGCAAGGGAAAAAGCTTCTTTGGTGCAAGGGGAGAGGATTGTATACCCAAGTGATTTAGGTTCTTACAGTACCTGCTATTTTTACGTCAACGAACGGATTGCATACTGTCTGGAATCAAATCTGCAGTCACCGCCTTCGTCTGATTACGTGGCAGAAATTTATGAGAGCAACTTAAACTTGCAGAAAGTTTTGTATTATGGATATGGAGGGCCGGGGGATTTAACCGGAGAATATCTAAAGAATTATAGCAATGATATCAAATATGTCCTGACACATTTAGCAGCAAGTTACTGTTATGGCGGAGAGGAAGTGGCATTTGTGGGCTGCACGCAGGACGGACTGAAACGCTATGGTGTCATGGAATACATCAATTATCTTTGCGGGCAGGAAGCACCGCCAAGTGCTGCCATCAGCCTTTCTTCCACAAACGAAACCGCTTTTTTGGAAGGAGATGTGCAGAAAACAAAAAATATCACATTAAATGGAGACCATAGAAATTATATTACCCTTTCTTTACCGGAAGGTGTGACTTACCATGATACTGCCGGAAAGGAGCAGAAAGGCGGTTCCATTAAGATTTATGGTGGTACGACTTTTTACTTTACTGCAGAAAAAACCGTACATGGTACCTGGAATAGCGGAGATTTAGGCGGACAGGTAGGAGCTCAGTGGAAAACTCTGGTGGTTTCTACCGGTTCCGGCAATCAGGATGTTGGTTATGGGGATTTTTATGAGGAACCAAGTGCTAAGGTTTCATTTTCGATTCAATGGATGGATATTTCCTGGATTGAGGTCATCAAAGAAGATGCAAAAAGCAGTGTAAAACTTGCAGGGGCTGTTTTTGGGATTTATCGGGATCAGGCATGTACAGATTTGATTCTGGAGATGCCGCCAACAGATGAAAAAGGGGCAACTAAAGCGGAGCTGACAAAGACGCAGGATACAGTGTACATCAAGGAAATCACTGCACCGAAAGGGTATAAACTGAATACAACTGCTTACAATCTCAATCTGGAAGTAGCAAAAACACAAACACTGACTGTAAAAAATGAGGAACAAAAAGGGAAGATTATCATCCGAAAGCAGGGGGAAAAGCTGACAGGAGTATCTGGAGAGGCTGGAAATCTGCAATTTACCTATACCAATGCTGCATTTGCAGGGGCAAAGTATAAAATTTATGCAGCAGAAGACATCTACAGCCAGGATAAACAGACAAAAATCTATCAGGCAGGAGATTTGGCAGGAGAACTGGAGACAAAAGAAGACGGAAGTTGTTCTTCGGATATGCTTCATCTCGGAACCTATAAGGTGGTAGAACAGCAGGCTCCGGATTCCCTGACAATAGGGAAGACAGAGGAAGAACGTACCCATATGGTAACCCTTTCTTATGCAGGGCAGACAGTAGAAGTGGTTGAGGAAGAAACACAATATGAAAATGCCAGACCAAAGATATCTGTGGAAGTGCTGAAGAAATCAAGTAATGATGATGCGGCATTGAAGGGGGCAATTTTTGGTCTGTATGCAGATGAAGATGTTACCGGTGCAGATGGTTCTGTGCTGGTTACAAAGGGAAGTTTGATACAGAAAGCGGAGTCCAATGAAAACGGGAAGGCTGCATTTACTGCGGATATCCCAATTGGCTTCCATTATGTAGTAAAGGAAATTCAGGCACCACCTCTTTATGTTCAGAGCAGTGATAGTTATGAGTTCTTTTATGAATATAAAAATGATACGACCTACACGTATACCTTTGCACATGCCTTTAAAAATAAAGAGGTACGGGGAGCAGTCCATATCAAGAAAATAGACAAAGATACACAGGACTCTGTAAGCCAGGGAGATGGAGATTTAAACGGGGCTGTCTATGGATTGTATGCGGCAGAAGATATCCAACACCCAAATGGAAAGACAGGACTGCTTTATAAAAAGGATCAGTTGGTCGTGCAGGGAACGATCGAAAAAGGTGTTCTGAATTTCAAAGATTTGTATCTTGGAAAATACTATGTACAGGAAATTTCTGCACCTCCTTCCAATGCATATTTGCTGGATCAAACCAAATACCCGGTAGATCTTGCATATGAAGGGCAAGATGTGGAAATTGTGCAGAAAAATGTGACTGTTTTGGAAACCATAAAAAACAGGCATTCCAGTTAATTAAAATCAGTGATGATGGCAGCCAGACGGAAACAGAATTGCTGGAGGGTGCCGGATTTAAAGTGTACCTGATCAGTGAACTTTCTAAAGTAAAGGATGGTACCTTAAAACCATCGAATGGAACCGAATATGCACCGCAGGATTTTATCGGATATGATTTCAGTAAAGAGGAAACTGCATCTTATTATGAAAATGGAGAAAAGATACAGACAGAAGAAATGTTTACCGACAAAAAAGGGTATCTGTGTTCCCCGGAACTTCCATATGGAAAATATGTGTGTATTGAAAGTACCATTCCGGAAAATGTAGAAGGAATTCAGCCGTTTTTGGTGACTATCGATGAAGACAGCAGGGAACCGCAGACATGGCGTGTCTTTAATGACCGTCCGATGCAGTTTTATTTTAAGATCATCAAAAAGGATGCACAGACGGAACTTCCAATTTTAAAGAACAGTGCCCACTATAAAATTTATGATGTGGAGAAGAAGAAATACGTTACTATGAAAGTACGGTATCCGAAGCCAGAAACAATTGCCGTTTTTGAAACAAATGAGGAAGGCTATCTGTTGACGCCGGAGCCGCTTAAAATGGGAACTTACCGGATTGAAGAAGTAAAAAGCCCGGAACTGTTTGTACAGACAGGATTTGAACAGGCATTAAAAAATGGAGAAGAAATCCTTCCGTTAAATGAGGTGACAAAGGAAGGAACTTATGAGAAAGCACCAAGGGAATCCATTACAATCAAAGTGGACAGCAATACTGCACATGAGGTGGAAGAGGAAACCGGAAAATATATTGTAGTGGTAGAAGTAAAGAACGATGAGGCGGTAGGAAGCCTGACGATCCAGAAAACAGGAGAAGTGCTTGTTGGTGCTGAAAAAGTAACAGAGCAGATACTGACAAAATTAAAGAATGGTCTGGCAAGGGCAGTAAACCAAGTGTCTAATCTGTTTACCGGAGAAGATGTTATGGAAACAGAAAAAGGATATGAGTTTGCGTATGAGGAACAGGGACTTGCAGGAGCAGAATTCTCTATTTATGCAAGGGAAACCATTTACTCACCAGATGGACAGGTAGACAGTGAGGGTAATCGGATCATACGTTTTGAAAAAGGCGCATTGGTTGGAACGATTGTAACAGATGGAAAAGGAAAAGGGACTTTAAATAATCTTCCGATTGGAAAATTTTATATTAAAGAAACAAAAACGGGAGATTCCTTTGTGCTAGACCCAGCCGAACAGGATTTTGAAATCACCTATAAAGGACAAGAAGTGGCAGTTGACTATGTAACAAAGGAAATCAAGAATCAGCGGCAGAAAGTGGAAATTGAAGTGCTGAAAAAATCGGAAGCCACAAAAGAGCCACTGGAAGGGGTTTCATTTGGATTGTATGCAGGAGAAGATATTGTAAATGCAGCAGGAAAAGATGTGGTGAAAAAAGATGAACTGGTAGCAGTTGAAAAAACAGATCAAGAAGGAAAATTGAAGTACTCGGATACCATTCCACACGGGAAATATTATCTGAAGGAACTGGAAGGTCTGCCAGGATATCTACCATATGAAGAGAAGATTGAAATTGATGCTTCTTATACGGATCCGGAATTGGAAGTGATTTCTATACAAAAAGAAGTGGAGAACCAGCCGACGAAAGTTGAAGTTACAAAAACAGACATTACTGGAGAAAAGGAAGTGGAAGGTGCCAGACTACAGATTCAAGATGAAGAAGGCAACGTAGTAGAAGAGTGGACTTCTACAAACGAATCGCATATCATTTATGCATTAAAACCGGGTAAGTACATACTTCACGAAGAGCAGGCTCCAACAGAAAACGGATATGTGAAAGCAGAAGATGTGGAATTTACCGTAGAGGAAACCGGAGAAATCCAGAAAGTTTCCATGAAAGACGATCATACAAAGATTGAAATCACAAAAACGGATATCACCGGAGAACAGGAAATTGAAGGAGCCAAGTTACAGGTACTGGACGAAGAGGGAAATATCATAGAAGAATGGACCTCTACCAAAGAACCTTACCGGATCGAATATCTACAGCCGGGAAAAACATATATCCTTCATGAAGAAGCTGCACCGGAAGGATTTTTGATTGCAGAAGATGTAGAATTTACTGTAGAGGAAACCGGAGAAGTACAGAAAGTTTCCATGAAAGATGAAGTACCAATGGGGCAGTTAATTATTAAGAAAACAGATGCAGAAGATCAGACACCACTTGCCAATGTGGAATTTGAATTGAAAAACAAAGAGACTGAGGAAGTGGTTGGAAAACTTACTACAGATAAAGATGGAGTTGCAACCAGTGAACTGCTGCCGATTGCCACATACGAAGACGGAAAAGCAGTAGGACCGATTACTTATGTATTATCGGAAACGAAACCGTTGGAAGGATATGAAGAGCATACGGAAACCTATGAAATCACATTTAGTTATGTGGACGCAAAAACAAAGGTTATTGAAGTGGTAAAAGAAATCCAGAATAAGAAACTTCCGCAGACACCGGAAAAACCAGAGGACGTAAAAACCGGGGATAATACCATGCTCCTGCTGCCAATCGGTATTGCAGTAGTAGCGGCCTTTGGTATTGGTATTGTCCTTTGGCGGATCAGACGCACAAAGAGATAAAAAGCATTTGGAGATGATGGAACACTAGACCTGCGGGGTGGTGTAAAGAACATTTCTGGATGCTTTACCAGAAGATTTCGGGGCGGTACCGGACCCCGCAAGTGAAAGGAAAGGTGATGCTGAAGCGAAAGAAAAGAATTTAAAAGTTTTTATAAAAGTGTAAGCGGCAACGAAGCAGAAAAATGGAGGTATCCGACCAGATTGGATACTTATGGCTGTGGCTGTATGCATAATTGTTCCTACTGCTATGCACGCAGCCTTTTGGATTTCCGCGGACTTTGGAATGCAGAAAATCCAAGAGTGGCAGATATCCAGAAAATCCGGAGAAAATTGGAAAAGGTGCCACCGGGAACCATTTTAAGACTTGGAGGCATGACAGATTGCTTTCAGCCGATGGAAAGTCAGGAACAGATTACCTATCAAACCATAGAACAGTTAAATGAATATGGTATTGGGTATCTGATTGTGACAAAATCCCATCTGGCAGGAGAGGAACGATACCGGAAACTTTATGATCCGAAGCTGGCACATATCCAGATCACCATTACCTGTTTTGATGATAAAAAGGCTCTTGCCTATGAAAAGGCAAGTAGTCCGTCAAAGCGGTTAAGGGCATTGTTAAAATTACAGGAAGAGGGCTTTGATGTCACATTACGATTAAGCCCTCTGATTGAGGAGTATTTGGATTTTGAACACTTAAATAGGCTGCCGGTAGACAAAGTTTTGGTAGAATTTCTTCGAGTGAATGGATGGATTAAAAAGTGGTTTCCGGACTTGGATTACCAGAAATATGTTCTGCGTCAGAGTGGGTACTGGCATTTACCATTGGAAGAAAAAATCAGGATATTGGAAAAAATTCATCTTCCGTTGACGGTCTGTGAAGATGTCACAGAACATTATGAATATTGGAAACAACATATCAATCCAAACCCACTGGATTGCTGTGATTTAAGAAAATAAGAGGCATAAGTGCAGGCGGCAGCGTATCAGTTTTGGTATGCTGCCGCTTTTTTACGTTGGAGGTAAGCAGATGAAAAAAGAATACTTTTTACTTGGGATATTAAGCGTGATCTTGCTGGCAGCAGGAGTCTGGATTTATCAGATTATTAGTGAATATCAAAAAGCAGAACGGGAATATGAACAGTTACAAGAATATGTAAAAGTAGAGAAGAATACAAGGGATCCGGAAAATACGAAACCAAATGTTGCAGAAGATGATGAGGAAGGAGAAAAGCAGGAAGAAACTGTAACGGTGGATTTTGCTTCTCTGCAGGCAATTAACCCAGATATTGTAGCGTGGCTTCGGATTCCGGGGGTGTTGGAATATCCAGTAGTGAGAGGGGAAGATAATTCCTACTATTTAAACCATACCGTACAAAAAACTTATAACATTGCAGGAAGTATTTTTCTTGATTATCGGAACGAACGAGATTTCTCGGATAGTAAGAATATTATCTATGGCCATAATATGAAAGATGGCAGTATGTTTCATGTGTTGAGAAATTATCAGGATATTGATTTTTTTCAGGAACATACGAATATGGAGGTTTATTTACCAGATGGAAGGAGTTTGAACTACCAGATTACAGCTTGTGAACAAGTGCCGGCAGATAGTGAAGTGTATCAGATAGAAAAAGGAAATAGCGGAGATAAAAAGAAAAATGAAATTATATTGTCTACCTGTAGTGCAAAAACAAACATCCGGATTATTATAAAAGCTGATTTGAAAAAAATAATTTAAAACAATAACTGCAAGATATTTTGAAAAATCAGATAACAAAAGGAGACCTAAGTGTATTTAATAGAAATTGATACAGGAAAACTTGATTTTCAATGGATATCACACGAAGAATATTTGGAGTTTTTTGGCTATCGGGGCATACGAAAAGAAAAAGAAA
>ENA-OPYY01000125-OPYY01000125.1-human-gut-metagenome-genome-assembly--contig:-NODE-125-length-33341-cov-1.168664_pt1 | contig 33341 bp, 41 predicted proteins | sample MGYA00242472_ERZ504481 | MGnify/ENA primary metagenome ERZ504481 (study PRJEB26092, sample SAMD00036265) | human gut metagenome | host: Homo sapiens | study: EMG produced TPA metagenomics assembly of...
CTTCATCTGTGCCTTTTTCGTTCCTGCGTATGGAGTATCCGTTTCAATCGCTTCAAGCACCGCATTTAATTCATCTCCAAGGAAAATAGATACCACTGCCGGAGGTGCTTCATTCGCACCAAGTCTGTGGTCATTTCCTGCTGTTGCAACAGAAAGGCGGAGCAGATCCTGATAATCGTCCACTGCTTTGATCACTGCACACAGGAATAATAAAAACTGTGCATTTTCATACGGTGTCTCTCCCGGAGATAACAGATTCACGCCTTTATCTGTCGCAAGAGACCAGTTATTATGTTTTCCACTACCGTTTACTCCGGCAAATGGCTTTTCATGAAGCAGACATACAAGTCCATTCTTTGCTGCCACTTTCTGCATGATCTCCATGGTTAACTGGTTATGGTCTGTCGCAATATTTGTTGTCGTATAAATAGGGGCAAGCTCATGCTGTGCCGGAGCCACTTCATTATGTTCTGTCTTAGCCAGAATTCCCAGTTTCCAGAGTTCCTCATTCAGTTCTTCCATATAAGCCGCAACTCTTGTCTTAATCACGCCAAAGTAGTGATCATCCATCTCCTGTCCCTTTGGCGGCTTCGCACCAAAAAGAGTGCGTCCTGTAAATCGAAGATCTTTTCTCTGTTCATACATTTTCTTTGTAATGAGGAAATATTCCTGTTCCGGTCCTACCGATGTACGGACACATTTCACATCATCATTTCCAAACAGATGAAGAATACGAAGCGCCTGCTTATTCAAAGCTTCCATAGAACGAAGCAACGGAGTTTTTTTATCCAGTGCCTCTCCGCCATAGGAACAGAACGCTGTAGGAATACATAATGTTTTCTCTTTGATAAACGCATAAGAGGTAGGATCCCATGCTGTATATCCTCTTGCCTCAAAAGTAGCCCGAAGTCCCCCAGATGGGAAAGAAGATGCATCCGGTTCGCCTTTGATCAGTTCCTTTCCGGAGAATTCCATAATCACGCCACCGTCCGGGGATGGAGAAATGAAGCTGTCATGCTTTTCTGCTGTTACGCCGGTAAGAGGCTGGAACCAGTGTGTATAGTGAGTAGCTCCATTTGCAACTGCCCAGTCTTTCATAGCTGCTGCAACTGCATTGGCCACGCTAATATCAAGCTTTGCACCTTCGTCAATGGTTTTTCTCAAAGATTGATAAACCTTTGCTGACAAATTTGCTTTCATCACTCTGTCGTCAAAAACTTTACATCCAAAAAATTCTGAAACATTCTTCATAATGTCACTCCTTCCAATTTGAAAATAAAAAGGCAAGGTTGTCTTTCATGGTACTTTTCCCTGCACCTGCAGAACCTGCCACCGGCAGCTTCCTACGGATGCTTTAGCAACACTCAAGACGCCCTTGCCTTTTGAATCAAATTGCATCTATTTTAATTTTATAAAGTAAAAAGCGCCTCTGAGAATTTCATCTCAAAGACGCCTTTGCCTTTACGTGTTGGATAATACACCCGGAAAAATCATTTGTCAATCCCTTTTTTTAATTTTTCACTCATCCTTTTCCCGACTCGACTTTTTCCAGGTCATTCCATCTGCCGATTTATAGAACGCCAGAGAAAACATAATTACTCCTCCAATTTTAATTCATATAAGTTTAATCTTATTGCAATTGTTCAAAAGTTCTTTTATCGTATCGCTTTATTTCTTTATGAAACAAGGAATATTTTCGAACAAACTCTATACAATCTTCTCTTTCAATTCGCTTAACTTTAGGTTTACCATTAACAATATCGCATACCTTTACTTCTGGCATGCCACTTCCAATAAGCGTTATTGCACTGCGCGATCTCATATTTTCACCTCGTATCCTCATTTTTTGAATTATTATATAGCAAGTATGAAAAAATAACAACTGCGAGGTGAAATACATTGTTTCTTGACAAAACTTACCATCTGCTGTATATATATTGAATATGAGCAAAGGCGTTCATTTTTAGAGTAGAATTTTTTCTGCCCTTAAAATGGACGCCTTTGTTTTTCTATTTATTCTGAAAGGAAGGTATATGATATATGAAAACTGAAGGTCAAGTGAGAATTCCTTCCGGATGTGCAATCTCAGCAGTCATTTCCAAAGAAGGAAACAAGATGTCCGGTGAAATGATCATAAATTCCATGAAACCCATGCATGACCGTTCCAACGGATTAGGCGGAGGCTTTGCCGGTTATGGCATTTACCCTGAATATAAAGAGTTTTATGCATTACATATGTTCTTTGATACCCGTGACACAAGAAAAGAATGTGAAGCTTTCTTAAAAGAACGGTTTGAAATCATCCAATCCGAAATTATTCCGACCCGCAAGATTCCGGCTATTACAGATGAACCGATTATATGGAGATACTTTGTTGCTCCACTAAAATCCGTGCTGGTTTCTTTACAGCTGGACGAAAAGGAATTTGTTGCCAGAACTGTTATGAAGATCAACGCCGAAATGTCCGGTGCTTATGTTTTCTCCAGTGGCAAGAACATGGGAACCTTCAAAGCGGTAGGTTTCCCGGAAGATGTGGGTGTTTTTTATAAACTGGAAGAATATGAAGGATACTCTTGGACTGCCCACGGACGCTATCCAACGAACACTCCCGGATGGTGGGGCGGCGCACATCCGTTTACGCTGCTTGACTATTCTATCGTACATAATGGAGAAATTTCCTCTTATGATGCGAACCGCCGATTTATCGAAATGTTTGGCTACAAATGTACGCTCCAGACCGATACCGAAGTCATTACCTATATTATAGATTATCTGCTCCGTGTACAGGGACTTACCCTTGGTGAAGCTGCAAGTGTCATTGCTGCCCCATTCTGGAGTACCATTGCAGCAAAAACAGATTTGGAAGACCAGAAAAAACACACCTATCTTAGAACCATGTTCCCAAGTCTGCTTGTGACCGGTCCTTTCTCTATCGTTTTAGGATTTGATGGCGGACTGATGGCACTGAATGACCGGTTGAAACTGCGTTCTATGGTAGTCGGGGAAAAAGACGACAAGGTATTCATTGCCAGTGAAGAGGCTGCCATCCGAACCATGGAACCGAATGCCGAAAACATATGGTCTCCTGCCGGTGGTGAACCAGTCATTGTAAAAGTAAAGGAAGGTGCATTTTAATGAGCGTAGAATTTATCTATCCGGAATTTGAAGTAATCAGAAATGAAAACAGATGCATTGCCTGTCGGGTATGCGAACGACAATGTGCCAATGAAGTACATAGTTATGACGAAGAACATAAAATTATGAAGTGCGATGAATCGAAATGTGTCAACTGCCAGCGATGTGTTTCTCTTTGTCCGACCAGAGCACTAAAAATTGTAAAGAGTGACTGTACCCTGCGCGAAAACGCAAACTGGTCAAACGATACGATTAAGGAGATTTATAAGCAGGCGAACAGTGGCGGCGTCCTTTTATCTTCCATGGGTAATCCCAAACCACTGCCTGTATACTGGGATAAAATCCTGATCAATGCATCACAGGTAACAAACCCTTCCATTGATCCCTTGCGGGAACCGATGGAAACCAGAGTTTACCTCGGAAAGAAGCCCCAAAAAGTGAGTCGTACAGAGGACGGAAAATTAGACTGCAGACTGCCGCCGCAGCTGGAGCTTTCCATGCCTGTCATGTTCTCTGCCATGAGTTATGGTTCTATCAGCTACAACGCTCATAAATCCCTTGCACTGGCAGCTACTGAGCTTGGCATCTTATATAACACGGGGGAAGGCGGCCTTCATGAAGATTTTTACTGCTACGGCGAGAATACCATCGTACAGGTGGCTTCCGGACGTTTCGGCGTTCATGAGGTTTATCTGAAAGCAGGTGCTGCCATAGAGATTAAGATGGGACAAGGAGCAAAACCGGGCATTGGCGGACATCTCCCCGGTGCAAAAATTGTCGGGGATGTATCACGTACCCGCATGATTCCGGAAGGCTCTGATGCAATTTCACCGGCTCCGCATCATGATATTTATTCCATCGAGGACTTGCGTCAGCTTGTGTTCTCTTTGAAAGAAGCTACAGAATATAAGAAACCTGTCATCGTTAAAGTCGCAGCCGTTCACAATATTGCTGCCATTGCAAGTGGTATTGCCCGCAGCGGAGCTGATATCATCGCCATTGATGGCTTCCGTGGCGGTACAGGAGCCGCTCCTACCAGAATCCGGGATAATGTTGGTATTCCCATCGAGTTAGCACTTGCCTCCGTTGACCAAAGACTTCGTGACGAAGGTATCCGAAACAATGTATCACTGGTAGTCGGCGGAAGTATCCGGAGTGCTGCTGATGTGGTAAAAGCCATTGCACTTGGTGCAGATGCCTGTTATGTGGCTACCGCTGCCCTTCTGGCTCTTGGCTGCCACCTTTGCCGACCTGCCAAAGCGGTAAATGTAACTGGGGAATCGCAACCCAGCGTCCAGAGCTTGTAAAGAGACTGAATCCTGAAATGGGAAGCGAACGCCTGATGAATCTTATGACCGCATGGAAACACGAAATCAAAGAACTGATGGGTGGCATGGGCATCAATTCCATCGAGGCTTTACGAGGAAACCGTCTGATGCTACGTGGCATTGGTCTGACAGAAAAAGAGCTTGAGATACTTGGTATCTCTCATGCAGGAGATTGATAAAAATGAAACGAATCTATGTAAAAGAAGAATGGTGTCTCGGATGCCATTTATGCGAATATAATTGTGCTTTTGCCAATTCCGGCAAACCAGATATGACAGAAGCATTAAAAGGAAAGCCAATCTTTCCTCGTATCCATATTGAAGAAGGCGAAAAAATCTGTTACGCCGTTTCCTGCAGACACTGTACCGATCCATTATGCATAAAAAGCTGTATTGCAGGTGCAATCTCAAAGATTGACGGAGTTGTCCATATAGACCAGAACAAATGCGTGGGATGCCTTACCTGTGTTCTGGTCTGTCCATATGGGGCACTGGCACCGAATGAAAAAGGCATTATGCAAAAATGTGAACTTTGCATTGCTAATACCTGCGGTGAACCAGCCTGTGTAAAAGGCTGTCCGAACCGGGCAATCGTCTATGAAGAAAGGGGTGAGTAGAATGGCTCAATATGTTGTGATTGGAAATGGTGTTGCTGCTGTGGGCTGCATTGAAGGTATCCGAAAAGAGGATGCAGCGGGCAAGATCATCGTAATTTCAGAAGAACCGCATCCTGTATACTGCCGCCCACTAATCTCCTATTATTTGGAAGGCAAAACGAATCTGGAGAAAATGGCATATCGTGATAAGAATTTTTATGAAAGAATGGGATGTGAAGTTCTCTATGGAAAGAAAGCTGCGCAAATTGATCCTTCCACAAAACAGATAGTCCTAAACGATGATACCGTGATTCCTTATGATAAACTCTGCATTGCCACTGGTTCCTCTCCTTTTGTACCTCCTTTTACGGGTCTGGAATCAGTGGAACAGAAGCATTCCTTTATGACGATAGATGATATGCTGGAAATGGAAGCTTCCATCAATGAAAATTCGGATGTGTTGATCGTAGGTGCCGGTCTCATCGGTTTAAAATGTGCCGAAGGTTTAAAAGACCGTGTTTCCAGTATTACGATATGCGACCTTGCAGACCGTGTGCTTTCCAGTATCCTTGATGCTGACTGCGCAGCTATAATGCAAAAACATCTGGAACAAAATGGAATCAACTTTATGTTAAATGACAGTGCAATATCTTTCGATAAAAATACTGCTTTTATGAAAAGCGGAAAAACCGTTCGTTTCGATGTTTTAGTCCTTGCTGTCGGTGTTCGTGCAAACACTTCTTTGATAAAAGGAATTGGTGGTGAAGTGAACCGTGGCATTTTAATCAGCAACAAAATGGAAACTTCCATTCCTGATATTTATGCCGCTGGCGACTGTACGGAAGGCGAAGACATTTCGTTCCACGATAAACGTGTCCTTGCCATTTTGCCAAATGCTTATATGCAAGGAAATTGTGCTGGCATCAATATGGCAGGCGGTTCTTCTGTTTTCGATAAAGGAATCCCTATGAACTCCATCGGTTTCTTTGGATTACATGCCATGACCGCCGGAAGCTACTATACCGCTGAACAGGGCTACGAACTGTATGAGGAAAAGTCAGAAGGAACTTTAAAACGTCTGTTTACCAAAGGTGACTATTTAACCGGATTTATCCTTATCGGGGCAACTGAACGGGCTGGAATTTATACTTCTTTAATCAGAGAACGTATTCCTTTAAGTTCCATTGATTTTGAAATGTTGAAAAAAAACTGCTACTTCTACAGCATTTTCCGTAGAAAAGCGTAAACAATTTTTGGAGGTGTGGTATAATATGAAAATCATTGATGCTGCAAATTTAGATTACAGAGCTGTAAATGAAGCATTGCGTGGGACAGACAACGACTGTACGATTGAAGGCTGTTGCGGTCAGAGATTCATTGCTGCCGGTATGTCTGATCGGAATCTTACAATCAATGGAATTCCGGGAAATGCACTGGGCGCATATTTAAACAATGCCAATATTACCGTAAATGCCAATGCTCAAGATGCAGTAGGCGACACCATGAATGAAGGGAAGATCCTGATCCATGGCAATATTGGTGATGCCGCCGGATATGCCATGCGCGGCGGCAAAATTTATGTACAAGGCAATGCAGGATACCGTGCCGGAATTCATATGAAAGCGTACAAGGAAAAGATTCCAGTCATGATCATCGGTGGGTGTGCCGGAAGCTTTCTTGGGGAATATCAGGCTGGCGGCGTAATTATCGTCCTTGGACTTCACACAGACGCCAAACGTATCGTAGGCAATTTCCCATGTACCGGAATGCACGGCGGTAAAATGTTCTTGCGCGGCAACTGTGAGGATATCCGCTTTCCGGAACAGGTAACTGCAAGATGTGCAGCCCCAGAGGATTTAGAAGAAATCCAGGAATATCTGTCCGAATACTGTGCAGACTTCGGATATTCTGTGGACGAACTTTTATCCGCTCCTTTTACAGTCGTCACACCAGACAGTAAAAACCCATATAAACAAATGTATGTAGCAAATTAAAAGAAAGTAGGTAGGCTTATGAAGTATTCAAAAGAAGAGGTAATGCAATATGTGCGGGAAGAAGATGTAAAATTCATCCGCCTCGCCTTTTATGATGTATTTGGCAAACAGAAAAACATATCCATCATGCCAGAGGAACTTCCTCGCGCTTTTGAATGTGGAATTGCCATTGATGCATCTGCCATCGCAGGCTTTGGCGATGAAAACCATTCCGATCTGTTTCTCCATCCGGATGCAGACACACTTATGCCCCTGCCATGGAGACCAGAGCATGGCCGTGTGGTACGAATGTTCTGTTACATTACCCACCCAGACGGAAAAACATTTGAATGTGACACCCGTTCTATTTTAAAAAAAGCAATTCAGGATTCCCAAAATGCAGGATTCCAGTTCTTCTTTGGTGCTGAACAGGAATTTTACCTGTTTACTCTGGATGATAATGGGAACCCGACCAAAGAGCCTTATGATATCGCAGGATATATGGATATTGCCCCGGAAGACAGAGGCGAAAATATCCGCCGAGAAGTATGTCTGACACTTGAACAGATGGGAATACAGCCTGAAAGTTCTCACCACGAAGAAGGTCCGGGACAAAACGAAATTGATTTTCGCTATTCCGATCCACTGACTGCTGCTGACAATGCCATGACCTTCCAGACTGTTGTGAAAACAATCGCCAGACGTAATGGGCTTTTTTGCTGATTTCAGCCCGAAGCCACTGGAAGATAAACCGGGAAACGGATTCCATATCAATATATCTGTAAAATCCTCTGATAATACAGACTATATGAATTATATGATTGCTGCTATTCTGGATAAGGTTGCAGATATGACCGTATTTTTAAACCCGACAGAAAATTCTTATCAGCGTTTTGGCAGCAATAAAGCTCCAAGATATATCTCCTGGTCCAGCGAGAACCGTTCCCAGCTTGTCAGGGTTCCTGCTGCTGTAGGCAAATACCAACGTGCGGAGCTTCGCTCTCCAGATCCATCCGCAAATACTTATCTTGCATTTGCCCTGCTGATTTATGCAATTATGGATGGCATTCAGAATAAACTGGAACTACCAGGTCCCGCTGATATGAACCTGTATAAAGCAGATGCAGATACGCTGGCAAAATTTGAGCAGCTGCCCGGCGATTTTAAATCCGCATGTACTGCAGCCGTAAACAGTAATTTTATAAAAGAACATATACCAGATGCTATCTTAGATATTTATTGCAATAAATAATTCAAACCAACGAAAAAAGGAGGAGGTGTAAAATGAGTTTAAGAGAACGTTTTTACAGCATACTCATCGTGTCTGCAACAGATAGTTTCACCTCTGCCTTTGCTGACCTACTCCCCGAAACAAGATACTACCCTATCCATAATGTTACAAGTGTCAGTGCTGCCAAACGGGCACTTGCCGAAAAAACATTTGATTTTGTTATCATCAACGCCCCTTTGCCTGATGATGTGGGTACTCGTTTTGCAATTGACACCTGTACTACCAAACCGTCCGCTGTGTTGCTTTTGGTAAAAAGTGATGTTCATTCCGGTATCCACGATAAGGTTGCTGAGTACGGCGTCTTCACTTTGCCAAAGCCAACCTCAAAACCAACCATGCTGCATGCCCTTAACTGGATGGAAAGCGCCAGAGAACGACTGAGACAATTTGAAAGGAAGTCTCTGTCCATCGAAGAAAAAATGGCTGAAATCCGTCTGGTCAACAAGGCAAAATGGATTTTGATCAGTGAACTCTCCATGAGCGAACCTGATGCTCACCGTTACATAGAAAACAGGCAATGGATCGCTGTATTGCAAAGCGAACCATTGCCGAAGAAATCATCAAAACTTATACTTAATCCCCTTTTAACCTTGCAATGGTAAAACTTCTCCCTTTCTATCTCCATTGCGTTCCACTTGAAGGATACACTCCGTACATAATGGTGTGCATTCTTTTTCATTTATCGACTCTTACCAATTTGTTTCTCTTATTTTATGCTTCTGATGCCTGTACTTCTTTCGGTAAGACATCATCACGAAAACCCTTAAATACTGGCTGTCTTAGCGAATTAATGAGATTGGGCATATATTCCACAACACATACATGGTTCGTCTTCACCCAGATTACATCATGTTCCCCAATAGGCATCAAAAGGAATGGATTCTTGCCAGTCACTTCCAAAGTATCTATTGCTTCTTTTGTCACGCCAGATGTTACATACCCTCTGAAAATCAGTGTATTACCTTTGTATTTTGCCAGAACAAGGCTATACATATGTCCGCCTTTTTTGATATATCCCGCTACTACAAAGTCCTCGTCTGCCATCCGTTTGAATTTGATCCAGTCCTTCGTTCGTTTCCCCATCAGATAAAAGCTGTCTTTTCTTTTTGCAACAACGCCTTCCAGTTTGCTCGCCTCTGCGCCATATAAAGCGCAGTCCCCGAACCTTCCACATATCTGGACACCGATATTCTCGAATCCTCATTCACAAGCCGGGATAATTGTTCTTTCCTGTCCATCAGGGGTGTCCATATCAGTTCTTTTCCTTCTATATAAATGCAGTTAAAGGCAACGAAGGATGCCGGATAGCGCAATGCTTCCATCTCTATCTTGAATTTGTCTGTGAGCAGCGTCCTCTTTTGCAGGCGATAAAAATCTGGAACTCCATTTGTCAAAACAACGATTTCGCCATCTAATATGCATCGTCCTCCTACATTTTTACTGATTTCTTTCAGTTCTGGGGACCGTGGGAGCATTCGTATATTGCGTTTATTACGAAGATCCACCATACCGTAATCTATATAAGCCAGACATCGGAACCCATCCAGCTTCATCCTTGGAACGCTCTTAGGAATGGCAGCAATCTCATCATAATAAAACAAGGTTTTAACAATAATCCCTTCCTTTGTAGGGTACAGCACAAGAAGTTTTTCATTTGTTCCCATCACTATTTTTGCGATTGCTACCTTTTTTTGTGCTAAAAGTGCCTGCCTTAACAATTCATACGCTTTCTCCGCCCCTGTATCCGGAACTGCATAGTAATCCTTTTCATAATAAATCATATTGACTTCTGCCATCTTTGCAAACTGCGGAATATGTATTGGATATTATTACCGTCATAGTTTCCAAAACGCTTCATGACAGCAGCTCCCCCACCGACAAATACAATCTCTGTCACTTCAAGGTTGTAGCCATGCTCCAAAAGAATATTGTAAACCTTATCTACATAAGCTCTGAGGCATTCTTCCACGATGGTCAGATACTTCTGAGGAAGTCTCTCATGTTTTCCGGTTCTCATAATTTCCTGTATATCTTCCTCCGAAAGCTCCTTACCATACTGCCTCATACATTCCTCGTTGATTGTCCTCATGCACTTAATCAAGCCTTCCCTGATTGTGATACACTCAGCTTCATTCGGTGCAGAATCTTCAATGGGCATAATGTCGATAGTCCAGCTTCTCTGCTCCAAATCTTGTAAGAGGCAACCCTACGGATAAGAGAATATTTGCATTTCTCATTCCTCGTCTGTTTAACTCTTTTGCAGTCTCCGCCAATGTGAGAATGTAGAAGTTATCATTTTCTACCTTCAAATCCCTTACCTCAAGTTGCTTACCGCCTACCTTGTAATAGGAACCGTTAAACTCTACTACATTATTGTAAAATGCAGGTTCCGTTGTAATTTCCTTTACTCCGGTTGTAAATACCTGACTAACTGTTTCATTCCAGACCAGCCATGATCCACACCGACAACAGCCATTGCCACAAGCAACGCAAATTAACATATATATCCTATAGTTGATAATTTACAGAGTCCTCATATTTCCAAAAGCTTAAATCCAATAACATAATGCTCTTTCCTATCATATGTATTTGCTTTGCAAAAACTGAAATTTGACAATCCATGTGAATAATAGTTTCCACATTCAAGAAAAAATTGCCTTGAAAATAGCACTATAATTATGAGTTCCTATTTTTAAATTTGCTGATAATTGTAGTTATACCAACTGTAATAAAAGAAATCAAACCACTAAACACGCATAAAAATCCAATTGGGACAAGAAAGAAATTCTCATGCAGCACTCCTTGTGCATCAATATACTCTACCGACAGTCCCTTCACAAGAAGCAGTATAATTCCGATTAAAATCAAGAAACTGCCTATAATCGAGCACACCATATTATACTTGGCTCTTCTGGTTTCACTTCCATCTTTGATTACTTTTTCTGTCATGTTGTTCATTTCATTTTCTCCTTTAATCAAATAATCCAGAGATATTTGAAACACATCAGACATCAAAATAAGCATTCCTATATCTGGAAGATTTTTGTTATTCTCCCAGTTTGAAACAGCTTGTCTACTCACATTCAGTTTCATAGCAAATTGTTCTTGTGTCAATTTTTCTTTTTGACGAATGCTTTTAATTTGTTCTCCAAAATCCATGTATTTCACCTCCGTGTTTCCAGTCTATAATTCAACCAAGTTTTTTTCAAGAAAGTGCCTCTTGCATATCAAAAAAACAGACGCAAGAACCTCTTGCATTCCTATATTGAGGCTAATATTCCCTTCTCCAACATTTAAATTTCCCGTTTTATCTATTTCCTTTTTTTACTGATATATCTTCCAGCAAAACTATAAAAGCACAAAACATTATTAACCAAAAATTAGGGTACATTGCCATTTCACCTTCACAACTTGAAATTTAGTTCAATTCAAATTTTTAATGCTTCTTATTCTAAATATAAACTATAAGATCTTTGTCATTTATACTTATTTACCCAATAAGATTTTATAGGTATTTTTCTCCTTTTTATATCTGCCATAAATTCTTCTTTGTCGATATTACTGTCAATGGTAAATAATTTTTGTCCTTTGACATAGACACATATAGAACCTTTCTTTCTCTCACATTGCGTAATATCTTCAAAACGAAAAGTTCTCTTTCTCCCAAAAGTTGAACGCCATGTAATTTCATCTTCGTTCGCTTCGAGTTTCCACATCATCATATTCACTGATCCAATGAAAGAAATCGTAAAAAAGATACTAAAAGTGAGTGGCGGAAATAAATCATCTTGTTGAATAGCATTTGCTACCGCAACCCACCCGAACAGAAATACAGCTAAATATGGTATAGTCTGTATAAACATTTCAAAAAGTGATTTTATAACTCCCATAGTTATCACTCCACCGTTTCTTTTTATTGTTAAGGAAAATAACGAGGTAAACCGTTTCAAATAGGAATGCATTTCATTTTATCGTGCCGTAACCGGTCCTCTGCCCTCACGTGAAAATACAGCCATGTCCATGTGCATAACCGCCAAAATAACCCATTCAAGTTCTAATTCCAAATCTAATTTTTCGATTACATATACTGAATTGTTAGAATTTTTTCAATCTTTGCAACACATTGATGCTCTATATTCTCTATTGTCCACAAATATTTTTTTTAGAGGACGAACCAAATCTGTATTTCCTGGACAACAAAAATATTTTTTATCATTGATAACAAAAAAATCACGTTCATTTTGTTTTTGAAACCCCGTAAAAAAATGCTTTGCCAACTTCCTCTTTATCTTTGTATATTTTGTATTTTAATTCTAAGAAAAAAGCTTTCGCTGTATTAACGATAGGAATGTAATCTAATACTCTGTAATTTCTATTTATTTGTTTCCATTCCCATATATGTTCATCAACTATTTTCCATTCAAATCTTTCTGTAGTATCCCTATAATTTGTATAACCTACTAATTGAGGCTTTTCTCGTATATAAAAGAGATGTTCATATTTTCGATTTTTCTTCTCTTCTTTTCTTACCAGTGTGTACATTTTTCCTGCCTTCTGAAATCAAATAAACTTCAACAAACATTATTTTACATTATATCATTCTTTTTCTGTTATCTAATAAACCTTATAAAGTAGAAAAAATTTCTCACACTTTTTTAATGGGATGCCGAATAACTGTTTTCCACTTTTCCGGGGCAACTTTTCTTGCATCTGACATATAGATCTCGTGATGCAGCCGCTCCCCATTAATGTCATTAACATAACCATTCTGTTCTATATACGCGTCCATCAGTACCACTGTTTCAGGTTCCTTGTCAAAAGAACCTAGGTGCATAATCTGAACGCATAATCCTTCATTAACCGTCAGAAATTCTGCTGAGGAACAATCGATTTTTTTTCTTTTTACCCGCTGTCTCTACCGCCCAGGCAAAATCTGCTTTGGAAACAAAATCCGGCAAACGGATAACGGTCCTGCCACCAAAAGCCTTCCAGCGGCGGGACTACATATTCAAAAAAGCCCCCCATCTTATATTCTGTTTTATAACTCATTTTCAGAATATATGCCACGGCATATAGTATACCGATTGCCTGCTGATATGCCCCATTTTCTTCATTTGGATCTCCCGACCCTCTCACTGCAATATAATTCATTTTCGGCACATCTACAATCTGCGGCTTATTCTTCGGCATATAATATTCCTTATATTCTTTCTTAAAATCAAATGCCATAACTTCCTCCTTCAAGCTTTAATTGATTCAACCGTTTTTACAAATTTGTTGTGTTTATAAGAAAACACTATCTGACTATTTGCTCTCTATTACATCCTCAATGATTTCAAAAGCTCCGTTCGCAAAATTTATTTTTCTCTTGTCTAATAGCTTTCCGTTTTGTGAAACAGATACGCAAGCTATATGTAATTGATCTTCCTTTGTTGGATCCGAGTTTCCCATTGAAGTTGTCCACTCTACATCAATGTCTGATTTTGTGATACTTGTGTCAGATTCCACTTCATATTGCAATGGTTTGAAAAATGCTGAAGTGGATTTTGAAGTCACTATAATCACATTATCGCTATTTTGATAGATTTCTACTGTATGATAGACAACATCTTTTTCATTTTCAACATAATCCTTATTCGGGGAAATTGTTTCCTCAAAGATTCGTTTGCCCTTGCCGATCACCCCTAAATCTTCTGATTCTTTGGAAGAACAACCTGTTGTTCCCAACGTACATAAAACTAGAAAAAATACCGCCAACATTGCTTTGAAATATTTTTTTCTCATGATAGCTACTCTCTTTCTACAAATTTTCATCTTCGTGTTCATGAAAATTGTTATTCTATACGAATATTGACTGGTCTCACTATAAGCTCCCCGGCACCTTCTACCTCGTACCATTTTCCTCGTTCTAGTTGAAGTGTTTCCGATACCCCAGATGTAATATAATCGATTTCATAAGTTTTCCCAGTTTCAACATCTGTAAATCTGACCTCTGTATCAACAGTACCATTTACTTTTACTCTTCTATTAACAGGTTGTATTTGCTCACTTTTCACTGTTTCGTTACCTGAAAGTGTAAAAGTATGCACTCTAACGTAACTGTTATAACTTATTCCGACAATAATGATAGCAAGTGGCATCGCAATTCCCACTACTCGTTTCCATCTGTTTTTCATTGCAGTACACCTCCTCGTAAGGCTGGAATTTTGCTTTCCTTACTCTTCGTCATCATCATTTTTTCTCTTCTTTTTTGAATCATAAAGAGTGCCTAAAATATCAACAACTTTTATTCCGTTCCTCTTATCACTTCACCATTTTCATCTACCAAATAAATTGCAAAAACAGTCTTAATTTGCGCTGGATAAGACTCCTGAACATCACCATTATACACAATGCTCACCCTCGTTCCTTCCTCAAGCTTTGGAACTTCTTCCTTTTGGGATTTCATTCCGATTGCTGCAACCTAAAAATAACACTACCAAACTACATACAGCTAAAAGAGTATACATTTTTTTCACATCACCGTCTCCTCAAAATCTAATTTCCCTTTTAAGAATTTTCAAATGAGCGAAATATAAATAACTTGAAACTCTACAATCAAAACCAACTCAGGAAATCTATCATCTCACCCATATTCCAACTGCTATAAGTAATATACCTAATATTCTTTCATATTTAATTACAAAACCATCACTAATGTTCCAGCGCCAATTAAAATACACCCTATCAAAGATTTTATTGTAAATTTTTCGTGTAAGAAAATAAAAGCAAGTGCCAAGGTAATGACCACACTTAACTTATCAATTGGAACAACTTTTGAAGCTTCCCCCATCTGTAATGCTCTATAATAGCATAACCAGGAAGCTCCGGTGGCCAATCCGGACAGAATCAAAAATACCCAGCTTTTTCGACTGATTTCTGATAATCCGCTTTGTGTATGAGTCAAAAATACCATTCCCCACGCCATCATTACCACTACAACAGTTCTTATAGCCGTGGCAAGATTAGAATTTACTCCATCAATACCAATCTTAGCCAGTATCGAGGTCAATGATGCAAATATTGCTGATAGTAGTGCAAATATAAACCACATAAATTTCATCTCCGTTTCACGCTTACAGATTTGCGGCTTCTTTATCAAAAATTATACCATACACAAAATAAACCGTCACTCTTTTTTGTACCTTTTTCATATATTGTAGTAACAGATCTTGACAGTGTCTTATCCTTCTCCTGACAAGAAAAACCCGGTCAGGGATCTGCCACTACATACCGCAGATACATCCTTGACCGGATTTTTTTCTTCCTTATTGTAATTGTATACAGTTTTAAGAGCTTTACAATTTTAATATTTCCCTTAGCTTTTTCAATGACATCCGGTAAACAATCAGCTGGTAAATACAGATTATAACTGCAAATCCTACTGTACATCCAAATGACATCCACTCCGTACTCTGGATTCTTTTATCATTTCCGATATAGATGATCATCAGAAATGAGAGGATCAGAAACAGTCCGATTGCCGTCGGAAGCACAAAGATTTTCCGGAGCTGGCTCTTGATACAGCGCATGATATAAGTATTTTTCGCACCAAGTTTTCTCAAATCGTCAAACATTTTCTGATTCTGCACACCGATCGTAACGCTTCGTGTATAAGCGATGATGCCGATTGCTGCCAGGCAGATGCAGGAGACATAGAGAAATGTCAAGATCATAATTCCACTCTCGTGAAGATAAGTTTTCATCTGGATCGGTTGAATCTCCGGATTGAATTTCCAGTCATGGTATAAATACGGATTTTCTGGATCCATCGGCTCTGTCATCCGATAGTGATAAGGTTCTCCGGCAGCTTCTGCCCGATCCTCTTCAGCTTCGTTATATGCATTCAGCACTGCCATATCTTTGCCTGCACGTCTGACATACTCTTTCCGAAGTTCGATTGCAAAATCATACACATTTTCACTCTCTTCCACATCAAAGAAGATCTGTTTCATCTGACGCTGTTCTGTCATCTGTGCCGTGATCGTCTGGAAGTCGCTGTCATTTAAAATATAGCGGTGTACATTTGCACGGTAAAACATGCGGTCTTCCACTGTCTTGGCAAATTTCAGATGCAGCTGTGCTCCGGTTTCCTGATTTGTCACAAGATCCATATCGGTATATTTCTCCCAGAAGTTTTCTGTCTGCTCCGGCAGGATAATCTGTGCAAATGTTCCCGGCTCTACCTCCATTTTTGTCCCGGTATACTGCTCATAGACAGATGCACTGATAAATTCTCCATAGGCATATGTCTCATAATAATCTTCGATCAGCTTCCCATCATCTGTCCAGTCTCTCTCGACCCCGGATGTCTGAAGTTCTGCAAGAAAAACTTCCTGATAATCTGTAATCGTCACTCCATATTCGTCTGCCATCACCTCGATGTCTTCCTTCTGGATCTCCTGCTCTGTCTGTCGGTAAATCAGATTAAAATCTACCGGCGTATCTGCCATTGTGCGAAACATCACAAGCTTGTCTGGGATATAGGAGCCTGCGTAGAGTGCTGCACCGGTCAGAAAAGCAAGGATACACATATTCCGGACGGTCTGTCTTCCCTGAAATTTCATCATACTGTTGGAAATCAGGTTATGATAATATTTCTGCGGCTGCTTCCCTCGCTTGTGATAGACGATAAAAAATACAAACAGCATATAGATTCCGACTGCCGCTACGAGATAGACTGCATTCCAGATAGCCGGCATCTGAAATTTCAATAAATTGGCGGTAAGCTGTGGCCCCGCATATCCAAAAAGCAGACCCACCACAAGAAAGATTCCGCCTGCAATTCCATAGCCTTTCTTTACAAGCTGAAGCGGTTCATTTTTCTTCTCTTCATTTAAAATATCCATCAGATTTGTCCGCCTCATATAGCGCGCTGCCATAAAAAATAAGATGAGCACTGTCACCGCCGCAAAGAAAAGACTGATACCAAGTCCCGCAGCCGAAAACATCCTCCGCTCTAGAATATCCTTCAGAAACGTGTGAAGCAGGACCCATATAATTCCAACTGACGCTGCAGCTCCAAGCACGATCCCGAATACGATTCCTTTGCCCAAAGATAGGAAAAGCTCTTTGTACAATTCTTTTTTCAGTCGTTTCTTCGTCATCCCAAGTGCAAGAAACACTCCGGTCTCACGGCTTTTTGTACGGAAAAATAATCCCGCCGCATAAATATTAAAGATTAGGCACCCAAGAACTGCCAGTGCGAAAATCATCATGATCATCTTCAGCGAATCTCCGCCCTCTGGAAATCCTGCCTGCACCACCGGGCTGTACAGTACACAGACAAAGGATGTCACAAGAAAAATCGAAAAAAAGGTACAGAATAGTAACTGCTTATAATTTTTCTTGTTATATCTGCGAAGTTTCAGGAAAATACTGCTGCTACTCATCTTCATTGCCATCACCACCATTAATGATTTTTTAATTCTGTCAGAAGTTCATCTAAAAATGTTCTCCGATCCCCGGTTCGGATCAACTCTTTATAGATTTTTCCATCTTTCATGACAATGACACGGTCACAATAGCTTGCCGAAAAGCTATCATGCGTGACCATGAATATAGTTGCATCCAGATTTTTCTGCGCTGCAAGAAATGCTTCAATGACTGCCTCACTAGATCTGCTGTCCAGTTTACATCCGCCAGAACAACTGGAGGTTTTGCGATCAATGCCCGTGCAATTGCTGCCCGTTGTTGCTGTCCACCAGACAATTCTCCCGGAAAGGCATCCAGCAGATCTTCCAGACGCAAAAAAGAGATGATAGAACGCAAGAGTTCCTCATCCAGCTTTCTTCCATCCAGCGTCAGCGGGAATACAATATTTTCATAAATATTTAGCATCGGCGCCAGATTGTAATTCTGGAAAATAAATCCGATCTTTCTTCTCCGGAAGACACTTTTCTCTTCCTCATCGAGATGATCTAAGACAACTTCCCCAATCTGTACGCGCCCCTCCGTCGGTTCGTCCAATCCTCCAAGCAAATGCAGCAGCGTAGATTTTCCGCTCCCTGAGATTCCCATCACCGCAAGAAAGCATCCGCGCTCTACTTCCAGATCAATTCCGTCCAACGCTTTGATCAAATGTGATCCTCTCTGATAATACTTTTTCAGGTTTTTGGTCCGTAGCTGTATCATATTACTTCCTCCCCTTTTCCTCTGTATCTTTTATCAGTCACTCCTTTTCGGAACGGTGGAATCCGGCTCGTTTAGAAGATAGACAGAAAATGTCGTCCCCTCCCCCACAATCGAAGCCACACTGATATACCCTTTCTCCAGTTCAATAATCTCCTTTGCGAGATGCAGACCCAGACCGATCCCTTCCTCTCCTTCTGCCTCCGGCTCGCGGTAAAATCGCTGAAAGATTTTATTAAGATGCTCTGCCGCAATGCCCCTTCCAGTATCAGAGATATTAATCTTCGTATAAAATTGTCCCTGATTGACATCTATTTTGATTTTCCCGCCCTGATCTGTATATTTCACTGCATTATCAAGCAGATTGAATACTGCTTCCACCGTCCATCTCCGGTCATGAATCAGCTCTGTCTCTTCCGGGCAGGAAACGGTGACAGTAATCTCTTTTTTCATCGCTTTCGGCATCACCTCGCTCATCGCTTCAGCAAGCGTATCAAACAACGGCTGACGCTTCTGATGCAAGGAGACAAGCCCGGTCTCCAGTCTTGACATCTTCGTCATCGCATCCATCAAGAAATTGATTTTCTCTGTCTGTGCCTCCATCATCGTAAAAAACTGTTTCTTTCTCTCCTCGGAAAGGTTGTTCCGCCCAAGAATTTCTGCAAACATCTTTAAATTTGCTGCCGGAGTTCTCACTTGATGCGCAATATCCGATACCATACTCTGAATCATTTCTTTTTCCTTTTGATTCTCCTCCCGTGTATAGATCATAATTTCATGATACTGTTTCATCCGATCCTGGATCTTTACAGTCAACGTATCATGATACTCCGAAAAGAGGCAGACAGAAAAGAACTGCGATCCCTCCAACTGCAAGCACGAGGGTCAGCACCATCGTTTCACAAATTTTATGCCTCATGCTCTTTCCCCCGCGCAAAAAGATACCCCATTCCATAAATGGTCTGAATATATTTATGAGATGCATCCTCGATCTTTTTTCTCAACCTGGTCATATTGACTGTCAGCGTATGCTCATCAATAAAATTTTCATCACAGTCATAAAGTCGTTCCAAAAGTACCTGTCTTGTCAGGATCCTCCCCGCATTTTCCACAAAAAGCTTTAATATCCGATATTCATTCGGCGTCAGGAGCAATGTTTCTGTCCCCCTCTGTGCAGTCATCTTGTCAAAATCAATCCGGAGATATCCATCGTCATATTGCCCCTGATCCCTTTTCTCATTTTGTCCTGTACGTTTCAGAATCACCGCAATTTTTCTTTTGAGTATCGATGGGGAAAACGGCTTTGTCACATAATCATCTGCACCGAGATCATAGCCTCCTAACACATCCTCTTCTTCTTTTCTTCCCGTCAAAAACATAACCGGAACGGTATATCGTTTTTTAATCTCCTTGTAAAATGTAAATCCGTTTCCATCTGGAAGATCTACATCCAGCAATAGCAGATCGAATTTTGATGTCTCCAACAACTGTCCCGCCTTCTTCAAAGAGTGTGCTGCAACCGTCAGATAATCTTCCTCCTCCAGTTCAAAGCAAAGCCCGGCAGAAAGTGCAATGTCATCTTCCACAAGTAGTATTTTCTTCATATACCCCTCTCCTCACTCTTCCTTTGTATTTTCCATTTTAAATTTATGTATTTTTATACACTTTTGAAATAAATTTACTATATTCCAGTACTTTTTACAATATTTCAAAAATTATTTTATTACATTGTGTAAAGCATACTAATTTTCATTTTAAATAATAATACAAACCATTCCCCCATTGCTGTCATTGACGATCTTCTGCATGGAATCCTGAAGTTTCACTTGACTTTCATCGGTGATTTTTGTAATCTTCCCACGGATTCCATCTGTGACAAGTTCCTCGATCGATTTGCCGAAAATGTTTGTATTCCAAATTCCCTCTGCTGATGCGCTCGTCTCATTGATATAGCGCACAAGATCCTCTGCCTGTTTCTCACTTCCTACGATTGGTGCAATCTCTGTCTCGATGTTTGCGCGGATCATATGGATAGACGGCGCTTCTGAATGAATTTTTACGCCAAACTTACTGCCCTGTTTGATGATGATTGGTTCTTCCAGATGGATTTCCTCCCTCTTCGGTGTGACAACCCCATATCCTTTGAGGCGCACAGCATCCATCGCGTCTTTGACCTGCTCATACTCTTCTTTCATTTGGGCAAGTTTTTTCATCGTTCCAATCAACTCATATTCTCCGCCGATCTTCGTTCCAGTCAGCTCACTGAGCAGTTCATAATAAAATGTCTCTGCCAGTTCCATCCGAATCTTCACTTTTCCGGTATCCATCTGAATCTCATCAATCTTGACCTCTTCAATGTAAGGACTATCAATCTTTGGCAGTCCGTCCGCTGCATTCCGGATTGTCTGAAGCCCCGCCATGATTTCTTTTACATGTACGAGCAGATCTGCCTTGATCTTATGGTCCATCGGCAGCATCTCCACCCATTTTGGTATGTAAAATTCCACCTCTGCAATTGGAAATTCAAATAAAATCTGTCGGATAATATGATGGATGTCATCTTCCCGAGCTGTTCGCAATTGACCGGAAGTGCACTGACTCCATATTTTTCTTCGATAGATGCAGCAAGTTTTTTTGTCTCTTCACTATATGGCTTCTGTGTATTGACAAGCACAATGAACGGTTTCCCGATCGACTGCAGCTCTCGAATTGTCTTTTCCTCCGGTGCAACATAACTATCCCGCTTTAGTTCCCCAAAACTCCCATCCGCCGTCACTACAATCCCGATCGTTGCATGTTCATGGATCACCTTCTTTGTCCCGATGGTCGCAGCTTGTGTAAATGGGATTTCATGGTCAAACCATGGTGTCTTCACCTGCCGCTCCGCATCATTTTCCATATACCCGGTTGCCCCCTCTGCCATATAGCCAACACAGTCAATCAGTCTCACTTTTGCCTTCACATCCTGTGAAAGCTGGATCTCTGCCGCCTCCTTCGGGACAAATTTCGGCTCTGTTGTCATAATCGTCTTCCCTGATGCAGACTGTGGCAGTTCATCTCTCGTCCTCGCCCGACTGTTTGCATCGGTCATATTCGGCAGTACGAGCAAGTCCATAAATCGTTTGATAAAAGTTGATTTTCCAGTACGCACCGGCCCTACAATGCCCAGATAAATTTCCCCATTTGTCCTTGCCTCAATGTCTTTGTATAAATGAAACGTCTCCATAAGAATACCCCCTTGCTATGCTGATACAATCTATGCAAAAAAAGCCAGTTTTAGAATCTCCGCTATTCTATTTATTTTTTTCTTTTTCCTAAAGCATTTTTATGCTATAATATTGCGGAATAACTACAAACGAGGTGAAACATGAATATTTTGACAACATTAAAAAAATCTATCATCGGAGGATTTCTGATCGGCTTTGGCGGAACTGTCTACTTAAATATGGACAATAAGATCGTCGCTGCATTCCTCTTCGGTCTCGGACTGTTTACGATCATCAATTTCGAGTTGAACTTATATACCGGTAAGATCGGCTATCTCTCAAAAGAGAACTGGAAAGAAATACTTCTGACACTGATTGGTAATTTCATCGGTACCAACCTCTTTGCGTTTCTCGTACTTCAGACACGCCTTGCAGGAAAATTAAAAGAAGCAGTTGCTCTGGCCGTGGAACTAAAATTGTCTGACAATCTGTTAAGCACATTCATCCTTGCGATTTTCTGTGGAATCCTGATGTCCATCGCAGTCGGAACCTTTAAAAAGCTTCCAAATATTTTTAGGAACACTGGCCCGTCTTTTTTGTGCGTGGCAGTCTTTATCCTCGCCGGATTTGAACACTGTGTAGCGAACATGTTCTTCTTCGCACTCTCAAGTTCTCCGGCAGACTATCTTCTGACACTGCTCGTGGCAATTGCCGGAAACAGTCTTGGCGGAATCGCATTCTACAGACTGACAAAAATAAAAGAAGCTGAAGTCTAAATAAGTTAATCGCACCTGTGACCGGGCTTTTCCTGGTCAAGTCATCCCTATATCCGGTACAACGAAAAACTCCTTCTCGTCAAGAAATGAATTGCTTTTCATTTTCTTTTGACGAAAAGGAGTTTTATTTTATTCAGGATTCCACTGCTGACTAAAAACAGTTTGAAATCCTTTTTCTTTTTCAATATTCAAATATCTTATGCTTCCCACGGCAGATCCGAATGTTCTGTCTTTCCATCCCGGAGCATCAGTTCTTTTACCGCCTCTGCCGCGCTCTTTCCTTCAAAGAGAACTGCATTGACCTGCTCAATGATCGGCATCTGCACTTCATATTTCTGTGCAAGCTTTACGGCTGCCTTTGTAGAATAGACACCTTCCACAACCATCTGCACTTCATCCATCGCCTGCTGCATCGTCCTTCCCTGACCGATCAGATAACCTGCTTTCCGATTCCGGCTGTGCACACTTGCACAAGTTACAATCAAATCTCCGATTCCGGTCAGTCCGGTGAAGCTCTCGATCTTTCCACCCATCTTCACCCCGAGGCGTGCGATCTCTGCAATTCCTCTCGTGATCAGAGCAGCCTTCGTGTTATCCCCGTATCCAAGTCCATCGGCAATTCCGGCAGCAAGCGCAATGACATTTTTCAGCGAGCCGCCAAGCTCGATCCCGAGAATATCCGGGCTTGTATAGACACGAAAGACTTCATTCATAAACATCTTCTGAAGATATTCGGCAGTCTCTTTTGTACGCGCCCCTACGACACAAGTCGTCGGAAGACATCTTCCGACTTCTTCCGCATGGCTCGGACCGGACAATACCGCCACATCCGCCTGTGGAATTTCCTGCTCAATCTGCTCAGAAAGTGTCATCAGTGTGCTTTCCTCGATTCCCTTTGCCACATTGACGATTTTCTGCCTTCTTTCACAAACGGAGCCATCTTCTTTGCAGTTGCCCTCGTAAACGGAGAAGGCACCGCAAGCACCATGAAATCCTGATCTGTAATTGCTTCCTGAATCTCATTGGTAAATTTCATCGTCTGCGGAAGTTTCACTCCCGGCAGCTTGCTTTTGTGCTCCCGCTCACGGTCAAGCATCTCCACCTCTGCCTGATCGATCGACCATACCGTCACATCATGCCCGTTTTTATCCAACAGTAATGCAAGTGCTGTCCCCCAGCTTCCTGCGCCCAATACTCCAGCTTTTGCCATAATCAGTCCTCCTGTTTCTTCTTTGCACCAAACTTATTTTCCGTTCCATTTAACAGTCTTTTGATATTTGCCCTATGCTTATAAAATGCAGACAACATTAAAAAGAACTGCGATCGCATACATCTCATACAGATGTGCCTGAGAAAGTCCAAATCCTCCGCGCTGTCCATATACAACAACCTCCACAACAAACAGCACAACAATTGTAAGAGATCCCAGAGAAACATATCTGGTAATTCCGACGATTACCCAGAAAACGATTGCCGCGATCAGCATCATCATCGGATTTGTCGCAAAAATCAACCCTGCGGTCGCCGCAATCCCCTTCCGCCCTTAAATTTCAAATAGAACGGATAGTTGTGTCCGAGCACAGCGCCCATTCCTGCATACATGGAAAGAAGTGCTAATTCCTCCGGGTAAGCCTGACTATAAAGTATATGTACGATCCACACTGCCACCACACATTTTAAGAAATCTCCGAGAAACGTGATCATTCCCGCTTTCCATCCTAATGTCCGCAGTGTGTTTGTCGTTCCGGCGTTACCGCTTCCATGCTGCCTGATGTCAATATGTTTCCATTTTCCATAGAGATATCCCGTCTGCAGCAACCCGCAGACATATCCTATGATCACACAGACCAAACGTTCCATAATTATCGGTCTTTCTCCTTTCTCTCGCGGATAAAGAATTTTAACGAGGTTCCCTTAAATCCAAACGCCTCGCGGATCTTATTTTCCAGATAGCGTGTGTAAGAGAAGTGCATCAGTTCCTTATCGTTGACAAAAATGACGAGGTCGGCGGCTTCACTGCCACCTGCGTAATATAGTAAAGTTTTAGTCTCTTTCCTTTATCTGACGGCGGCTGCTGCATCGCAACGGCTTCCATCATAATCTCATTGAGTACTCCGGTCGAAATACGAAGTGTCTGATTCTCCAATACCATATCGATCATATCGAACAGTTTTGGAAGGCGCTGCCCCGTCTTCGCAGACACATACATGATCTCTGCATACGGCATGTATGACAATACCTGACGAACATTCTTTTCATACTCATACATCGTCTTGTCATTTTTCTCAATGGCATCCCATTTATTTACAATAATAATCACACCTTTGCCGCGCTCATGAGCGATTCCGGCAATCTTAGCATCCTGCTCTGTGACACCTTCCACCGCATCGATCACAACTAAGACGACGTCTGCCCGCTCCACAGCTGTCACCGTACGGATAATACTGTATCGTTCCAGTTCTTCTTTGATCTTATTCTTTCTACGAAGTCCTGCTGTGTCGATGAAGACATATTCTTTTCCATTCCATGTAATCTCTGTATCGATGGCATCTCTTGTCGTTCCTGCAATATTGGAAACGATCACACGGTTCTCTCCGACCAGCTTATTGATGATCGAAGATTTTCCCACATTCGGCTTTCCGACAATCGCGATCCGAGGTCTCTCATCCTCTTCTTCCTCTGCAGAATGCTCCGGAAAATGTGCAGCGACTGCATCTAGCATATCTCCCAGTCCAAGTCTTGAGGATGCAGAAATCGGGATTGGATCTCCGATTCCCAGATTGTAAAATTCATACACATCTGCCATCAGTTTCTGGAAGCTATCCACCTTATTGACAACTAATACGACCGGCTTTCCAGAACGGCGCAGCATATCTGCCACTTTGGAATCCGAATCCTGAAGTCCTTGTCTGACATCCGTGATAAAGATGATCACATCCGCAGTATCAATCGCAATCTGCGCCTGCTCTCTCATCTGTGCAAGAATGATATCCTTGCTGTCCGGCTCGATCCCGCCTGTGTCAATCAGGGTAAATTCCCCGATCAAGCCATGTTACTTCTGCATAAATTCTGTCCCTTGTGACTCCCGGCGTGTCTTTCACGATGGAAATCATCTCTCCTGCCAGCGCATTGAATAATGTAGATTTTCCTACATTCGGTCTTCCTACGATGGCAACTACTGGTTTACTCATAGTTTCACTCCTATATCTGTCTTATTTTATTATTTTCTTTTGTCTTTGTTCTGACAAGTCACCTATATCTTCTCATCCAGAACTGCTTCGATGAGATCTTGTCCGCTTGATTTTACAATATCTATCTGCACTTGTAAAGCCTCTTTCAGCTGATCTAAGGTAACATCATCAAGAAATACTTCTTCGCCGTTTCTTAACATACAGCACGGCAGAAGCAATCTGCTTCCAAGCGGTCTGCCAGAAAGCTGTGCCTTCAGATCCTGCCCGGTGATCAGTCCCGCTACAGTGATCAGCTCTCCGAAGAAATCATTTCGAATCTCATAGAGATGGACAATCACATTTGGATATTTTGTCTGAAGTGTCTCGATCATTCTTTTTAAATACGGATACGCAAGTTTTCCGGTTGCCAGGGAAATCTCTGTCTCTCTGTCATCTCCGGACAATTTCTCAAATGCCTCCTGAAACTCGTTCTGCAAAAGTCTTGTCGTGCCGACTCCGTTTTCCAGCTGAAGGTAACCGTCGTAACGCTCTTCCTCCGGCATCTCCTCCCCGGCAAGAATGTACCATTCATCTCCTGCATGGATAAAGTGTGTTCCATATTCCTCATAGATTTTCTTCTGCCAACGGTGAATGATCGCAAGCACTTCCTTCGCCTCTTCTTTTGTAAATGGCTCCAACGGATACAGTCCGTCGCGGAATTTTGTCAATCCAACCGGAACGACCGATACACTCTGCAAATGTGGCAGATATGCTGTCATATCACGAATGCTCCGCTCCAGCTCCTCGCCGTCATTGATTCCTTTACAGAGCACGATCTGCCCATTCATCGTGATGCCGCCCTCATAGAGTGTCTGTACCTTCTTCAGTGCATCCCCCGCAAACCGGTTGTGCAGCATCTTACACCGCAGTTCCGGGTTCGTTGTATGAAAGGAAATATTGATCGGCTCCAGATGATACTGTACGATCCGGTCAATATCATGATCACTCATATTTGTCAGCGTAATGTAATTTCCCTGCAGGAAGGAGAGTCTGGAATCATCATCTTTAAAATAAAGTGTCTCTCGCATTCCTTTCGGCATCTGGTCGATGAAGCAGAACATACATTTATTTCTGCAGGAACGATACTCGTCCATCAGCCCCTGCTCAAACTCGATCCCCAAATCTTCCTCATAGTCCTTCTCAATCTCCAGCTCCCACTCTTCTCCGTCCGGCTTCTCGATCAGAAGTACAAGTTCTTCGTCATTTACAAGATAATGGTAATCAAAAACATCCTCTATTTCCTTGTCATTGATACTGATTAGGCAGTCCCCCGCTCCACGCCAAGTTCCCACGCAATACTTCCGTCCTCCACGGAACGGATGATATGTCTATGTTTCATATTGTCTTCTCCTAATTCTACTACTTCCAAACAAATACCGCCTGTATTTCGTCAAAATTTTTACATCTCTTTCGAAACATGCGTTTTCTGCCATATTTGTTTCTGGCTCCTTTTATCATACTAGATTTTTAAGGAAAAAGCAATTTTTTACACCTCTTTCTTGCCCCACAGATCAAAAAGTGATATAAATGAAATGTCAATAAATTTTTTAACGGAGGCCATTATGCCAAATATTCAATTATTAGAAAAAACTCTTCCGGCGGCACCGCTTCGCATTGCAGCACTGGAAAGCTGTCTGCCGCTGGCACAAAAAGTCGACGACTACATCGTGACATTCCGGAAAAGTGCCCTGGAATCCATGCAGTCTTCTGCACTTTACGCAAACTACAAAAAGGACAGTTACCTTCTGAAAACTTCCTGCCCGCGTTTCGGCTCAGGAGAAGCAAAAGGAATGATCCACGAATCTGTCCGCGGTGCAGATTTATTTGTCATGGTAGATGTCTGCAATTACAGTCTGACTTATTCTGTCAACGGACATTTAAATCACATGTCCCCGGATGACCATTATCAGGATTTGAAACGTATCATTTCCGCAGCTACCGGAAAGGCGCACCGCATCAATGTGATCATGCCATTCCTCTATGAAAGCCGCCAGCATAAGCGCACAAAGCGAGAGTCTCTTGACTGTGCACTCGGACTGGAAGAACTGATCGATATGGGTGTCAGCAATATTCTCACCTTTGATGCCCACGACCCGCGCGTGCAGAACTCAATCCCACTGAAAGGATTTGACAACTTCAGCCCGGCATATCAGTTCATGAAAGCATTGTTCCGTGCAGAATCCGACTTAAAAGTAGACAAGGATCACCTGATGATCATCAGCCCGGACGAAGGTGCGATGCACAGAGCTGTCTATTTCTCAAACGTGCTCGGCGTAGACATGGGTATGTTCTATAAGAGAAGAGATTACTCTACAGTTGTCAACGGGAAAAATCCGATCGTTGCCCACGAATTTCTCGGAGATGACGTAAGTGGAAAAGACGTGATCATCCTCGACGATATGATTTCTTCCGGAGAAAGTATGTTAGACGTGGCAAAACAATTAAAAGACCGCCACGCAAACCGCGTATTTATCTGCACAACCTTCGGACTTTTCACAGAAGGATTGGGAAAATTTGATGAATACTATGAGAAAGGGTACATCGATCGCGTGATCACGACCAACCTCACTTACCTGCCTGCAGAGGCTTCTGAAAAGCCATATTTTGTTGTGGCAGATATGAGTAAGTTCCTTGCGTTGATCATTGATTCCCTGAATCACGACATTTCCATCGGTTCCGTATTAAATCCAACCGATAAAATCCACAGACTGTTGGAAACTTATAAAAAAAGATAACAAAAACTGCATCCACCACGATGTATCAAAAGAGGGAGATCACACAAATCAACGTGTATCTCCCTCTTCGTTTTATCTAACTGTCATACTTTTCCATTTATCAATTATTTTTCATACCCACACGGAAAGATGCATTTTATTGTTGCTGTTCGTTCACCTCTTCGTGGTGATACTCCCCTTCAAATACCTCTTCCTGTGGCTGTACTTTTGCCTCCCCAGACTCTGCGGCTCCCGGTGGGAAGGAATAATACTGATGACCATTCTCCAATACGACTCCTCTTGCCTCGGCAAGTTCACTGACTGTCACAAGCTGATATCCCTGCTCCACAAGCTTTGGAATCAACTCCAGTGCAGCATCAATCGTCGTGGAATGAATGTCATGCATCAATACGATATCTCCATCTTTCACGGTATTCAGCACACTATCTACCGTCGCTTTTGCATTTTTTGTCTGCCAGTTCCAGTGTATCCACAGACCACATAATAAATGGCATTTTCACAGTCTGTTTCAGTGTGTCACTGACTGCCCCATAAGGCGGCCGAAGTGTTGTAGTGCCATTTGCAACAAATCCGTTGATGATTCTGTTCGTACCATCCACCTCGTCTAAAATTCCCGCCGGATCCATCGTAGATAAGTTCGCATGTGTCATCGAATGGTTGGAAAGTTCACATCCCTGCTTTGCCATTCGCTTGATCAACTCCCCGTTGTTCTGTGCATTCTGCCCAAGCATGAAAAAGGTTGCTCGTGAGTTATATTTTCCAATTGATCCAGCAATTCCCCGGTCCGCTTGCCTGGTCCGTCATCAAATGTCAGTGCAAGCATAGGTTTATTCGGATCAATAGAACTCTCTTCGGATTTCAATTTTCCATCTTTTGCAAATTGATAAGTTTTGACACCAATCCGCAGTTCTCCGGTTACCAGATTTCCTTCCCCGTCAAAATAGTATTTCTCTCCGTCATCTTCTACCCATCCATTTTGCACATAGGTCCCATCCGGCTGCTTAAACTTCTTGCCATCCCACTCGCCATATTTATTTTTTACAGTCAACGTACCATCCTGCGTCTCAAAAAATACGGACTGAGACAGTTCCCCTTCTAGTTTCTTCTGCAAATCATCTGAAAGTTTTATTTTGACCGGAAAGGTCCCTTCTTTTGTCCCATCTGATTCACATTCCAGCGTGTAGTCTTTCCCCTCTGTCAGACTTTCCATAAACTGCTGTGCCGTATACTGCTCTTTTTCATCCAACGTAGTCTTCATCGCACCTTCCCCATGAATATCCACGGAAAACTTTGGAAGTTCACTGTCCTGGTACATCGTCTCCGACTTCGCCTTCACAGAAATCACTGCCAGTCCACTCTTTTCAGAAGCCGCTGCCGTACTGAAAAGTATGACCGACAGCAGGCAAAGAACTACGATGCTGATCAGTTTCTTTTTAACGCGTTCCCGCTTGCGCGCGCGCTTTATCTGCCTCATAAATTTTGTACCCCCTAAACTTTTGTAACACTTTTTCTCTTTTCAGTATACACAATTTCCCACCAGACTGCAATCGTATTTCCCGCACACTTCATACGCCTTTTCGAAGCAAAAAATACCTTCCATTCCAGACAGTTCTCCGTCCAAAATGAAAGGTATTCTAATTATTCTTCGTTTACTTTTTCTACTTGAATAATTGCAGATTTCTGCATTGGAATACGACAGTTTCTGTTATTTCCAAACTCTACAATCACATCATCGTCTGTGATATCGATCAGTACACCGTAAAATCCGCTTGTTGTCAATACTGTATCTCCTACTTCCATAGAAGCAACCATCGCCTGAATTCTCTTCTGCTCTTTTCTCTGCGGGCGGAACAGAAAGAACCACATACCTCCGATCAGTACTGCATACACTAAGATAATGGAAAACATTCCACCAGCTCCACCTGACGCTAATAAACCATTCATACTAAATTCCTCCTACTTCTCAATTAAGCACTATTGCTATGATACACAATTTCTGCTGAGACATCAAGTTATTTTTAGAAATTTTATGATTTGTTTATATCTGTCCGCGTGTGAATCCTTCCAGTTTCTGCTTCTTGTATTCTTTATATCTTCCTTCCTCGATCGCTGTGCGGATTTCTTCCATCATATTGTTGTAGAAGTACAGATTATGCAGCACGCACAGACGCATACCAAGCATCTCTTTTGCTTTCAGCAAATGGCGAATATAGGCTCTGCTGTATTTGCGGCATGCCGGACACTGACAACCTTCCTCGATCGGTCTGTCATCCAGCTCATATTTTGCATTGAACAGATTCATCTTTCCATGATTCGTGTAAACATGCCCATGTCTTCCATTTCTACTTGGGTAAACACAATCAAAGAAATCAACACCTCTGTCAACCGCCTCAAGAATATTTGCCGGCGTTCCAACTCCCATCAAATAAGTCGGCTTGTCCTGTGGAAGATATGGAACTGTCGCGTCAATGATCCGATACATGTCTTCATGGGATTCTCCCACTGCCAGTCCTCCGAGCGCATAACCATCCAGATCAAGTTCCGCGATCCGTTTCGCATGTTCGATGCGGATATCTTCATAAATACCACCTTGATTGATTCCAAACAGCATCTGCTGCTTGTTGATCGTATCTTCCAGGCTATTCAGCCTTGCCATCTCTTTTTACAGCGCTCCAGCCAGCGCACGGTGCGATCTACCGAGTGCTGGATATAGTTGCGGTCTGCCACACTGGACGGACATTCATCAAACGCCATCGCAATCGTAGATGCTAAATTGGACTGGATCTGCATACTCTCCTCTGGTCCCATGAAAATTTTCTTTCCATCGATGTGGGAGTGGAAATACACGCCTTCCTCTTTGATCTTTCTCAATCCCGCAAGAGAAAAGACCTGAAATCCACCTGAATCTGTCAGAATCGGCTTATCCCACACCATAAATTTATGCAGTCCCCCGAGTTTTTTTACTACTTCATCTCCCGGACGCACATGTAGATGATAGGTATTAGAAAGCTCTACCTGCGTCTTAATTCCTTGAAGATCTTCTGTGGAGACAGCACCTTTGATCGCTGCTGCTGTTCCCACATTCATAAATACCGGCGTCTCGATCACACCATGTACTGTTTTCAGTCTCCCTCTTTTGGCAAGACCATCTCTTTTTATTAATTGATACATTCTTTTTCTCCTCTGACTTAATAATGACAAATAACCGGAACTCCTGCACTGATCAAGTTCAGCAGCTGCCCCGCCTTATCAATCGGCATATTGATACATCCATGAGAACCGGCACTCTGATACAGACTCGCCCCCAAATGCCGGCTGCCAGTCCGCATCGTGGAATCCAACTCCGCTCCAGGTAAACTGCATCCAATATCTTACTTCTTGTTTATAGATTGGTTCTCCTGTCTCCGGATCGTTCTCTCCGACAAGAATAGACGGACTTTCTTTATAAAGCACATCGTAGACCCCCTTCTGGTGTTATCCTATCCGGCGTCGGAAGTCCTGATACGATATCTGTCTCCAACACTACATTTCCATTCTGGATATACCACATATGCTGAGCAGATAAATCCACTTCTGCATACGTATTGCCCCAGTCTGTCGCACCAAATGAGGCTGCGCGTTTTTCATAGATAGGCTCTCTCTGTACCGGCTTTCCTCCGGCAATATCTGCCTTCAACTGCTCAATCTCTGCCGGCTCATCAATACTCCATCCGTATGTACCGCCAGATACAGTCGCAGCTTTGCCGGTTGGTGTCGTAAAACTTCTCGTCTTTCCTACTGTATCATATCTGGATGCGATATCTCTTACATATGCAGAAATCCCATCCGTCGTAAATGTGACATTCATATTCTCATCGACTGTAATCCACTCTGCAAGCTTTGCCTTGTCAATTCCTTCCGGAGTCGCTCCCATCTGATAAGTGACCGTTCCTCCGAGGTACGAATTCATCTTATCTCTCGCCGCCACAACTTCAGGTGAATCTTCAGTAAATTTTGGCTTAAGGTAGCAGCCTTCCTTTTCCAAATCCACCTCATGCTGGAATCCACTGATCTTCTCCTTGATCTTCTGGCGGAAGATTTCCTGATCCAACTGTGTGCCCTCTACCTCCTTTGTAATCACGAATGTATTCCCGTCAAATGTCGGCTTCGCAGATACTGACGGTGTCTGATTCTCCGGCTTCATGCACTGAAGTCCACTGATCAATGCATCTAATGCCGCCTCATCGTACTGGACATCCACTTTCGCCTCTGCGCTTCCCTTTTGGAACAATGCCCGAATCCACAGAAACGCATTCTGATCTTTTACAATCTTCTCCAGTTCTTTTCCAGGAAGATATTCCAGAGAAATATCTTCACCACTGATCACTTCTGTTCCGCCATCATTTTCCTTTAAGGTAAGTGTATAGCCTTGTACCTGCTTCTCCATATAAGACTCTGCTTCTTTTACCGTCTTACCTGAAAAATCATTTCCGTTGATGGTTGTATTAAAATAAAAATGCTTTGTAAAATAGAAAACAAATCCAAGGTAAACAAGCACTGCCGCTCCAAGAATCCCTCCTGCGATAAACAATACCTTCTTCTTCATCTGCTCTTTCTTCTCGCTGCTTTTGCCATTTTTCTGATGATTCTGCTTTGCTGAATGGCTTCCTGATGAGTTCTTCGCGTTCTGTTTCAGCTGCATCTCAGAAGATCTTCTGCTCTCCTCCCTGTGCTGGGAATTCTTTTTGACAGATTCTTCCTGATGATTTTTCTTCTGCTCATGCTGCTTCTGTCCATGCTGTTTCTGTAGTTCTTTCCGCGCAAGATTCTTTGCCTTTTGTGTCCGTAACTCTTTTGGAAGTTCAGCCGTAAACTGCGCCTTCTGAAGATCAGATCTTTGGGCACGCGGCCGCGGATTCTTTC
>ENA-OPYY01000130-OPYY01000130.1-human-gut-metagenome-genome-assembly--contig:-NODE-130-length-32780-cov-2.403853_pt1 | contig 32780 bp, 40 predicted proteins | sample MGYA00242472_ERZ504481 | MGnify/ENA primary metagenome ERZ504481 (study PRJEB26092, sample SAMD00036265) | human gut metagenome | host: Homo sapiens | study: EMG produced TPA metagenomics assembly of...
AGACTTCATTGTAGATACCTCTCTGTTCAATAAGATTTTTACTAACCTGCCAGTCAGTAGTCTTATTGTACTCTGAGGTATTTTCAATTTTCAACATCCACATTTTTTATTATACAGGAAGCTCCATGTAAAGTTAAATTGCCATCTGATGAAAATTTCATATCCGATTTTTGTTCCTCTGTATCAGGATTGTATTGTGAAGTATGATAAAAACCACATTTTACAGCCAATGGACAACTCTTCATAGGATTCCAAAAACCATATTAAAATCAGTCAGTCTGATTTATTTGCTGTAATTTTATCATATTTTTTTGCAATATAAAACAGTAGCTTCTAATTTTTCACTAGCTTTATGAAATGGAGGTTTTCTTAATCTTTGTTATATCCTTTTCGTTAGACTAATTTACTGTATATATTGTCTGCAACCGGTTCACACCATTCATTTGACGTTTCTTCTCCCGGTACCTCAATTGCAAGATGAGAAAACCATTCATCTGGTGCTGCTCCATGCCAGTGCTTTACACCTGCCAAAACGTTGATGCAGTCGCCTGGTTTCATCTCAATCGCTTCTTTTCCTTCTTCCTGATAATACCCACGCCCGGCTGTACAGATCAGTATCTGCCCTCCGCCGCTCTTTGCATGGTGGATATGCCAGTTGTTTCGGCATCCCGGTTCGAAGGTCACATTAAATACACCTACCTGAGAAGCAGAAACAGGAGCGAGAAAGCTCTTTCCCGAAAAATACTGTGCATATCCATCGTTCGGTGCCCCTATCGGAAATATCATTTCTCTGGCATGTGCCCTCATTCCTTCATCTTCATATGGTAAATCATCTTCATTCACATCCCATACTTCTTTTGCTAAATGAAATACAGCCCTGCCTTTTGGCCAACCTGCATAAAATGCAACATGCGTAATAATCGCTGCTATTTCTTTTTGAGTTACTCCATGTTCCTTTGCGTTTTTTAAATGAAATTTCAAAGAGGAATCTGTAATACCTGAGGACATAAGCGCCACTACTGTAATAATACTTCTTGTTTTTACATCAATATCCTGATTATTCCAGTTTTCTCCAAAAAGAACATCATCATTAAAATGGGCAAACTGGGGAGCAAATTTTTCTAAAGCATTTCTTCCTGCTGTCTGTACAATTTTTTTCATAGTGTCTCTCTCCAATCCTGCAAAGTTTCTGCCCATTGAGCGATTTCCTGTTTCGTCGCATTATTAAGTATCTTTCCTTCTTTCATTATACTTTTTGGTGCAGAGGGTTTTAATTCTCTTATGGTGTTTCCAAATCCGCTTCCACCTGAAGTAGCAAACAAAATAATCTTTTTATCTGAAAAATCATGCTTTTCCAGAAAAGTATTTACAATTGTGGGCGCTACATACCACCAGATTGGAAATCCTAAAATAATCTCATCATAGGCATTGAAATCTGTATCTGTATCCAATACTTCCGGTCTGAATTTCTTATCATTCATCTCCATACTGCTTCTGGATTTTTGATCCATCCAGTCAAGGTCAGCTTTTGTGTAAGGAATCTTTGGTTCAATCTCAAATAAATCTGCTTTTGCGCTATTAGCAATCATTTCTGCTACTTTTTTCGTTGTTCCTCCTGCGCTAAAATATGCCACTAATCTTTTTCCCATAATTGTCAATCTCCTTTGCAAAAATAAATGTGCAGAATATTTTCCTATCCCGCACATCTATTTTACAGTTTATGATCTCATTATGTCCAATACTTATATTGTATTCTGTTTTATGCCTGAAAGGCATTGATTTCTTCTATCATCTTATTTACTGCCTGTGAATAAGGAATATTTCTTCTCCAGGTAATTACACAATTTGCAGTAATTTCCGGATACAGCTTTCTTTGTACAAGAATATCTTCACGCCAATATTTAACAGCACCTTCGATAGATATTGGATATCCAAGTCCATTAGCCGCCATCACACCTGCATTTGTCCCAAGATTACTGATAAACGAAATATCAAGTTTAGAAAAATCCTTTCCAAACCAGTTTGCAAGTTCACTCTGAACCCCCATCCTTTCCGGCAGAATCAAAGGCTTATCCAGAAGATCCTTCTTCTCTATATATTTTTTCTCGGCAAGAGGATCATCCGGGCGTATTCCTACTACCCAATGATCACTGTCTTTTATTCTGATATAGTCAAGCCCTTCTGTATCTACCGGTTCCATAAACAATGCAACATCCACAAGACCTTTATTCATCATCTCATATACTATATCGGCAGTTGCAGTATGAAGCGCAATCCGGACAAGGGGATATTTTTGTTTATACCTCTTACAGATCTTTGCCAGCATTTCCACAGCCGTAAACTCTCCGCACCCAAAAATAACTGTTCCCTCTATTGCTTTCTCCGTTCCCTTCAGTTCTTCCAGCGTTCGTTCTTCCAGATTAAGGATTTCCAATGCCCTTCTCTTTAACAATATCCCTTCATCTGTAAGCGTGATACTTTTCCCTTTGCGGACAAACAGAGAGATGCCCAGTTCCTCCTCAAATGCAGCAAGCTGTCTGAACAGGGTTGGCTGTGTAATGTGTAACTGTTCTGCCGCTTTTGTAAAATTTTGTTCTTTTGCTGCTGTCAAAAAATATCGTAATACTCTTATCTCCATATATAGGTTCCGTCATTACCTCCTGCGCTACAGGATTCATTTTAAAAAAAGTCCCAGAATTTCCTCATATTCAGATCTCTCCTTATCAATCATATAAATAACTATGAATGAGCAAATTTGAAAAAGTACACAAAATCATCACGAATTTGTCTTTATAAGATGCACATATAAAGCTTAATATCCCCTTTATGTCTGTGTGTTACGGATTCTATTGTGCAAAATTCGATATTTGCTCATTTATAGTAAATAATTCATCTGTGGATATACATTCTCGTCATATCAGGCTCATTATCCCCCTGAACCATACACAAAAACTCCCATCCATATCTTTCGTAAAAACTTGTATGATCTGTAATCAAATAGATAGGAGTAATTCCTTTTAGCTTCATATCCTTTACAACCTTATCAAGTAGTTATCCTGCAATTCCCTGACAACGATACTCTTGTTCCGTGTATAATGCACATACATTTGGAGCAAGGTCTTTCCTGTTATGAAAATCATTTTCGATCACTCCAAGTCCTCCCGCAATGCGCCCGTCGTCTAAGCAAAGATACCATCCATATTCTGTTTCATGATTAAGATAAGCTTCCATACATGCAAGATAAGCCTCCTGCGGCACTTTCCATTTATCATGAAACCACGCAGCTGCAGCTTCCTTTAGTTCGGGTTTTTGTCTTAAAGTAACATAAGTATATTTTTTCATATTCACCTCTCAGATTCTATTTTTTTCAGTTCTGCGAACTGTGGTTTTCTGTTACAGATTTACAGTCATAATATATTCTTCACTATTTTCATCAACAACAGTAAATCCCACTTTCTCGTACATCTTCACTGCATAATTACTTTTCTGAACAGATAAAGATATTTTTGAATATCCATCCAATTTTTCTGCCTGTAATAGTTGCTTCAATAATAAAGTTCCAATACCCAATCCTCTATATTTCTGACAGACAGACATGGCAAGTGATGGAGTATCATCATCAATGTGTCCATAATCATTCATAATCCTTACCCAAATAACTCCTGCTACTTTTCCCTGAATTTCAGCAACTAAGGCTTTGTCGTGTTTTCGATTTCCAAACTCGATGATATATTCTTGTAACTCCGGACATTCTATTACTGATTTAGGCGGCGGTTCAATTCCGTCTGGAATATAAATCGCTTCATACAAAAAATCACTTAATAAGCAGTATTCTTCGCTTCTCATTTCTCGTATTATACAGTCCATAATTTCACTCCAAGTTCCAATTTCACTTAACACCCTAACTTCTGCAAAATCAAGGGGCTAATGCCCCTTATGCTTTTCTCTTTTCTTTTGTTGTTTCAGTTTGAACATTCGCAGTTCTTCCGCTTCTTTTTTTTCTCTTCTTCTGACCTTATGCTCTTGTTTGTTCTGTTCCTGCTGTAATTTCAATGCCTGCTGTGATTTTGTGCCAATGCCTGTTTCCTGCATTTGCCTTTTCGCTTCACGCTGCATCCTTTTGGGATTTCTTTTTATATCCTTTACACCAGTATCAACAGCCGGACTGAATTTCAAACCGGAATAGCATTTTTGAATATATTCCTGTACTTCATAATCTTTTGGTTCTGTACCAAAAGTCACTTTGGCTACAGATAGTTTTCCATCCCTGACACGTTCAAACACACCTACCCAGAATGGAGCTTCAAAATATACCGTCAGTTTTCCACTTACTTTGTCCATGAAAATCCCTCCTAAAATAATTGTTGAACAAAGAACGGACAACCCGGAGGGGCAGGTTACTTACCCTACTTACATAGGACGGCTGGGCTACCTACCAGCTCTAGCACATTTTTAAGTGTGCATTGCGTTTTTATCTTTGCATTTATAATCAAACCATATGGCATGATTAACTTAATCCGGCAAATAATAATTTGCAACTTTACATCGGTGTTCCTACCTCAATTAAATTACCATCGAAATCATAAAAACGAACTGCTTTTTGTCCCCAACTATGCGTCATAAGTTTATTGACATATTGAATTGAAGGATAAAAATATTCCAGTTTTTTCACAAAAGACTCTATATCCGGCTCCTCAAAATACAGTTCGCAGGAATTATTTTGTGGAATAACATCTTTCTCCAAAAACTTTTTCCAGATTTTCTCATCCTGAAGCACAAGTCCTTCTGTTAAAATCATATTGCCGCCATTATCAAGTACCAGATCAAGACCAAACAAATCCTTATAAAACTGTCTTGATTTTTCAATATCCTTAACAACAATTAAAACATTCTTCAATTTCATTAGATGGTTCCTCTTTTTCTACAATTTTTTGTAATTTATAGGAAATACGGAGTAATCCATATCTGTTTATTTTTTCATAATATCATACTTTACAATTATTTACACTACTGGTAACAAAATAACTTAATCCCAAAGTCTGACAACCGGATAATAAAAAACCGCCTCAGGCCTTATATTGTACCGAGTTACGCTGTTCTTTCCGATCTTACAGAGGAAGGGCTGATTCAAAGGATCAATATCTATCCTTTATAACAATTTTTCTCCACTTTTCTTTTAAAAAAACAGCAATGCCAAAGTTGACAGCGCTGTTTCTTTTTTGAATAAATTTACATCCTCATCCTCAAAATATTCTATTGTTGCTGCCAATACAAATTGTCCTGGACATATTCAAGTTCCATCGGATTTGTAATCAGTGTTTTCTCATCAAGCATCCGCTGCAGGCAAAATGACCCAACAAGGCTTATCCCGGAATAATCATTTTTCACTGCCTACAATTTTATATATTTTTTTCTTATCTGCATTTCTTTGGCAAAATAAAGAAAATATTATTTTATAGCTGTACAAAAATCCTCCAACGTCTTTGCTGCAGCAGCTTTCTTTAAGTACAGGTTCAAAACCTCCATACTCTTCTCCTCCTGGATCTGAACACGAATTGCTTCCGGTATTGTTCCCAGTTCCGACAGCAATGAAAAGATTGCACCAGTCAGTCCTTCCTGACGCCCCTCTTCTTTGAGATCATCAAGAGCTTTACACATATTGATTGCTCACTCCTCTTCCCTGATTTCAAAATCACTTCCAGTTAACAGCTTTATTACCTGACCGGCCTTCTGATCTACAGACAGGAAGTGCGGATCTGCAGTCACCATATCACGAATCCGGTTTTTATCTTTTGAATGTTTAATAAATAAAAGCACTTCTCGGAGGCTGGTATGAAGCTGGTCTAATTTAGCATCGGGGATACTGTACGGAGATATCAGGTTAATTCTGTAATCCGGAATAAATAATAAAAGCTTTGGATCGGTAATTTCTATCATATCATGCAGCCCTATGGGCGCATCCCATTTTTCCGGGCCAAAATAAATCACCAGTGTGATCACCGGGAGCAATTTATCCTCCCTCCTGAAACCCGAAAGGAACTCTCCTGGACTTATTTTGTAACCGTGTCCTTCTCCTGCCTTTAAATGTCGTCGAAATCTTCTTCCTACAGCATCTACCTGAGATGCATATTGAAGAGAATCATATACCATGGTCTTCACGGGTATGGCATAATGGATTTCCGACTGATTCTCTGTTCCCAGAAGAAGGTAGGCGGTATGCTCGTCCTGCATGGCTGCCAGGTATTTGAGATTATCCCTGAATTTCTGTATCGGATATCCTTTCCCATCTGCCATATAGGGAATAGCAATCTCTGCGGCATCCAGAGAATGCAGTTGTTCCGGAAGGATCACCTGTCTGCCATCATACATAAAAAAATTAAATGCATCAGCAAAGATACAGGGATCATTCATGTAATCCTTAGTAATCGCGTCTTTTTTACCCAATTTGTCACCACCTTTTAAGATTTTTCTTCATTCATAATGTGTGTGGAATTTTATGAATGTTTATCTTAAGTAAGCGGCTCCATACAAGTGCTGATTTTATGATAGCATACTGTTTCGGGTAAAACAATGAAATAAGTATAAAAAATATTAAGAGACAGACCTCCGATATGCAAGCATACAGAGTCCTGTCTCTTATTTTATTTACATGATTTATTTCTGCACAATATTGATGATCTTCTTCGGAACGTAAATCTCTTTGATGATCGTTCCGGTCAGTTTATCTGCCACTACTTCTTTTGCTTTTGCAAGAGCAGTTTCCTTGTCTGCATCAACAGGAAGGGCAACTACGCCTCTTGTCTTGCCATTGATCTGTACTGCGATCTCAATAGTATTCTCAACAGTTTTTGCCTCGTCATACTCCGGCCATGTCTGCTGGTATACATAGCCTTCATAACCGCAGGTATTCCAGATTTCCTCTGTAATGTGAGGAGCAACCGGATTGAGCAGAAGCAGGAAGGTTCTGTACTCGCCCTTTGTGATGCTGCCTTTTTTGGCAAAATCATTCAGGAGAGCCATAAGAGCTGCAATAGCTGTATTGTATTTCAGATTTTCAAAGTCATTGCTTACTTTTTTGATGGTCTGGTGCATTTTTGTTTCCATATCACTGCTGAAATCATCACCATCTACCAGAATATCCTGAAGCTTCCATACACGTTCCAAGAAACGGCGGCAGCCTTTTACACCGTTCTCAGACCAGGATGCGCTTAAGTCAAAGGCTCCGATAAACATCTCATAAGTACGGAGGGTATCTGCGCCGTAATCGTTTACGATCTCATCCGGATTTACCACATTTCCGCGGGATTTGGACATCTTCTCACCGTTTTCGCCAAGGATCATGCCATGGGAGGTACGTTTCTGATACGGCTCCGGACACGGAACAACCTTGTTGTCATACAGGAACTTATGCCAGAATCTGGAATACAGAAGATGAAGGGTTGTATGCTCCATTCCGCCGTTGTACCAGTCAACCGGAAGCCAGTAATTCAGGGCCTCAGGGCTTGCAAGAGCTTCTGTATTCTTAGGATCTGTATAGCGGAGGAAATACCAGGAGGAGCCTGCCCACTGAGGCATGGTATCTGTCTCACGTTTTGCAGGACCGCCGCAGCACGGACAGGTAGTGTTTACCCAGTCTGTCATAGCTGCCAGAGGTGATTCTCCATTATCAGTAGGCATATAGCTTTCTACGTCCGGAAGCTCCAGAGGAAGCTCACTTTCCGGAAGAGCCACATAGCCGCATTTGTCACAGTGAACGATCGGGATCGGCTCGCCCCAGTAACGCTGACGGGAGAATACCCAGTCTCTCAGCTTATAATTTGTCTTTCCGGTTCCAAGCTTTTTCTCTTCCAGCCAGTCAATGATCTTTTTCTTTGCTTCGGCCACTTCCAGTCCGTCCAGGAATCCGGAGTTTACCATTTTGCCTGTGGCAACGTCTGTAAAAGCTTCCTCCTGTACGTTTTCGCCGCCGGCTACTACTTCAATGATCGGAAGATTGAATTTTTTGCAAATTCCCAGTCACGGGTATCATGAGCCGGTACTGCCATAATAGCGCCTGTTCCATAGCTCATCAGTACATAGTCGGAAACCCAGATGGGAATTTCTTTTCCGTTTACCGGATTGACTGCACAGATGCCGTCGATCTGAACACCTGTCTTGTCTTTTGCAAGCTCAGAACGCTCAAAATCAGATTTTCTGGCTGCCTGCTCCTGATATTCACGGATGGCATCCATGTTTTTGATCTCGTCTTTGTATTTTTCCAGCGCAGGATGCTCCGGAGAAACTACCATATAGGTTGCACCGAAAAGAGTGTCCGGTCTGGTGGTGTATACCGTAAGCTTGTCTTCTTTGCCTGCAATGGCAAAATCAACCTCTGCGCCCTGGCTCTTGCCGATCCAGTTTTTCTGAGAAACCTTTACACGTTCAATGTAATCTACATCGTTAAGGCCTTCCAGAAGCTTTTCTGCATAATCTGTGATCTTCAGCATCCACTGGCTTTTTACCTTGCGGACAACCGGAGAACCGCAGCGTTCGCAGACACCGTTGACAACCTCCTCGTTTGCAAGACCTACCTTACAAGAAGTACACCAGTTAATAGGCATTTCACTTTTATAAGCAAGTCCTGCCTTAAACAGTTTCAGGAAGATCCACTGTGTCCATTTGTAATATTCCGGATCTGTGGTGTTTACTTCTCTGTCCCAGTCAAAGGAATATCCCAGAGAATGAAGCTGTTCTTTGAATCTCTTTACGTTATTTGCAGTTACGATCTTCGGATGGATCTTATTCTTGATGGCATAGTTCTCTGTAGGAAGACCAAAAGCATCCCAGCCCATTGGATAGAGAACATTGTAGCCCTGCATTCTTCTTTTTCGCGCCACAATATCAAGAGCTGTATAAGGTCTCGGATGACCTACGTGAAGTCCCTGCCTGACGGATAAGGAAACTCTACCAGAGCATAATATTTCGGTTTGCTGTAATCATCTGTTGCGGCAAAAGCTTTATTGTCATCCCAGACTTTCTGCCATTTTTTTTCGATCACCTTATGATTGTAAGGTACTGACATTGTTTTTTCCTCCTTGTATAAATGGAATCGCATCCTGGCGGAGCATTTTTGTTTATCAGAAAAGTCCGTACAGCCTGTACTACTTTTGTGATAAATAAAAAAGCCTTTCATCTCCATAGTTAGAGACGAAAGGCTGAATTCCGTGGTACCACTCTAATTCACCGGATATCATCCGATGCACTCATTAAATCTGTAACGGGATTTCCCGTCCAAAGCTACTTTCAGTTCACTTCGGCAACTCCAGGGCGAGTTCAGAAATATCCTCTCCTGCCTTGCACCATCCGGCAGGTCTCTGAAAAAGGAAACATTTTCCTACTACTCCTCTTCTTCGTCTTTATCTTTAATAATTCTAACGATTCCCTGCAGGTTTGTCAAGAATTAAATTCTGCCTTTCCTTTTGAAAAGCTCTCAGTATTACATTCCTCGCCTCTTTCGCTTTTTCCCCGTCCATATTTTCCACCTGCTCCAGAGGATAGGATAAGCCCAGCTTATCGTACTTTACTTTGCCCATGGTGTGATAGGGAAGAACCTCCAGGCCTTTCAGATTGCGAAAACCGGCAAGCAGCTTTCCGAGATCCTGTAAATGGGTTTCATCATCTGTGATCCCCGGAACCACCACATGGCGGGCGATCATTGGAATCCTTTTTTCTTCCAGAACGCGGGCAAATTCCAGCACATGCTTCTGTCCAAGACCTGTAAGGTTTTTATGACCTGTTTCATTGCTGTGCTTAAAATCCAAAAGCACCAGGTCAAGAACCTTAAAGAGCTGTACAAACTTTTCCTGCCGCTCTTTGCGGTACATGATCCCTGAGGTGTCCAGACAGGTATGGATGCCCTGTTTTTTGCCTTCTGAAAAAGTTCTGTCAGAAAATCAAGCTGCATAAGCGGTTCCCCGCCGGTGGCTGTGATTCCTCCGTTTTTATAAAAAACTTCATTCTTCTTATAGGCTTCCAGGATTTCCTCTGCAGTCAATTCCTTTCCTTCGCCCGTTTTCCAGGTATCCGGATTATGGCAGTACAGGCATCGCATGGGACAGCCCTGGAAAAACACTACAAAACGAACTCCGGGACCGTCAACGGTCCCGAAGCTCTCTGTAGAATGAATATATCCCTTATGGTTATATTCCTTTGCCATATGCTTACATTCCTTCATGGAAGGTTCTGGAAATAACCTCGTCCTGCTGCTCTTTTGTCAGCTTATTGAAGTTTACCGCATAGCCGGATACACGGACAGTCAGCTGCGGATATTTTTCCGGATGTGCCTGTGCATCCAGAAGGGTTTCTCTTGTAAAAACATTTACGTTCAGATGATGGCCGCCTTTTTCTGCATAACCGTCAAGTAAGTTTACCAGGTTGTCAATCTGTGCGTCGCTGATGTTCATAATTATTTCCTCCTGTTATATGAATAAATTCTGTAAAATCAGTTGCTGTTCACAGATCACTGTCCCACGGGCCGTTTTGGCAAATATATTCCAAAATCCCGGGATATACAGGACAAAATATCATCACCGAAGTAATTTGGATGTATTTTGACCAGGCTACTGTGAACAAAGTAAACCTAAAATTATTCTGCTTCGTCTACGGAAAGATTTGGCTCGCAGCATGCGCAGTCCGGCTCCAGTGAAAAGCTTAAATCGTCAAGGCTGATGGAATCCAGCATTACCATATCCTCTTTTCCCAGGGCTCCCGGAATAATGGAGAAGGTATTGGAAATTCCGTCCTGCGCCTCCTTAAACGGAAGCTTTGCAACAGAGCTTAAGGACGCTACTGCGCCGCGGCTGTCTCTTCCGTGCATGGGGTTTGCCCCCGGGGCAAAAGGCTCTCCGGCCTTACGTCCGTCCGGTGTCGCTCCTGTGTTCTTGCCATATACTACGTTGGAAGTAATAGTAAGGATAGAGGTTGTCGGAATACCTCCGCGATAAGTCTGGGTTGTTCCCACATAATGCATAAAATCTTTTACGATCTTGTATGCGATCTCATCCACGCGGTCATCATCGTTTCCGTATTTCGGATAATCTCCCTCTACCTCAAAGTCCACAACAATGCCGTTTTCGTCACGGATGGTTTTTACCTTTGCGTACTTAATGGCAGAAAGTGAGTCTGCGATTACGGAAAGACCTGCAATACCGGTTGCAAACCAGCGTGTTACATTTTTGTCATGAAGAGCCATCTGAAGGCGCTCGTAGCAGTATTTGTCATGCATGTAGTGAATGATATTCAGAGTATTCACATATACGTGAGACAGCCAGCGACTCATATCGTCATAACGCTCCATTACCTCGTCATAATCAAGATATTCAGAGGTGATGGGACGGTATTTCGGCCCCACCTGCTTCTTTGTGATCTCATCCACACCGCCGTTAATAGCATAGAGAAGGCATTTTGCAAGATTTGCGCGGGCTCCGAAGAACTGCATTTCTTTTCCCACACGCATGGAAGATACGCAGCAGGCAATAGCATAGTCGTCTCCGTGAGTCACTCTCATCAGGTCATCATTCTCATACTGAATGGATGAGGATGCAATGGAAGTCTTTGCGCAGAAACGCTTGAAGTTCTGAGGAAGTCTTGTAGACCACAGAACAGTAAGGTTCGGTTCCGGCGCCGGTCCCAGGTTGGAAAGTGTGTGGAGGTAACGGTAGGACATTTTTGTTACCATGCTTCTTCCGTCAATTCCCATACCTGCAATGGATTCTGTGACCCAGGTAGGATCTCCGGAAAACAGCGCGTTGTACTCCGGAGTTCTTGCAAATTTTACAAGACGGAGCTTCATAATAAAGTGATCGATAAATTCCTGGATCTGCTCCTCTGTAAAGGTGCCGTTTGCAAGGTCACGCTCTGCATAAATGTCAAGGAAAGTGGAAGTACGTCCAAGAGACATTGCCGCGCCGTTCTGCTCCTTAATGGCTGCCAGGTATCCGAAGTACAGCCACTGAATGGCTTCCTGCACGTTCTGAGCCGGTCTTGAAATATCAAAGCCGTAGATCTCTCCCAGCTTTTTCAGCTCCTTTAATGCCTTGATCTGTTCAGAAAGCTCCTCTCGGCCCCGGATCACGTCCTCGTACATATTGCTTCGTGTTCCTGCCTTCTGATCCTCTTTGTCCTCGATCAGACGATCCACTCCGTAGAGAGCCACTCGTCTGTAATCACCGATGATACGGCCGCGTCCGTAGGCATCCGGAAGCCCTGTAATAATATGGCTGGAACGGCAGGCTCGCATTTCCGGTGAATATACATCGAATACACCGTCATTGTGTGTTTTTCTGTATTTTGTATAAAAATCTACGATTTCAGGATCTACATGATAGCCATTGTCCTCGCAGGCCTTAATCGCCATACGGATACCTCCGTTTGGCTGAAGCGCCCGCTTGAAAGGCTTATCTGTCTGAAATCCTACAATTGTTTCTTTTTCTTTATTGAGATATCCCGGTCCGTGGGATGTAATGGTGGAGATAATATGAGTATCCATATCCAGGACACCGCCTTTTTTATGCTCTTCCTCTGTCAGCTCCATAACCTGTGCCCATAAATCGTTTGTGGCCTTTGTAGGTCCTGCCAGAAAGGATTCATCTCCCTCATAAGGTGTATAGTTTTTCTGAATGAAATCACGCACGTTGATTTCTTTTTGCCAAACGCCTCCGTTAAATGAAGCCCATTCCTGTCTCATGAATCATCCTCCTGTTTTTAAATCCACACAGTTATTTCTGTGCAACTCATATTTCATGTTTAGAATATATAGTATAACCAGGTTTCCGTCAAGGCATATCTTGTATATTTTGGAGGACAATCTTCAGTTTCCATATTTTACACAAAAATATCATACTTTTTTGTCCATTTTTATGTAAATACCGACAGACAACTGTAACAGACAACAAAATTCACAGAAGCATATAAGCCGCTTCAACAGACAGACTATGGCAGAGCTACGCAATATTTTTGCAGGCCTCTGCCACATACCCGGAATGATCCACCCATATCCCGGGATTGGATTCTGATACTTCTTTTTATGCTTGTACCGCATTCTGTCTGTTTCATTCCATGTTTGTCATTTATTCCTTTTTTCAAATTTTCTGTTTCATTATTTCAGCAGCATTTCATAGCTGAACCGTCCCATTGATCTTTTCAGAAGAAGTCCTGCCGCCAAAGCGCATAGTGCTCCCAATCCCAACAAAATCCATGTGTTTACAAGAAGCACTCCCATAAACTGTCCCACAGTCAGCAGAAGCAGCGGGATCACCAGAAAAACAGCGCCCTGCTGGGACTCTTCCACACTCTGAGCCTTTGCAGAACCCCGCACGATCAAAGTAATTGCGATCAGGGAAACAGAAGGCGAGATCAAAAACAAAATCACAAACCAGCTGATTCCGGGAAGCAGAAAACTTCCCATCAGAAACAGTGTCTCTGCTTCAAGTACCAGAAGCATTGCCAGAAAAGAAATAAAAGATATCAGCATACTCAGAAAAAAGGATGCCATTACCTTTGCACAGAAGATCTGTTTCACAGATAAAGGACAGTAAAGCAGAGTCTCCAGAGTATGTTTTTCCTTTTCTCCTACAAATGCGCTGGCTGACATAATGGACGCCGCCATTACAGGTATGATCAGAAAAAACACAGGAAGAATATAATTCAGAATCATTCCCATCAGGTCCAGCTCCATATTTCCGGAGCGAAGGGACATCGGCAGAAGCTCTAGCATCTTCTGAATGTCCGGGTCATCCGGCATAAAATGGATGGCGCATACGAGAATGGACGGAAAAATAATGGTAAAAACCAGGGGAACGATCAAAAGGGAAAGAAACAGATTTTTATTGGTCGTGATATTTCTTAAGTCTTTTCTGATAATAGCAACCATTTTTTGTTTCATAGCAGTGCCTCCTCTCTGGCAGTAAGGGAAAAATAAATATCCTCCAGGGACGGTTTTTTTACATTGACCGAGTAAATATCTCCGCCGCCTGTTACGATTTTACGGACAAGGTCAGGAATCTCTTTGTCGGACCGGATTCTGCTCTCATACTGCCTCTCTCCTGTTCTTAAAAATCCCAGTTCCTCCGGCATGTGATCCCCACAGATCTCAAGACTTATACCGGAAGCCACCTTATTTCGCAATTCATCCAGAGTGCTGGTGGCAAGCAGCCTTCCCTGAGCCATCAGTCCATATCTTGTACAGATCTCCTGAGCATATCGAAGCTGGTGTGTGCAGAGAAAAATCGTTATATAATCATCCTCTGCCAGCTTCCTGATCAGCTGATTCACATTCTGAGCGCTTTCCGGATCAAGTCCGGAAGTAGGTTCGTCAAGAAAAAGGATCTGTGGTCTGTGGATCAAAGCTCTGGCAAGGGAAAGTCTCTGACGCATACCTGTCGAATAGGTAGACAGCTTCTGATCTCCCGCTTCATCCAGTTCCAGTTGTTTCAGCAGGAAAGCCGCTCTTTTATCTGCCTCTGCTTTTGCCATTCCGAACACAGAACCATAAAAAATAAGATTCTGCTTTCCGGTCATATTGTTGTACATCTGCGCATGCTCCGTTACTACCCCGGAAACAGCGTGTACCTTTTTCGGGGCTTCTGCCGGATTCAGTCCCAGTATCCTGATTTCTCCCTCAGAAGGAGCCAGCATCCCTGTAAGAAGCTTTACAGTCGTTGTTTTTCCTGCCCCGTTTGGCCCGAGAAATCCAAATACCTCTCCCTGCTTCAGAGAAAAACTGATCCTGTTTACTGCTCTTTTTCCATTCATATATGTTTTGGAAAGACCCTGCAAAACAATCGCATCCATCTACTGTTCCTCCTCATTCTTTTTTAGCCGGGATACCAGCTTCCCAAATCGGAATTCTTCTGAAATCTCCTGAAAAGCCGGACTGTCTGTAAGAGCCTGCGTCATACTGCGCCGAATTAAGGAGACATTTCTGGGAGCTGAACGCCCAGAGGCAGCGACTCTTCCAGCCAGCTGTCCAGTTTATGAAAAAAGAATCTCCGTGAAGCTGCAGAGGATAAATATCTCCTGTTGCCAGCTCTGTATATTTTTCCAGAAACTCAAATGTCTTTTCCCATTCCTTCCGCACTGCCCATCCCTGCGCAATCATAAGATAACCGGGAAGCATGATTCCCGGATGAAGTTTCTCCAGCTGAAAGGCTTGTGCAACTGCAAGAAACCGGCTGCAGATCTCCTCAAACTCCTCAGCTCCTCCTGTGCAGAGATTCATATATGAGGATAATACATTACACAGGGCAACAACCTCTTTATATATGCCGATCTGCAAAATCCGTTCCGCTTCCGAAGCATTTCCCAGAAGCTGATAGGCAGAAGCCAGCACCGGTTCTGCCGGATTTGTTATTATCGCATCCTCGCCTAACAGCTCCAGTATCTCTTCCGGCCGTTTCAGGATCAGCAGGCAGTACGCTTCCATCTGAAGCGCCTCTTTTCCAAGATTCGGATCCTCTGCTTCTGTTTTTACACGGCTGAAAAGCTCTCTTGCCTCTTCCAGTATCTGCTCCGATTTTTCCGGACTTCCTGCCAGTATAAAATGATTTACCAGCAAAATACCCATATGAAATAAAAACGGATAGCAGGAATAATATTTTTTTATCTTTTCATGGCAATGTTCCAGTGCCTCCTCAAAGGAAAGAGAGGAAAATTCTTCTGCAAGCAGATAATAGCATTTCCGGATTTCCATTTTATCCATCTGAGGTTCATATCCCATAAGTTCATCAATACTGATATTAAAATATGCCGCAAGCTGCGGCAGCAGCGTAATGTCCGGGTATGTCATACCGGTTTCCCATTTGGAAACAGCAGCTTTGGATACTCCTAAATATGCAGCCAGTTCATCCTGGGTAATCCCACGTTTATGACGGTTTCCCACCAGAACACGGCCAAGCCTGATTTCCTTCATCAGCTCCACCTCCTGATTGTATTATAAAAAATCACCAACCGGAAAACAATGGAGTATCAATTAATCTTTGTTAAAAAAATCAACCTGCAGGAAACCTATCATAAAACTGATAACACGCTGTAAACGGACAAATGCCAGATTAAGTATTATAAAACCCGTAATGTGCGGACATAAAAAACATTAAACTCTCTATATACATCTTGCAAAGACAAACCAGAAAGGCTTTTGTACATCTGTTTAAATTTGCTCATTTACAGTTATTTTACTGACAATCCCTTGGCAAACCCCAAAAACAGGATTATACTAACTATAGTACAGATGTTTGAAACGTTAAAAGTCTATTTTATTTTTATCAAATGAGGTAAATGGATGATGGAAAAATTCAGACGTATTTTTGTGATTGTTGCGGATTCTCTGGGAGTTGGAGCCATGCCGGATTCCCCGGCTTTCGGAGATGTGGGTGTAAATACTCTGGGACATATTTCTCAGACTGCAGACTCCTTCCATATTCCCACTTTGCAGAAGCTGGGTCTTGCAAACATTACCCCTTTGAAGCAGGTTCCTCCTGCCTCTGCCCCTCTGGCTTACTACGGAAAGCTCTGTGAAAAAAGCAACGGCAAGGACACCATGACCGGGCACTGGGAAATGATGGGGCTGGAAGTCACCAGACCTTTCAAAACCTTCACAGAAACCGGCTTTCCTCCGGAGCTTATCAGGGAACTTGAAAAACGAACCGGCCGCACAGTCATCGGGAATAAAAGCGCCAGCGGAACTGAGATCCTGGATGAACTTGCAGAAGAAGAAATTGCCACGGGTCATATGATCGTTTACACTTCTGCGGATTCCGTTATGCAGATCTGCGGAAATGAAGAAACCTTTGGTCTTGATGAGCTGTATCGCTGCTGTGAGATCGCCAGAGAACTGACTATGAAGGAAGAATGGCGGGTAGGTCGGGTCATTGCCCGCCCCTATACGGGCAAAAAGAAAGGTGAATTTAAGCGTACCAGCAACCGCCACGACTATGCGCTGAAGCCCTTTGGCAAAACAGCTTTGGATGCGCTGAAGGCCTCCGGACTGGATGTGATCTCGGTAGGAAAAATCAGGGATATTTTTGACGGTCAGGGAATCACTGACTCCCACAAGTCAAAAAGTTCTGTACACGGTATGGAACAGACCCTTGAAATTGCTCAGACAGATTTCCACGGTCTCTGCTTCGTGAACCTGGTGGATTTTGATGCTCTCTGGGGACACAGAAGAGATTCCGAAGCTATGCCCGGGAAATTGAGAAATTTGACGTAAACCTTGGCAGGCTTCTGGATTTAATGAAAAAGGACGATCTTCTGATCATCACAGCAGATCACGGCAACGATCCCACCTACACAGGAACAGACCATACCCGTGAAAAGGTTCCCTTCCTGGCTTACTCTCCCTCTATGAAAGGCGGGGCTGAAATTCCGGAACAGGAAACCTTTGCGGTGGTAGGCGCAACTATAGCAGATAATTTCGGAGTAAAAATGCCGGAGGGAACTATTGGAAGCTCTCTTTTAAGCTTATTAAAGTAACCTTTTCAGATAATAATTTTACTGTTCAATTGAATAGGAATCAATTAGATTTATTTACTCAGTGGATTTATTTAACAGACAATCAGAAAAAGTTGATTTATCAACTGATTAAAGAAAAGAAATGAAATAATATATTATCGGCTACCTTCTTTCAGCTATCAGAAGAACTGCTGAACCCGTAATGTATCTAATACTTACAATTTTTAACTCTATAATCAAGGCACAGGACCTAATCCTGTGCCTTAAAATATCTCTCCCCATCATCTGACGTGGAATTATTTTTTATTTATCCTCTGCTCCGTCATCTTTGGCTGCTCTTGCCTCGATCTCCTTTTTCTGGATATCTGCCGGAGCCTGCTCATAGCGGGCAAATTCATAGGAGAAGTCTCCGCTTCCGCCTGTCATGGAACGAAGATCTGTGGAATATCCGTAAATCTCAAGCATTGGGATATCTGCCTCAATTACAGTATTTCCATCATGATCCGGATTCATTCCCAGAACACGGCCGCGGCGCTTGTTCAGATCGCCCATAACGTCTCCGGTGTATTTATCCGGAACCGTTACCTTCATGCTGACGATGGGCTCAAGAAGAACCGGAGAAGCATCCATAAATCCTTTCTTAAACGCAAGGATCGTAGCCATCTTAAATGCCATCTCTGAAGAGTCAACCGGATGATAGGAACCGTCATAAAGAGTTGCTTTCACACCAACAACCGGATAGGAAGCAAGAGGTCCTTTCAGAACACATTCCTGAAGTCCTTTTTCCACTGCTGGGAAGTAGTTCTTCGGAACAGCTCCGCCTACAACTACCTGCTCGAACTCATATGGTGTTTCCAGATCACCGGAAGGTGCAAAACGCATTTTAACATGACCATACTGTCCGTGTCCGCCGGACTGTTTTTTGTGCTTTCCTTCCACATCAGAATTCTTGCGGATCGTCTCACGGAACGGAACCTTTGGTTTAGAAAGCTCAATGTCAACCTTATAACGGTCTTTCAGTTTATTTACAATAATATCAAGATGCTGATCGCCCATACCGTAAAGAAGTGTCTGTCTGTTGGCAGAATCATTTTCTGCACGGAGAGTCTTATCCTCACTTGTCATTTTTGCAAGAGCCTGAGAAATTTTATCCTCATCGCCCTTCTTAACTGCTTTATATCTCTTGCAGGTATAAGGAGTAGAGATCACAGCCTTCGGATAAAGAACCGGTGCAGTCTTGGCAGCAAGGCTGTCGCCTGTCTGTACGCTGTTCAGCTTGGCAATGGCACCGATGTCACCTGCATGAAGTTCCGGAACCTCATAAGGCTTGGAGCCTTCCAGAACATACAGCTTATTCAGGCGCTCTTCCTCTCCTTTTTCTACATTGAGAAGTGTATCATCGGATTTGATAACACCGGAAGCAACCTTGATAAAGGAATATTTGCCGATAAACGGGTCAACAATGGTTTTCCATACATATGCGGATTTCGCTTTGGCAAAATCATAATTTGCCTCAAAGATCTCATTTGTCTTCTGGGAAATTCCGTTGCAAGAACGTTTATCCGGGCTTGGGAAATATCCGCAGATATCATCCAGAAGGTTGGATACGCCTCTTAAGCTTACGGGAGCGCCCATGCATACCGGAACAATGCTTCCGTCCTGTACATTTGTTGCAAGAGCTGCAGAAACCTCTGTTACAGAGAACTCATCGCCCTCAAAATAACGATCCATAAATTCTTCGCTTGTCTCTGCCACAGATTCCATAAGAATGTCATGATATTTTTCCAGATATTCATTCAGATATTCCGGAATCTCACATTCCTGCTTGCCGCCTCTGTCGATATATTTTCTTCCGGCCTGTTTTACAACATTTACATAGCCCACAAACTTTCCGTCTTCACGGATCGGGAAATGAAGAGGCGCGATCTTTTTGCCGTAAAGCTCTGTCAGCTCTTCCACGACCTTACGATAGCTGACATCATCCATATCCATATCTGTTACAAAGAACATACGCGGAAGCTTGTATTTCTCACAGAGATTCCATGCTTTCTGTGTTCCCACCTGAACCCCCGCCTTGCCGGAAACAACAATGATGGCTGCATCTGCTGCGCTGACTGCTTCTTCTACCTCTCCCACAAAATCAAAATATCCAGGAGTGTCAAGAACATTGATTTTCACCTTATCCCACGGAACAGGAATCAATGATGCAGAAATAGAAAAGTGTCTCTTAATCTCCTCTTTATCAAAATCACTGACTGTATTTCCATCCTCAACTCTTCCCAGGCGGCTTGTCATTCCCGCAAGATATGCCATTGCCTCTGCCAGTGTAGTTTTGCCGGAGCCCCCGTGACCTAATAGGACTACATTTCTGATTCGGTCAGTTCTATAAACGTCCATATGTAATACCTCCCTGTTTGTCTGATATGTTCATATTTTACTAAAATTTCTCAGCTTTTTCAAGTATTTTATATAATTTTAACAACTTTTTTTACGGAAATAATGTGAAAATTTCACGAATTTTTACTTTTCCCTACAGTATTTGACTTTTTTCTCCTTATCTTTTAAAATATGAATATATTTTTCATGGGAAAGGATACCTGAACATATGAAAACCATTGGTTTTATCGGCCTTGGACTGATCGGAGGCTCTATTGCAAAAGCAATCCGCAAATTTCATCCGGATTACCATATCCTGCATACGCCAGACATAAAGAAACTCTTGCCGCCGCTTTAAACAGCGGTGTTATTGACGGTGTACTGGAAAAGGAAGACGAACGTTATAAAATCTGCGACTATGTTTTTCTGTGCGCCCCTGTTGAATATAACATAGAATATCTGAAATACCTGAAAACTGTCATTTCCGACAGCTGCATCATCACAGATGCCGGAAGTGTAAAAGGACCGATCCATGAAGCTGTAGAAAAGCTGGAAATGGATCACTGCTTTATCGGCGGCCATCCCATGGCAGGTTCCGAACGGTCAGGCTTTTCCAACTCTTCCGATCATCTTCTGGAAAACGCCTACTATATCCTGACACCGGGAGGACAGGTTTCTTTAAATAAATTAACTGAATTTTCAGAGCTTGTAGATTCACTGGGGGCAATACCCATGGTCCTCACTGCAGAAGAGCATGATTTTATCACGGCAGGTGTCAGCCACCTTCCCCATATCATTGCCTCCTCTCTGGTAAATCTGATCAGCTCCCTTGACAACGATGCAGAATATATGAAAACCATTGCGGCAGGCGGTTTCCGGGATATTACCCGCATTGCCTCCTCCTCTCCTGTCATGTGGCAGCAGATCTGTCTGGAAAACACAAAAAATATTTCCACTGTTCTGGATGAATATATCCGTATGCTGATCCAGATCCGCTGCTCTGTGGACAACAAAGACGCAGACCAGCTTTATCAGCTTTTTGCCGCTTCCAGAGATTACCGTGATTCTATTGACGTAACCTCCTGCGGACTGATCACCAAAGCATATGTTCTTTATCTTGATATTGTGGATGAAGCAGGCGGAATTGCCACTATTGCTACAATTCTTGCCATGGATAATATCAGCATCAAAAATATCGGCATTATCCACAACCGTGAATTTGAACAGGGCGTGCTGAAAATTGAATTTTATGAGGAGGACGCTATGAAGCGCGGCGCCGCTCTTCTGAAAAAAAGAAATTATATTGTATATGAACGGTAGGTAATGATATGGAAATCAAAAAACAGACAGGTCTTCGGGGAACACTTACTGTTCCCGGAGATAAATCCATTTCCCACAGGGCAGTCATGTTCGGCGCTCTCGCAAAAGGAACCACAAAAATCTCTCACTTTCTGGAAGGCGCCGACTGCCTTTCTACAATTTCCTGCTTCCGCAAAATGGGAATTGAAATTGAACACACCAAAGAGGAAATCCTTGTGCGGGGAAAAGGTCTCCACGGACTGATCTCCCCAACAGAAACTCTTGATGTAGGTAACAGCGGAACCACCACCAGACTGATCTCCGGAATCCTGGCAGGTCAGGATTTTTCTTCCAGACTTGACGGAGACGACTCTATCCGTACCCGTCCCATGAACCGGATCATTACTCCTCTTACCCTCATGGGAGCAGACATCACAAGCCAGAAGGGAAACGGATGCGCTCCGCTTATGATTCATGGAAAAAACCTTCATGCCATTCACTACGATTCTCCGGTAGCTTCCGCTCAGGTAAAATCCTGCGTACTTCTGGCAGGTATGTACGGCGATGGTATTACCAGTGTAACGGAACCTTTCCTTTCCAGAAACCATACCGAGATTATGCTGAATTATTTCGGCGCTGAAATAACTTCGGAAAATACCACAGCCTCCATTAAACCGGAGCCTGTTCTTGAGGCAAGAGAAATCACTGTTCCCGGAGATATTTCATCTGCCGCCTATTTTATTGCCGCAGGTCTTCTGACTCCAGACAGTGAGATTCTTCTTAAAAATGTAGGCATTAATCCTACCAGAGCAGGAATCCTTAAAATCTGCCGCGCCATGGGAGCTGACCTTACTCTTTTAAATGAAAAACATGACGGGGAGCCTACGGCTGACCTTCTGATCCGTACAAGCAGTCTGAAAGGAACCGTCATTGAAGGAGCAGATATCCCGACCCTGATCGATGAAATTCCCATGCTGGCAGTTATGGCAGCTTTTGCAGAAGGAACAACTGTAATCCGCAATGCTCAGGAGCTGAAGGTCAAGGAGTCTGACAGGATTGCAGTTATGGTGGACAATCTGAAACGGATGGGCGCAGATATTGAGGGAACAGATGACGGAATGATCATTCACGGCGGAAAGCCACTTCACGGAGCTGTCATTGACTCTCATCTGGATCACCGGATCGCCATGTCCTTTGCAGTGGCAGGAACCATCTGTGAAGGAAATATGGACATCCGTGGCGGAGAATGCGTCAACATCTCCTATCCTGATTTTTATAAGGATCTTTATTCTTTTGCCTGAAACAAAAACAGCAGTGCCGGATTCTGATTATATGATCCAGTGCTGCTGTCTTTTATTCGTGTAATTTTCTTTTTCTTATAAAAATCAGTTTTATTTCCAAAAATGAACATATTCTGAAAATTATCCTAAACTTTATGTAACGGCTGTATTCCTAGAATCTTTTTTCCATGTTAAAGCTCTGTACCTGAAATCCCAGGCTTTCATAAAAGGCAACTGCTCCTGTGTTAAAAGCCCACACCTTAAGATCGATCCTCTGAAGGCTTTCTTTTTCTGCCAGAGCTTCCAGATAAGAATACAGGCTTCTTCCCACTCCCTGTTTTCTGAACTTTTCCATTACATAAATTGCGTCAACGTACAGAGTGTGATTCTTTTTCAGCATGGGATTTTCCGGGGTTACCTTTCTCTTTGCGATCACAAATCCGGCCAGCTCTTCCAGTTGCTTTGCCCCCACAGCCACATACTCTTTGCTTTGTACAATCTCCTGAAATTCCTCCCTTGTCAGAAGCTCTTCCGTAGCTATATAAATATCCGGTCTTCCCTTTACATGGGCTTCATGCAGCTTATGATAAGCTTTATTTACACTTTCATAATCTTTTTCTGTGAGTTCTGTTATGTATAATTCTTCCATAGCTCCTCCTCTTTGCAAATTTTTCGTTGGTTTGTCTTTGTAAGATGTTTAAGGTATCTTATTTTCGGTGTTTGCTCCATTCGCAGTAACTTTCCTGTTTTCTCTTTACTTTCCATAAAAATCCATGTATAGTTCAATTAACTTATACACACAGTATGGATATACAGGATTCAATTTTTTCTGTAAATGTTCCTGTTTCCACGTTCCTCTTTTATCAGAGGTTCTGGCATACCATATCAATCGGTTACTCTCAGTACATATTCGCAGAAAGGAGCTTCTTATGAAAATTTTATTTTATGGCGCAAAGGACTACGATCAGCAGTTTTTTGATAAGCTTGCCCCGAAATATCCGGGAATTACGTTTAAGTTTATTGAAGCCAATCTTTATGAAGAAACCGCCTCCCTGGCAAAAGGCTATGACGGAATCTGTGCCTTTGTCAATGCTGATATCAGCTCTCCTGTAATTGATGAACTTCATGCTCAGGGCATTCAGGTTATTCTGATGCGCTGCGCCGGATATAACAATGTGGATCTGCAGGCCGCGGAAAAATACGGAATCAAGGTGCTGCGCGTGCCCGGCTATTCTCCCGAGGCAGTTGCAGAACATGCCATGGCTCTAGCGCTTACCGCCAACCGCCATACCCATAAGGCTTATATTAAATGCAGGGAAAATAATTTTGCCCTCAATGGACTTATGGGCGTTAATCTTTACCAGAAAACAGCCGGAATCGTGGGCACCGGAAAAATCGGTCTTGCCATGGCAAGAATCTGCCGGGGATTCGGCATGCGCGTCATTGCCTATGACCGTTATCCTAATAACCAGCTGGATTTTCTGGAATATGTATCTCTGGATCAGCTTTTAAGTACCAGTGACCTGATCAGCCTTCACTGCCCTCTCACCGAGAAACACATCACCTGATCAATGCTTCTTCTATTGCAAAAATGAAGGACGGCGTGATTCTGGTCAATACTTCCAGAGGCGGTCTGATCAAAACAGAGGATCTGATCGCAGGAATCCGTGACCATAAATTTTACGCAGTAGGACTTGACGTATACGAAGAGGAATCAGAGCTTGTTTACGAAGATATGTCTGAACGGATCCTGCAAAGCTCCACCATCCAGCGTCTTCTGTCCTTCCCCAATGTGGCAATGACTTCCCATCAGGGATTTTTTACAGAAGAGGCTCTCACAAACATCGCTGAGACTACCCTTCAGAATGCGGCTGATTTCCGTGATAACAAAGAACTGAAAAATGAAGTAAAAATCTAAGTAAAGCTCCCCTGCGAAAATGTTTTTATTGACATTCTGCAGGGGAATTTTATTTTATGTCCTGCATATCATACAGAAAAATCTGCACATGAATTTTTGTACCATATTCTTCTTTATTTTTCTTACAGCTGTTTATTTCTCGTATGCTTCCCGGAGAAGGGCAATCTCTCTTTTCCAGCCCTCATCATCATTGGGAGTTTCCAGAATAAACGGAATATCTTTTAAAGCCGGATGACGGATCACCCGAACCAGAGCCTCCAGGCCGATCTGCCCCTCTCCGATCTTTGCATGGCGGTCTTTATGGCTTCCAAGTCCGTTCATGCTGTCGTTAAGGTGGACCGCCTTTAAGCGTTCCAGCCCAATTACTTTGTCAAACTCTGTCAGAACCCCATCCAGGTCACTGACAATATCATATCCTCCGTCCCACACATGGCAGGTGTCCAGGCAGATTCCCATTTTGTGATCTTTTTCCACCAGATCCAGGATCTCGCGAAGCTCCTGAAAGCTCCTTCCGACTTCAGACCCTTTACCGGCCATTGTTTCCAGAAGAACTGTTGTGGTCTGCTCTTCTGTAAGAACCTCATTAAGAATTTCAGCGATCTTCTGAATCCCTGTTTCTGCCCCCTGGCCCACATGACTTCCAGGATGAAAATTATAATAATTTCCCGGCGTATATTCCATTCGTTTCAGATCGTCCGCCATGGTGTTTCTGGCAAATTCTCTGAGATTTTCCTTGGCGGCACAGCAGTTCATGGTATAAGGAGCATGAGCTACAATCTTTCCAAACCCATTATCCCCGGCAAGAGAAAGAAAATTTCTCCACATCTGTCTCGTCAATAGCCTTGGCATTGCCTCCTCTTGGATTTCTTGTAAAAAACGCAAAGGTATTTCCTCCGTTTGCGATCATCTGCTGAGCCATTTTTTCATAACCTTTGGATGAGGTTGTATGATTTCCAATATATAACATATTTTTTCTCCATCTTCTGTATTTATCCGGATGATATCTGAGGCAGAAAACAGTCCATAACTGCTGCCCAAAATAATCCCGACACCATATTTATATATTCCGGCGCATGTTCCGGATAACCCTATTATAGCAGAAAACCTTCTGTACAAAAAGAGAAAATCTGTTGACGAAAATCCAAAAAATACCTATACTTTTATTAATTGCCGATATCCGGATTTTTTAATCAAGTACCCGGCTGTCTGCTTATTTTTACCAATGACAAAGGAGCTGCGTATGAATCCACCATCCAGAAACCAAAGGCCTGATTCTTCCAGGCAAAGTTCCCGAACCTCCGGGCAGAAAACCAGACCCAATTCCGGGAATGTAAAAAAATCATCCTCTCAGCGCTCCAGAGTGTCTTCCGCTCACAGCGGAAACAGAAGCCGTTCACGCTCTGCAGCCGCACACAAACGACGTATCAGCCGCAAATCCCGTTATTACAGACAAAGGCAGAAAAAAATCTTTCTTATGACAGCAGGCGCTGTACTTCTGCTTTTTCTTCTTGTTATTTCTTTTGTAATCCGAAGCTGCGGAGACAAAAAAGCAGAATCAGCCTCCTCACAGAACACTCAGACAGAGGGGAAAAATAATTCTGCCAAAAAAGTGAGTGACAAAGACACTGCTTCCGGTGATGAAAACACCGAAGCGACTGACAAAAACCCAAATCTTCCGGAGAATCCGGTTTCACTGACTGTCAGTGTGGTTGGCGACTGCACCCTTGGCACAGATGAGTCTTTTGACTATGATACCAGTCTTAATGCCTATTACGAAAGCTATGGCGCTGATTACTTTTTTCTCCAATGTAAAAAATATTTTTTCTGAAGACGATCTGACGATTGCAAACTTTGAGGGAACTCTTACAGACTCCGAAGAACGGGAAGAAAAACAATTTGCCTTTAAAGCTCCGGCTGAATATGCAGACATACTCACTGCCGGTTCTGTGGAAGCGGTAAATACAGCCAATAATCACAGCCATGATTATGGAGAACAGAGCTTTACCGATACCCTGACCGCCCTTGATCAGAAGGGGATCACTCATTTCGGGTATGACGAAACGGCTGTTATAGATGTCAAGGGCATCAAAGTAGGACTTGTAGGAATCTATGAGCTGAAAGATCATCTGAACCGGGAAGAACAGTTAAAACAGAATATTGCCAAAGTAAAAGAAGAGGGCGCTGTGATCACCATTGTGATCTTCCACTGGGGAAATGAAAAGGAAGAGGTTCCTGACAGCAACCAGATGACACTGGGAAGACTTGCCATTGATGAAGGCGCGGATCTTGTCTGCGGTCATCATCCTCATGTGCTTCAGGGAATTGAAGAATACAAAGGCAAGAACATTGTTTACAGTCTGGGAAATTTCTGCTTTGGCGGAAATTCCTACCCAAGCGATATGGACACCATGATCTTCCAGCAGACCTTTACGGTAGATAAAAACGGAGTAAAAGCTGACAATGTCACCAATGTGATCCCCTGCTCCATTTCCTCTGAATATGATTATAACAACTATCAGCCCACTCCTGCCCAGGGTGACGAGGCGGACCGGATCCTGGCCAAAATTCAGGAAAGAAGCTCCTGGATCACGCCTGCTGAAACATCGGAACCAGTCAGCGAATCCAATCCGGAATCCACTGATTTGAATGAAAGTGATTCCGGATCAGAGGATTCTCAGCAGGAATAAACAGAAATCGTTTTTCTTCACAATAACGAAAAACCATTCAGGAGAAAGCCACATAATAGAAAACCGGAATTTTCTCCCACAGTGTTTTCCAATAAAAAAGAGTACAGATTGTCCCTGATACAATGGAGACGATCCGTACTCTTTGTTTTTCTCTTGCTGAAAAAAGACAGGAAAGGCATCCAATACCATATTTTATATCTTGGCCTTCCAAAAAGATCAGTTTATATTATGTCCGGCTTCTTTCGTTCTTTTTACTTCTCTCATTACCTTTGCCGGTACTCCTGCGGCAATGACCGAACCCTCACCAATGGTTACACCTGGAAGAACCGTTACATTGGCTCCAGGCCATACATTTTTTCCAATTAACCAACTCCATTTTCCGCAAAGAATTTCTGGATTTTATCAAATGGAATAACATCCAGGTTATCGTAAAGGTCTGTATGAACAGCTCCCGGAATTGTTAACAGTTCTTTATTAAAGGCATACTTACTGTCCTTAATCATATTTTCATAAGCATCCTTTCCAAAATAGTAGCTATGTGCTTTTTCTCCATGAACTATGAGCACTGCACTTCGAATCTCATTGCTGTACTTTAAGATTGGCTGATTCATAAATGACATACATCCAATACTGTTCCAGCCATCATTGGAATTCAGACTTCTCCTGTGATAACATCTTCCCTTATAGTACTCACTATAATCTTTTACAAAGAAAGGCGCATCCTCAGCAACCGGAAGCGGGGCGCAGCCACCTCCTCTGGAATATTCTCCCTTACGGTATTCTTCTGTTCTGAGTACATTCAATGACTGTTTCTTTGCATAACGTGCTTCTTCACTGTCCTCAGAATCAAAATATCCATTAGCATTTACCCTTGTCATATCATACATGGTAGAAGCAACCGTTGCTTTTACCCTTGTATCCAGTGCAGCCGCATTAAGAGCCATTCCTCCCCAGCCGCAGATTCCAATGATTCCTATTTTATCCGGATCTGCATCCTCCTGCACAGAAAGAAAATCCACAGCAGCCATAAAATCTTCTGTGTTGATATCCGGTGAAGCCATATATCTTGGCCCGCCACCACTTTCTCCTGTAAAAGAAGGATCAAATGCGATTGTAAGATATCCTCTCTCAGCCATCGTCTGCGCATATAATCCCGAACACTGTTCTTTTACTGCACCGAATGGGCCGCATACCGCAAGAGCAGGACATTTTCCGGTTATATTTTCAGGCTTATACATGTCTGCAGCAAGTGTAATTCCATAACGATTTACAAATGTTACTTTTTGATGCTCCACTTTTTCACTTTGCGGAAATGTTTTGTCCCATTCAGATACCAGTTTCAATTCCTCTGTTTTCAACATATATTTAACCTCCATGTACCAAAATAATCTTGTAAATACATCTGTAATAGTATATGATAAGGGTATTATACAACCTGAAGTTAACTTTAGGTCAAAAGTATTTTTTGAAAGAAGGTTTCGTTATGTACACAATCGGTCAGGTTTCTGCAATGTTCAATCTCCCAGTTTCCACTTTAAGATATTATGATAAAGAAGGCTTTTTCCCTAATCTGGAACGTAAGGGAAATATCCGCTGTTTCAGCGACAATGAATTAGAGGCACTTCGTATCATTGAATGTCTGAAGAAGTCCGGCCTTGAAATCAAAGATATTAAACAATTTTTTATTTGGGTATCTGAAGGTAAATCCAGTTATGAAAAAAGGAAAAAATTATTTGAAGCCAGAAAATCAGCAGTTGAGGCTGAAATCCAAGAACTTCAAAAAACTCTTTCCCTTTTAAAATTCAAATGTTGGTATTACAAAACCGCCATGAAAGATGGTAACGAAGATGCCATAAATGCCATGCTGCCTGATAAGCTTCCGGACAATATCCAAAAACTCTATAACGAAGGGCATAAGTGATATATCACAGGCTCTAAACTGGAAATTTATTCTTTCCCGTTCAACAGTTTATTCATTCTTTCAACAGGGAATCTGTCTTCTATATCAATGATTTCAAACAGATTTAACGGTAATTTCTCTTCTCCGATCAGGGAAAGATACGTATCCACAGCTCTGCGGTCAATCATGATTTTTCCGCGTCCTGCCCAATGGCGGTTGCTCTCTTTCTTTTTTAAACCGGAGATCCAGTACTCATCACCATTTTCAATATCTGTATAATTTGAATAGCCACCATTATATTTTTGAAAAGCATGGTCATTAAAATAAATGGTACTCTTAGTTTTTGAAGTTTTCACATACCCGATCCATGCCGGACCATCATCAGAATATCCTGTTTTCAGCTCTATATACATTAAATCATTTATCATTTGTTATATATAACCTAATCCTCTTAGAAAGTAATTGGACTTTTCCTTTCTCCCAGGTTCTACTGGGTAATTCATCTCTTTTGATGATAATTTTTAATTCACCAATTAGATATTCTTGTGGTCTGCAAGTTTCTCTGGATTTTTAACATAGGAGCGAAGAACTGTTCCGCATGATTTACAAATAACATGGATTAGTGCTTGCCCTTCGTCAAGGGTGATTTTTTTGGCTGGCCTGACTTTTCCTCTATCCGTTTGCACTCCATACACTACTTCTTCACACCCACACCATGAACATTTATATTTTTCTTCCATCTTCATAAATCCTCCGTAAATGTAAATTGTTATAATTGTTATATTTCTTTATCACATGATTGACTTGTCACTGGTTTTCCATCTTTATCAAGAAGTGGCGTAAAACCTGCTGCATTTCCATTTCTGTGAAAAACATAATTTACACCCGTTTGTGTGTCAACCCAAATTTCAATTACATCAATAGTACCTTGATGATAAGTTTTTTTAAAGCGCTCCATAAGTATTCCTCCGTAAATTTCAAATTTTTATATTTCTTTCTCATCTCAAAAACTAGGATATCAACCAAATGTTTCTGTTAACTGTTTGATAGATTTCAGATTTTCTTAATTTCTTAAACTGGAAATTATACTAATGAAAGTTCAATCTCATCCATCCCCTCTGTGATTGCATGACTTCTACCTGTTTCTTGAAATCCCATTTTGTGATACAACCGTTTTGCATTGAAATAGTTTTCGAGTATCCATAGAGTGGGGATACCAGTGCATTGCTCAATAGCGTATCGCAGCAGCTTCGTGCCATAGCCCATTTTCTGTTTATCTGGTAGAATATAAAGATCTTCAATCAGGCTTTCTCTGACTGAAATAACGCCAACCGGTATATCTTCAACCAGCATATAAAACTTGCTTCCGCAGTTCATCTTGTTTTGCATATATTTCTGCTGTCTTTCGGGTGTGTGCATCTCGACAAAATCTGGTACACAGACAAAACGATGTGACTCTTTCCATGAGATTGAATGTATCATTGCGGCTTGTAACAAGTTTGTTCTGTCCACTGTAATAATCATGTTTGTCTCCACAATTTCTGAGTTGCTAATTTATCATTAATGCAAAATAATCCCTCAGGCTTATAGTCTCTTTTCTGCCAAGAGTGACTGTAACATAATCTGCCGTAAGTCCTTTATTCCCCAAAACACCTCCCATTCAAGATAATATCCTGAATCTCATAGCCAGGCTTCACTTTTTAATATATCTCTGCTCCAAACGGCATCAGCGCAAGCTTGGCAAGCTTAAACTGCTGAAGTCCGAAGGGGATTCCAATAACTGTCACACAGAGGATCACGCCCATAACCGCGTGTTCAATCGCCAGAGGCAGACCGGAAACGATCAGCCATATAATGTTCACAAGAAGGGATACTGCTCCTCCGCCGTAACGCACTTCTTTCCCAAAGGGAAAACAACTGAGTGAAGCAAACTTAAAGCACTGCATACCTATGGGAATACCTACAACAGTAATGCACCAGAGACATCCTGCCACGCACCAGCTAAGGGCGCTGATCGCTCCTCCGAATATAAACCACAACAAGTTTCCAAGACAACCCATTTACTGACCTCCTGATTCCTTTTTTGTTTTCTTTGAATATGATACCTTACTTAAAAAGTATACCATATCCTTCTGCATATCCGTAATATGCTTTTTGTTAATACCTATAATGCCTAAAATGAAATTTTAAATTCCACCGCATGCCCCTTATGCGGTGGAATTTACCTGCGCACAGTTGATATTTACTCTTTCATACAGAAATGTTATGATTATCTCTCCTTCTGACAGCAGTAGAAGGAGGAACATTATGAGTAAATATATTCCTGATAATCAGAAAATTCCTGTTGCATTCTGTTCCCTAATTCATTAAGATAAGTTCATAATGTAATTTTACAGACAGGAAAGAGATGATTATGAACAAAAAACAACAGACAGACCTTACCAATGGTCCTATTGTACAAACTCTGGCAAAGCTGGCTTTGCCTATTATGGCTTCCTCCTTTCTGGGAACAGCCTACAACATCACCGATATGGCATGGATCGGTGTTCTTGGTTCCAAGGCAGTGGCAGGTGTGGGAATGGGGGGCATGTATGTATGGCTTTCCCAGGGGCTCTGCTCTCTGGCCCGCATGGGCGGTCAGGTCAATGTGGCCCAAAGCTGCGGACGGGGAGATACAAAGGCAGCCAGGGATTACGCCTCTGCGGCCCTTCAGCTTACCTGTATTTTTTGCCTTTTTGTTTTCTGCAGTGTGCCTGATCTTTACCGGGCCGCTTCTGGATTTTTTTCATCTGGGAGACCCGCAGACCTATGCGCATGCGGAAATTTATATGAAGATCACCTGTGGACTGGTTATTTTTTCCTACCTTAATTATACCCTTACCGGAATTTATACAGCTCAGGGAAATTCAAAAACACCGTTTATCGCCAATCTGATCGGGCTGGTCATGAATATGATCCTGGATCCGCTTCTGGTTCTGGGTATCGGCCCCTGTCCCCGTCTGGAGGTTGCCGGCGCTGCAATTGCAACTGTTACTGCTCAGTTTATTGTTATGGCTGTGATGATCGCAGGGATTTTCCAGAAAAAAAATCAGGATAATGTTCTCCGCCATGTGCATCTGTTCTCCATACAGGATCGCACCATCTATCATTCTATCTGCAGAATCGGAGGTCCCACTGCTCTTCAGGGAACTCTTTACTGTATGATCTCCATGGTGCTTACCCGTATGGTTTCTGCATTTGGACCCGGAGCCATTGCCACCCAGAGAGTGGGAGGACAGATTGAGTCTATCTCCTGGAATACTGCAGACGGTTTTGCCACAGCCCTGAACTCTTTTGTAGCACAGAATTATGGCGCAGAAAAAACAGACCGGATACGAAAGGGCTATAAGGTGTCCATGAAGATAATGATTATCTGGGGTGTCATTGTAACCGCAGTTTTTGTCCTGTTCCCACGGCAGATCTCTTCTCTGTTTTTCTACGAACCGGAGGTTCTGGAAATTGCGGTCGGATATATGATCATTATCGGTCTGGGCGAAGCCTTCCTCTGCGTGGAAATGCTTACCATCGGAGCACTGTCCGGTCTTGGGAAAACAAAAATCTGCAGTATCATCAGCATCCTGCTTACCGGTTCCCGCATTCCCCTGGCGCTTGTCCTTACCGGTACCTCACTTGGTCTGACCGGTATCTGGTGGCTCTGACTCTGACCTCTATCGCCAAGGGAATTGTATTTAACCTTACTTTCCGCCAGGTCAGTCACAGACTGGAACAATAAAAATGATAAAAAAGGATATCCCCTTCAGATTTGTCATCTGACAGAAAGGATATCCTTTTTC